>WNFC01004919.1_pt1 | contig 24842 bp, 22 predicted proteins | sample 5400541 | NCBI WGS metagenome assembly WNFC01 (sample SAMN13153342, study PRJNA577476) | soil metagenome | isolation source: 120 cm saprolite under Douglas fir tree site 2 hole 2 replicate 1 | place: USA:California | collected 2015-04-18 | reverse complement strand
CGCCGATGTGGAGCAAAGTCAACAGCGTTTTCCGCGCGTACCGCTATACGGAGGACGAGATCGAGAGAGCTCAAAAGGTCTAGTGTGGCGTCCAAGAGCGTGACGACGGCCGCAGCCTGTCAGTGCCAGGATTAGTGCCAACGCCGGCGTTGCTAGGAGTGGGCTCCCAAACCGGGGGTTGCAGGTTCGATTCCTGCCGGGCCTGTTTCTGTAATTCGGGCCGAAGCGTTCCGTTCGCGTGTAGCGTGCGCTGCCCGAGAACGAGGACGTGCAGCTGTTTGGCCTTGCGCCGACGAGCAATACGCCGGCACCTTAAGCGCGGTCGGATAGCCAGCAAACGTTAGGCAGCACACGTGCAGCCAGACGAGCAGTACCGTAGCGGAGGCGGCTCTATGGCGACGCAGGCTGACGTTCGCCGTATTGCCCTATCGTTGCCCGAGGTCGAGGAGGCGCCGAACCACTTCGCCTTCTCGGTTTGCAAGAAGGGCAAACGGAAGGGTTTCGTCTGGGTCTGGATGGAACGCGTTGCACCGAAGAAGCCCCGCGTGCCCGAGCCGAGTGTCATCGCAGTAAGGGTCGCGAGCCTCGACGACAAGGACGTCCTGCTCGCCCTGGACCCGGCGAAGTTCTTCACCGAGCCCCACTACAACGGGTTCCCTGCTGTTTTGGTTCGCCTACCCGCAATGACCGCCCGAGAGCTCGAGCCGCTGATCACGGCGGCATGGCGTTGTCAAGCGCCGAGAGACTTGGACATAAAGCAGCGGACACCGCGGCGTTCGAAAGGCATCTAACGGGTTGGTGGCTGTCATGATCCTCCGCACTCCTCGGCTAGAATTGCCACATATAACGTTATCCATTATACTTGTCCCGCTCGGTGATTCGCTCATTCTATGATCGCGGAACCGAGGATGTCTTCAACAGGCGCCGCACCAAGGCTGCCCGATCCACGTGCCCCGAACAGCTGTGGCGAGTCGCGCAACGCAAGCTCGACCAGTTGAACGCAGCCGTCTCGCTCGCGTCGTTGCGGATCCCGCTGGGGAACCATTTTGGAAGCGCTCGGCCAAGACCGGCGGGGGCAGCACAGCATGCGGATCAACGACCAGTACCGGGTCTGTTTGATCTGGACCGATGAAGGACCGGAGCGGGTCGAGATCACCGATTATCACTGAAGGGGGCACGGATGGTGCGGATCCCGACGGATGGACCACCGACGCATCCTGGTGAGATGCTGCTCGAGGAGTTTCTCAAGCCGCTCGGTCTGAGCCAGACCGGTTTGGCCGAGCGACTCGGGGTCTCGTATCCGCGTGTCAACGAGCTGGTGCATGGCAAGCGCGGCGTGACACCGGACACGGCGCTCCGACTTGAGCGCCTCTTCGGCATGGAGGCTCAGTTCTGGCTCAACCTCCAGCTCGCGTGGGATCTCTACCGGGTACAGCATTCGCCGGCCGCGAGACACATCCGCAAGATCCGGCGCATCATGCCCCGGGCGAGGGCGACGCGCTCGTAAGCCTAGGCCAGGCCCAGGCTGGTCTATTCGGCAGTGCCAGGATTAGTGCCAACGCCGGCGTTGCTAGGAGTGGGCTCCAAAACCGGGGGCTGCAGGTTCGAGTCTTGCCGGGCCGGTTGGAAGATCAACTCTCGCAATGTCGTGGTACGAGGTCCTGTCTAGCCGTCGGTGAGCGCTCCGATCCGGCCGCGGAGGTAGTCGCGGACCGCCGGATCGGAGGAGAGGCCGATGGCGAGGGTCAGCGCCTCGCGGGCGTCGGACGTGCGGCCGGCAAGGGCGAGCAGGTGTCCGCGGGTGGCCCAGTAGGGCTGGTAGTCGGCCAGCCGCCTGTCTTCGGCCGCGGCGTCGAGGACGACGATGGCGGCCAGCGCGCCTTCCACCTCTGCCAGCGCAGCGGCGCGGTTGAGGGCGACGACCGGCGAGTCGGTGAGCGCCAGCAGGTGGTCGTAGAGGGCGACGATTGCCGGCCAGTTGTCGACGCCGACGAGGCGCCGGGCGACGTGCGCGGACTGGATGGCCGCCTCGATCTGGTAGCGACCGGAGGGGCCGCCGGCACTCGCCTCGCGCAGCAGGTTTTCCGCCTCCTCGATCTGGGAGTCGTCCCAGAGGCTAGTGTCCTGCTCCTCGAGCGGCACATAGGCGCCCGCGGGGCCACGCCGGGCCGACCGGCGGGCTTCGGTGTAGAGCATCAGCGCCAGCATGCCCCTGGCTTCGGGTTCGTTCGGCGGAAGGCCGACGATCAGCCGGGCGAGCCAGATGGCTTCGGCGGCGAGGGCCGTGGAAGCGGCCTCACCGATCTCGCCCCACGCCTTGGAATAGCCGGCGTGGATCGCCTCGAGCACGGCGTCGAGCCGCTCAGGGAGTTCCTCGCGGTCAGGGATGCGGAACGGGACGCCGGCGTCCCTGATGCGCGCCTTGGCGCGGACCAGCCGCTGGCCCATGGTTGCGGGCGGGATGAGGAAGGCCGCGGCGATATCGGCAGCGGTCAGCCCGAGGATGGTCTGCAGGATCAGCGACGGACGCATGCCGCGCTCGATCGCCGGATGGGCGCAGGCGAACATCAGGGCGAGACGCCGGTCGGGGATTTCGTCCGGGGAAGCGGCGGCGGCATCGATTTCTTCGGCCATGAGCTTCAGGTGCTCCTCGCCGGCCCTGCGGGTCCGCTGCCGGCGGACGGCATCGGTCTGTCGGCGGCGGGCGACGGTCAGCAGCCAGGCGTCGGGGTTGGTCGGTACCCCGTCGACGGGCCACCGCCGGAGCGCGGCCGCGAAGGCTTCGGCCAGCGCATCCTCGGCGCCGGCGACGTCGCGGGTGCGTGCCGCGAGGAAGGCGACGAGGCGGCCGTAGCTTTCGCGCGCGACGCGCTCGGCCGTGCGAGCCGCCTCCGTCGCCCCATGCGTCACTGTCCGGCAGCTCCGCTGCAGAAGGGGCGGATCTCGGTGGCGCCATATTTCGAGCTCGGACAACGCTCGGCCCATTCGATGGCGGCGTCGAGATCCGGCACGTCGATCATGAAGTAGCCGGCGAACTGCTCCTTGGTGTCGGCATAGGGGCCGTCGAGCACGTTCTTCTTGCCGGACCGCACGCGAACGGTGGTCGCCGCCTTGGACGCCTGCAGCCGCTCGCCGGGGGTGAAGCCGGCGCCCGCCTTGGCCAGCGCGTGGTTGAAGGCGCCGAAATCCGCCCAGAGCTCCCGCTGCGGCGCCGCGGCCAGCGCCTCCTCGTCGTGATGGATCAGCATCATGAATTTCATCGTCATCTCCTTTGTCGCAATCGGCGCACCACGCCCCGATTGCAACTATGACGGGGCGGCCCGACGAATTTCGACAACGAGCTAGTGTTGTGACCTCCGCCGCGTAGAACAGTGCCAGGATTAGTGTCAACGCCGGCATTGTCCAGCAACGCCGGCGTTGTTGGACAAAAGCTAAGTCCTTGAAAATCAACAAACGCTCCAACGCCGGCGTTGCTAGGAGTGGGCTCCAAAACCGGGGGTTGCAGGTTCGATACCTGCCGGGCCTGTTTTCAGAACATGAAGCCTCGTAGCGAGTTAGCGGAGCGGGCTCGGTTGGTCGACCATCAACGCGTTGTACCACGGGAACACAGAGCGGGTGGAGTTTGCGACGCTCGAGGCGCTGTGCGAAGTCCTGGAGTGTAGCGTGGGAGAGATCCTGGAGCGTCCCGGAGAAGAAGCGGGGGCGCGCGGGCCTCGTTGCGGACGACACGAGCGCGCACGTCCACATCGGCTGCTCCTACGGCAACATCCGTCAGCAGATCGTTCCGACCGCGGACGGCCGGTTCGACGTGCCCGGCGAACAGAACATCGCGGCGCATCCGGTCGATCGGGGCATCATGCATCCGGCGCGGTTTCGCGGCCGCATCCTTGACAGCACCTTGACGTTGACAATCCAGTTCACAGACACGACTGTCACGCTGGGCACCCTCGTCGTCTCCACTTTCTGTATCGCATCGCTCGCCGCGCAGGAGCCGGCTCACCCGCCGGTCGTCGGCCGCTGGGACCTGACGGTCAGCGGCGGCGAAGGCCGTCACCTGCCCTCCTGGCTCGAGGTCCACTGGTCCGGCGATCGCGTCCTGGTGGGGCAGTTCGTCGGCGTCGTCGGCAGTGTCCGGCCGATCTCCCGGCTCGATTTCGCGAACGACACGTTGCGCTGGTCCCTCCCGCCGCAGTGGGAGGGCGGGAATGGCGATTTCCAGTTTACGGGCGTCTTCGCGGGCGACTCGCTCGCGGGTTCGCTGACCACGTCGGGTGGGCGCCAGCTCGCCTGGAGCGGTCATCGCGCGCCGGCCCTCGAGCATAAGGGCGTGGTACAGTGGGGCGCGCCGCGGCGGCTCTTCAACGCGCGCGATCTCACCGGTTGGCATGTGGTGGGTGGCGAGAATCAGTGGAAGGCGGTCGCCGGCGTTCTTACGAATACGCAGCGCGGCGGCAATCTCGTGACGGACGCGACGTACAGCGACTTCAAGCTGCAAGTCGAGTTCCGCTATCCCAAGGAAGGCAACAGCGGCGTGTATCTGCGCGGCCGCTACGAGGCGCAGATCGAGGACTCGGTTGTGAGCAGCGCGAGCGGCGAGGCCACAGGCGGCGTCGGCGCGATCTACGGATTCCTGATTCCCAACCAGAATGCGGCAAAGGGCGCCGGCGAGTGGCAGACCTACGACATCACGTTAGTCGGCCGGATGGTGACCGTGGTGCTCAACGGCAAACAGGTGATTTGTCGGACGAACATTCCTGGTCCCACTGGAGGGGCGCTCGACAGCTATGAGGAGAAGCCGGGGCCGATCATGCTGCAGGGGGATCATGGGCCGGTCGAGTACCGCAACCTGACGATCACGCCGGCACGATAGTTCGGTTGTGATGTGGCAGGCGAAGGCGTGGTATGTGAAAGCCCCCCATCAGCATCAGCCTGAGAAGCTCGCTGTTGCGCTTACTTGACCAACCTCGGCCAAAGCTGAGTCGTTGAAAATCAACAAACCCTGCAACGCCGGTGTTGTCGGGAGCGGGCTCCAAAATCGGGGGCTGCAGGTTCGAGTCCTGCCGGGCCTGTTCGAAGATCAAGCGTGGCAGCCCGTTGCATCGCTGCAAGCATCGGGGAGCGGTCAGGCCCTTCATGCGCCGCCCGATACTGCGACTCATCCGAACACTTGTGCATCCTCATCTGGCAGCGGCGCTCCACACACCTCACACCTCACACCAGGACCGCCATGACGACAAGGCTCGCCGTCAACGTGAAGAAGGTTCATGCGCCTTTGCTCTGCGCTTTCGCATTCTCCACCGCGAAGATACCACAGCTCCTTGCTCAGAATCCAACAGACGGTCGTATCGATCGTGTGCTACACGGTCTCCGCCCGCCCGTTGGGATCAAAGGCAGGCCTGCCGTGCGCTGGACGATGGCCGAACGGATGGCGGTGCACCACGTACCGGGAGCAAGCGTAGCAATCATCGATGACGGGCGGGTGGTATGGGCTGGGGGGTTCGGTCTCAAGGAAGCGGGAACGAGTGATTCAGTGACAGCTTCGACCCTGTTCCAAGCGCAGTCGATCAGCAAGCCGGTCGCAGCGACAGCCACGCTGTTCCTGGCGGACGCCCGTCAACTGTCGCTCGATGAAGACATAAACACATATCTCAGGTCTTGGAAGCTGCCCAAGAACCAATTTCAAGTTCAGGAGAAGGTCACGCTTCGGAGAATTTTGAGCCACAGCGCAGGCTTTACAGTTGGCGGATTTGCCGGCTACAGGTCAGGCGACGCAATCCCCACTCTCTTACAGGTCTTGAACGGTGAGAAGCCAGCCACTAACCCACCGATTCGCGTGGATACGCTTCCCGGCTCGATCGCCCGTTACTCCGGCGGTGGCGTCGTGGTTATGCAGCAGCTTTTGATGGACGTGACCGGCGAGCCGTTCCCTTCCCTGATGAAGCGACTGGTGCTCGAGCCTATTGGAATGACGCTAAGCACGTACGAACAACCACTGCCCGAGCCTCGTCGAAAAGAAGCAGCGAGTGGACACGATGGCGACGGCGTGGTGGTAACAGGCAAGTGGTCTATTCAGCCCGAGATGGCGGCCGCCGGCCTATGGACTACGCCAAGCGAGCTCGCCAAATGGGCGCTTGCAATCGGCGATGCGTGGGGCGGGCGCTCTGGCAAGCTGTTATCGAAGAAAATGGCGACGGAAATGCTGACCGTGCAGAAGGCGCCGTACGGGTTAGGCGTATACCTCGAAGGAACAAACCAGGCCCTTAGCTTCTTCCACGCGGGCTCGATCTGGGGATTCCGAGCCCTGTTAGTGATGTTTCCTGCAGTGGGGAAGGGTGCTGTGGTGATGACCAATGCCGATCGAGGTGACGCTCTTATCAGCGAAGTAGTTATGGGCATTGCGGCCGAGTATGGGTGGCCAGCACGCGCTCCGTCGGAGCGGGAAGCTGTGATTCTGACCAGCAAGCAACTCGACGGATTGGTTGGGACTTATACCTTACCACCCGCCCCTTCAGGAGGGGCGGTTTACTACAAAGTCTCGCGCGAGCGTGGGCAGTTGTTCGCCGAGCTGAAAGGCTTGGGCTCATATCCGAAGACCGAGATCTATGCCGCAAGTGCCGACTCGTTCTTCAACACTAGCGGTTTGTCTCTCGTCTTCACTCGCGACAGTTCTGGTCGGGCGGTGCAGGTGAAGATGGGCCAGATCGAAGGTACCCGTAAAAAAGACCTCCAGTAAAGGCGGGTCGAGAACGATCACGTTGGTTCTGCTCGCGCTCGGGTGAGCGGCCCTGGGGTCAGACGGCGCATCCCCCTGACGACCCACCGTTCTCAGTGCCAGGGATAGTGCCAACGCCGGCGTTGCTGGGAGTGGGCTCCAAAACCGGGGGTTAAAGGTTCGATTCCTGCCGGGCCTGTTGATATAGTGAAGCGTGGTAGGGAGTTGCCTCGGTGCAACCTTCTGATTTCGCCGGGTCGATCAGACTTAGTGCCGGCGGCGGTGTCATGCCTGCGCTCACCCTCCCACCGGTCAGCGTCCAATCGGATCGTTGTTGCTTCTTGTCGTAGGCCGGGATCTCAGCGGTCCAACAAGTCGGCGATCTCACGGGCGGCCTCGGCCTGCACGCGGCTGTCTTCGTTCAACGCCTGGGCGAGCTCGACGAGATCCTGACCTGGGCCATGAGTCCCCCGCATCGTTGCCTGCCACTGGCTCAGTGCGGCGCTGGCCTCGAGCAGGCGCTGGGTGAGGACGTCCCGGCCTCGCTCGCAGCGACTGAATGCGTCGAGCCACGTAGCGGGCGGATCGGCGAGCCGCTCACGCGCGGTGTCGAACCCCTCCAAGTGCTGCTCGAGGGCCGCGAGATCCCGCGCTGCAGCGCAACCTGCGACGACCAGTGCGTCGATCGACCCCCGGCCCTCAGTCACGGCACCGGCCCGGCGAAGCAGATCGATGAGGAGCCGCCGCGCCTCTCCCCGCGGCAGCGTCGCAATGGTACGCGCCGCCTCTCGCTCAGCGTCCGCACCGAGCGCGTTGCGGCCGGCGGGCGGGGGATTGCACACGGGGGTGCGGCGCCCGAGGGCCGCAGCGCCCACGAGAACCGTTGCCACGAGGGGGCTGGTGACCAGCAACAGCGAGGTCGTGGCGGTGAGCCCTGCGGCGAGCCCGCCGAGCGCTACCAGCGCGGCGAATGCCGCGATTGGGCCGGGAACTGCGGTGCGCCATGCCGCAGCCACCGCCTCGGTGCGCGCGGGCAGGCCGTACGCGTCGAGCAGATCGATCACGCGGACGCCTGCGGTCGCGGGCACGCGCAGTAGCGGGCGTTCGCCGCCTGCCACTGCCTCGCGCGCCGCCGGCCCCGTCAACGCTCCGAGTCGCGCCTCGAGCGCCTCGAGCACGCGACGGCGTGGGGCACCGGGGGAGGTACGCCTGAGGAACACCAGAACGTCGTCCGGCCCGCTCGCGCGCCGCGCGCAGCGCGGGCAGACACCCAGGCCGAACGGGTCGGCCGCCTGACACAGGGCGCAGCGGTCCCGCACGGGGAGGTCTACGGGCACGGGCTCGAGCGCCGCGTTGGGTACGAGCGCCGCGCTGAACAGCGCGGTCGAGGGAAATCGGTCGTCGGGATCGGCCGCCGTCGCGTGCGCGATGGCGGCGTCCAGCCACGTGGGCACATCGGGCCGCCGCTCTCGGATGTGGTAGCCATCCGGAGCCGGTCTCGGGCCGGTGTTCGGGTTGGCGCGAAACGGCAGTTCACCCGCGAGCGCGTAGAACAGCGTTAGTCCCAAGGCGTACGTGTCGGCGCGGCCATCGCCGCGCGCGCCGGCGAGCACTTCCGGGGCCGCGAACGCGAGCGTGCCCACTAACCCGCCCGTCTGCGTGACCGTGACCTGGCCGGCAAGTCGAGCGGAGCCGAAGTCCGTGAGCCTCGCGCGGCCGTCAGGCGAGAGCAGCACGTTCTGGGGTTTCACGTCTCGGTGGAGGATGCCGTGCACGTGGGCCACTTCCAGCGCGGCCGCGACGTCGCGGCCGAGTTGCGCCACAGCTGCAGTATCTAGGGCACCACGCTGTTGTACCCGGACGGCGAGGTCGGGGCCCGCCACGTACTCCATGACGACAAAACTCCAGGGCCCCGCATCGGCCACGTCGTACACGGCGACGATGCTGGGATGCTGGAGCTGGCGAACCACTTGCACCTCGCGGCGTAGGCGCTCGCGCGCCAGCCGCGCCGCGGCGGGTGGGGGGACTAGGAGCTTGATGGCGACGTCCGCGCTGATGCGTCGATCCCGGGCGCGATAGACGACGGAGTAGCCCCCGCGACCGATCTCCTCGGCTATTTCGTAGCGGTCCGCGAGAACCGCCCCAGACGGGAGATAGGTCGGCTCGGACATGCTGCGCGCTAACGAAGGTGCGCGAGCGCGGCGCGCGCGCTCTGGGTCCAGCCGTCGTTTTGGTGATAGTAGGCGAGGAACGACTTGAGGTGCGTCTGGGCGAGCGCGCGCTGGCCGAGCGCATATTCAGCCATCCCGGCGTGGTAGAGTGCCATGTAGTGATTGGGCCAGTAGTGCACCACGAGTTCCATGATGGGCCCCGCTGAGCGGTTGTCACCTGCATCGGCTACCGGGTGAGCGACGTCGAAGACGATGCCTGCCGCTTGGTAACGCTGGTCGGCGGGCAGGCGATCGATCACGGCGCCGGCCGAGTCGAGCTTGCCGCCGAGCGCGTAGCATGCGGCGCTGTACCCTTGCCCCGCGAGCGACCGGGGAGCTGGATGGCCACGCTGCGCGAGCTCGACTTCGACTGCGTTACAGGAAGGTTTGATGACTACGAACCACTGCTCGGCCGAGCTGCCGAAGCCGGTTGTCACGACCGGAGGTCGCGGAGCGAGGTTTGGGCGAGCGTTGTGCCGTAGTACGACGACCCCGCAGATCAGGAGGTAGCCCCCTCCGACGAGATACAAGGACCGATGCATGACCGGTCACTATACACGGCGGACGGGCTTCCGGATGTGCGGAAGCTCACTGGAACGGCTTCCCTAGTCCTCTGTTGGGACCAGGCCGCGAGCCACGGTATCGGCCCTTGGTTGTGGCGGATCTCCGGCGCACCCGAGCGTGAGTTAGCACACGCGCCGATTAGGTTCTCATCAGTGGCAGGATTAGTGCCAACGCCGGCGTTGTCCAGCAACGCCGGCGTTGGTGGTTACAACGCTAAGTCGTTGAAAATCAACAAACGGTGCAACGCCGGCGTTGCTAGGAGAGGGCTCCAAAACCGGGGGTTGCAGGTTCGATTCCTGCCGGGCCTGTTGAAGGATCAAGCGTCGTCGTGCCTCTGATCCGTGAACGCCCGCAACATAGCAGCATTACGGGAGCTCGGTCTGTGGAGTATCCCGATACGCCGTAACATTTAATTTAGACAGACGGGTCTAATTCGACGTGCGAGTCTGGGACGCTGTTATTGGCGTTATGACGAGCACTGACGAAATTGCGTTATACCGTTCTGTCCAATTCCCGTAAGGCGGCATTGTACCATGAACGCGCACACGCGATGATTGCCCCAGAGTCGAAGCCGCGGGTGACCTCCTTCGCTCCCCAGTTCCTGGTCGATGATCTTGCGCGTTCAATCGCGTACTATCAGAAGCTTGGCTTCGCGTTCGGGGAGCCGTGGGACGGGTTCTACGCGATTGGTCGGCTGGATGGGCTCGAACTTCACCTGAAGGAGGCGGCCAAGTACGACGCTGAGCGCCACCGGCGTGGATGGCATCGAGGCGTTCTACGCACAGTGCATGGCGAATGGCGCACGGATCATCAAGCCGCTGACGGCGACCGCGTGGGGCACGAAGGACTTCTACGTTGAGGACCCCGACGGCTATATCGTCTGCTTTGGTGGTCGGCCGACCGCGGACTCAACGATCGGCCAAGCCCGACGATCTTTAATCTGACTGCCGTTCAACTTCCGACGGACCGTGGAGCGAACTGTTCGCACGATCCTTGAGGCATCATGGCGCAACCTGAGTGTCCGAAGTGTACAGGGCCCATGGAGGAAGGCTTCATTCTCGATGTCGCGCAGCGAGGCTACGGCCAAGCCACCTGGGTGCAGGGCCGCCCGGAACCCTCCTTCTGGGCGGGCCTCAAGCTTAATGGCAAGACCCGCCGTTCCGTCGTCGCGCTGCGTTGTTCGCGGTGCGGATACCTTGAGTCGTACGCCCAGAACCCCCTGCCAGACCGACAATTGGTCCGGGGGCCATTTTTGGTCGCGGGTTTTCTACTCCTCATTGGTGCTCTACTCGTTTTCCTCATGACCAGCTCAGCGCGATAGCGGGGCCAAGGCAATCGCGAACTTGAGGGCGGCTGCAGACACCATCGCGCCGGAGCGGGCCGACGACGATTGACTTCGGCAAGCAACTACCGCAATCCGTAGACGACGACACGTTTGGAGAACGTCGGCAGGTAAACGTGTCCGTCGGCTATCGTAGGAGATGCAAATTTCGCGTAATTCCCCGCGCCGTCGCGCGAAACATTCTGACGATTGTTCCACAGCTCTTTGGTGACGTCATTCGCGTCAAAGGCCCTCAGAATGCCAGGGCTCACGTTATGCTCCGCGTCACCACTGAATGCATATGACGCCCACAGAATGCCCGTTCCGTCTTTGGAGCCGTTGGACGAGACCGACAAGACCGCCCCACTTTGCCCGGTCGGTCCTACGCTGGAAACAACCTGCCGCTGTGGGTCTAACAGGTTGCTGGCGCGGTCGAACGGGATGGCGCGCAACGGATCATTCTCGGACCACACGTAGATGAATTCCTTCGAGGTTCCTTTGTAGTACGCAGCCTGGCAATGCACGTTGGCACTGCCGCCCAACGGGACGACTTGCTGCACCTGGTTGGAGGACGGGAGGTACCCGCCCATGTCATCCTTATTCAATAGATACAGGTTCCCATCCTTGGCCCCGGTCAGGTAATAGCCTGAGTTGGGAATCAGGAAGCCACCCATCCCTCCGTAATCCAGGTCATAGTCATTCAGAAACTGGTAATTGTGGGGAGTGAAGTAGCTCGCCACCCGCAGGGTCGACCCGGCCGGTGTGAGTTTCAGCGCGCTTTCGGCGCGATTCGTCGGGCTCGTCGGATCACCGGTATCCCCCACCGTTCCGTTGCCCGTCACCACATACAGGTTGCCCTCCGCATCAGCGGCCATGCCGGTTCCGCTTTCCCACATGCCTCCGGCGTATCCGTTGGGCGTGGCATTGTAGACAATCTGTTGCCGCAACGTCGCGGCGTCGTATCCCAGTATCCATCCATGATACGGCCCCCAATCGCAGTGGGATGAAAAGGTCACGTACACGATGCCGTTGAGCAGCGTCAATCCCTGACGCTGGTTCTGCCGGTGGGCGTCAAATGCAATCACGCCCTGCACGCTTCCGTCTCCATTCCCGCTGTAGGTGGCCGTGATTTCTGTCGGGCTGCCGGCGATTTCATTCCCGTCGACGATGTTCACGGCATGGAGGTGCTGAAGGAACGTGCTGCCCGTGGTGCTGCGCGCAACGAAATACATCGTCTCCCTCGCTGCATCGATCACCGGGGTGCCTACGATCCCGATATTGCCGCTGAAATCCTGGTACGATCCGCCACAGGGCGCCCCTGCGATGTCGGTGTTTCTCGGCGGCCGCATGCCCGGCGCAGTAAAGCTTCGCTGCCAGTACAGTCTGCCGTTGTCTCCGTCATAGGCATAAAGCGTGTTGCTGACCGTGGCGATGTAGACGACGTTATGAGAGCCACCGCCCACGGAGACATGGCCAACGACCAACGGCTGGGCATACACCTGGTCGTCCACGGGCAGTGCGAACACTGCGCCAAACTGCTGCACGTTGACATTGCTGGTGGTTAACGCGGTTTCGTTCTCGTTCCAGCCGGACCGGGTGTTGTCGTTGTGCTGCGTAAGGACAGCCACAGACTGGGGATTCGGCGCGCTATTGTGCGTCAGGTCGTCCTTGCAGGTGGCGAGCAACAGGAGCACAAGCGGCAGAGGCAGTTTGCGTCTTATCATGAGCAACCCGCAGCAAGTTTATCGACGGATACAAGAGGAATGTCCGCCATCACACGACCGACCGACCGAGCGTTGCGTTGCGGCTCATCGGAGCGCCGAGGAGCGGGCACACACCGATTCATCGCGTCGTTGGGCGAATCGAGTCCACCACGATGAGATACGCATTGCCGGCGGCAAAGACTGTCCCGTCCACTTTGACCGACTTTCCAACCAGCCGCCGAGTGGCGGCAGTAGGGCTACGACGGATCGCGACTAAGCTGCGCACAAACCGTCCGACCCGATGCGGGGAGCCCATTTTCGGCTGCCAAATCAGTACACGTGGCGACAGCCCGAACCAACTTCTGTCCGAGCGGCGCCACTGGCGCGAGATGCTATTCCCGATAGAACCCGACCGAATGGGACTGGTTGGCTTCAGTCCACGTTCCCTTGAGCTGGTTCGCTCCCACGAGCTGACCGGAGTACGTGACAAGACGGCCGCTAGCAAAGTCCAGGGTCAGAACGAGACTCTCAACCAAGACGAGTTCAGCGCGGTGACCCACAATCGTAATCGAATCCACTCTGCTCGCGGGCCCGATGCCGTAGGATACCCCGGTGCCCGTGACGTTGCTGCCGGCCGTGCGGAGCGAGAGATTCATGCTTGACCCGCTCGGGTTCCGGTTGTACTCCCACGCCCAGTTTCCATTCAGGCCGTCGCGTGGACCCGCAGGCGTTCCACAGCTCACGAAGGTGAGCAGAACCCCTGCAAAGAGGAGGGAGGTAAGGCGCAGAGCAGCCCTTGCTCTCACTTCGAGCACGGAGACGTCTAACGCAGCCTGGAGGTCACTCCATCGCTTGTGGCCGCCTAACGGATGGCGCTGGGTCACGAAGAACAGGAAGCGCCGCATAAGGAATCGCTCAAGAGATGGTCCTCTTAGTCAGCACCGCACTGGTAAAGACACTCACGAGGAGTTGGAAGTCACAAGGACGCTCAGTGTTGCGCTTCAAGGTTAATATCACGGGCTTCCGCTCGAACGTACAGATCCGCGCCGACATTTCAGCGTTTCGCGTTGCTGCATCGAAAAGCTAAGTCGTTGAAAATCAACAAACCCTTCAACGCCGGCGTTGCTGGGAGTGGGCTCCAAAACCGAGGGCTGCAGTTTCGAGTCCTGCCGGGCTTGGTTGAGTAACATGAAGCCTCGCTCTGAGCAGGGGCCTTGAGCTAGGCTCCGCCGGGTAAGTTGAGCTTGGTGCACCCCTCCTTAGGTGGTGTGACGGGCCCGCAAGATGAACTGGTAACGCTGCACTAGGAAGATTACGGCATCGGCGGGGAACGCGACTTGCAGGAGGATCAAGAGTGCCGCGCGGTCTCTCCAATCACGTACTCTACAAACTGCAGTGTGCTCTCGAAGTCGGTGTGGTCTGCGGACTCATGTATCGCGACCGCCGGGTTCGGACGGCCCCCCCATGCCCGGTCAATCAGCGCGGACCAAGCCGGATCGAGCGTTGTCTTTGCCCACGCGGCTCCCGCCCGCTTCGAGCCGGGACACCCTTTGACAAGGTCATGCATCATTCGGCAGTAGTTCAAGACGATGAACCCTTGATAGAACCGATTTCTGTACCGGTCCGGATCTTCGAGAATCTGCCGGCCCCAATCGCGGATCGTTGCGCGGATCTCCTGACGTAGCGCGTCCACAGGTACCGGCCGGACTAGCGTTGCTGGACTCGGCCCGGCGAGCGTAACGCCGTGCTCGCGAACGACCGAGCGGACGACGAGCGTATTGCAGTGATCAGATCTCACGAGGGACTGACTTCCGTGGTCGAGATACCACAGTTGCTTCGCGGGTTGGTCATGGTCCCGCAGAATCCCCGCTGGGAAATAGGATCCCTCCAGGTGCTGCGCCCATTCGGAAGGCAGATTGAAGATCCGCCCGTGAATTCCTTGCAGCACGTTGACTTCGTCGTCGCTTAGGTCCTGGGCCACGGCGATGACGAAGTCGACGTCACTATGACGATCAAAATCGCCGACCGCGAATGAGCCTTGTAGGTATGCACCGACAAACGCTTCGCCCAACGCGACTCGAACGCTGGCGACCAGCTCTTCTAGTACCGAGTCGAGTTCCGGATACGGAGTTGGACGGACCATTGCAGTTGCGGCGGCAAGGCCCATGATTACCGAACGTCAAAGGGTGGCGATACGACTCCAAGGTTCACGTTGCGGAGATCAGTGCCCACGAGGATGCGCAAGCGATAGCGACCCGGATCTTGAACCGTTGTGGTTTCCTCGCGGAGAGCGCCAGGAGCCAGTGTTGCCGGAACCATAGAATAGATTGCGAGGCAGATACCGCTTGCGTAGTTCTGCCACCCGGCTCCCTGCGAACGCTCGAGGATTACGGTGACGTGGTCGCCGCACGCTGCCACTAATACGGTTCGCCCGCTGGTGTTACTGAGCGCGAAGGAGATCGGAGACCCCCGGCCGAATGCTGGCGCCGTTGCTGCGAGGCGCACGGGAGCGGCGGGCTGCGTCGGTGTCGTGCCTGCGGCAAGTGACGCGCAGACCAGCGCTGAACGCAGGGACATTCGCATGAACCGGCCCTCCGTGCTTCTGACCGGGCAACTACTAAACCTGACCGTCAGTGGCACTCCTACTTAACTCGAGTCTTCAGAATTTTTCGGAGAGCATCGTTGACGGACTGGGAGTCCTTGAACTCTGCAGCGACGTCAGGATGGAGCACGAGAAGGTTGGTCCCTTCGCGAAAGCGTTGCGGGTAACTGGCCACGTACCCCTCCCCGAAAGTCGTATTCGGGGCGGAGGTCGTCACTCGAATTGGCGAGCTTACTGGTCTTCTTCATAGGTCGTCCGCTCACGCCGGGTTGCCGGTCGGGCACTGATGGTGCGAATCTCATCACCCAAGTTCCGTATGCGCGACTCTAAATTAGGCGGCGCCCTTGGCGGCGCGAAAGGCCCAGATCGCCAAGGCTGACGTGACGAGAAAGGCTAACACCGAAGCCCACACTGGTACCGCCACATCGGCCACTCGAACGGGCCAGCCCAAGAGTACGCGCGTCAACTGCGCAGCAGCGACCAGACTGAAAAACGCTCCCGACACCTGCCCATAGCGTCCCATGTTGTTGTCCTCGATTGGGAGCCACGATCACGGCCCGGCAGCTTCACGCGCAGAGCGGGGCACACACCGATTCATCGCGTCGTTGTGCGAATCGAGTCTAACAGGATGAGATACGCATTGCCGACGGGAAAGACTGTCCCGTCCACTTAGACCGGCTTTCCAACCCTCGGCGTGCCCTAGAACGAGGGCGAAGCAGTCTTCCGACGCCCGATTGTGCCGGGCGGCTCCTCTTCAGTGCCAGGATTCGTGCCAAGGCCGGCGTTGTCCAGCAACGCCGGCGTTGGTGGCTCAGAGCTAAGTCGTTGAAAATCACCAAACGGTGCAACGCTGGCGTTGCTTGGAGTGGGCTCCAAAACCAGGGGTTGCAGGCTCGATTCCTGCCGGGTCTCTTCGCGGCTCAAAGCCTCATCGCGAGTTGCGTCGCAGCGTCGCTGCAACCTTCCCTTCCTCTCAATCATCTACACTCATAGCCCCCAAACGCCCTCGAGGTCGTCATGCCGGCACCATTCTTCGCCTTCGCCGCGCTCGCGGTCGCCGCCCAGAGACCATCCATTGACTCGAGCGCCGTCGCGCGCGTCCTCACCCTGCTCAAGGCGGCGGACTCTACAGTCTGTGAGCTCGCCGCACAGACTGTCGGCAACTCGTGGGGCATGCACTGGGAGTCAGACCTCCTGCCGACGCCCATGCCCATGCCGATGCCCACACCGATGCCGATGCCGATGATGACGCATCTCAACCGCCGGGCGCATCACCTGCGCGTGCATGTTCGCCACGGCTGGGGGTGGCGAGGTGACGACTCGGCGACGTTGGGCGCGTTTCGCGCCGTGCTCCGGGACGAGGGCCGGTGCGTGCGGAACCTCGCCGCGCGTGTGCTCGGTCGTGCCCGCGCCGCGGGCAGCTACGACGCGTTTCTCGGGCTGCTCGGCGACACAAGCCCCGGTCTGCGGGAGACGGGGGCGCTCGGCCTGAGCGAGATCGGCGAGCGGCGCGCGCTGCGGCCACTCCGGGACGCGCTTCGCGACCGGAATCCCGGAGTCCGCGCCATGGCGGCGCGCGGCTTGGGCGTGATCGACGACTCAAGCTCGATCGGCCCCCTGGCGAACGCGCTGGCGGATGAGGTCGAGCGGGTCCGGCAGGTCGCCGCGTGGGCCCTGGGGCAGATCGACGCTCAGACCGTGATGGAGCCCCTTGGACGAGCGCTGCGCGATCGCTCACCGGCGGTGCGTGCCACGGCCGCGTGGGCGCTCGGTGCGAGGGGAGGTACCCGCGCGGTGCCCGCGCTGGGCGGCGCGCTCAAAGACTCGACCATCGCTGTACGGCGTGCGGCCGTCTGGGCGCTGGGACAAACCGGCGGCGAAGACGCGGTCGACCTGTTGCTCCCGCTCCTAAACGATTCGTACGCCTCGGTGCGGGCGGCGGCGGCGCACGCCCTGGGACAGATCGCGAGTGGGCGCGCCGTCCGGGGCCTCGGGGCCCTCGTGCGCGATACCGCACTCGAGGTGCGGCGGGCGGCGATCTGGGCGCTCGGGGCAAGCGGCGACCCGAGCGCCGTTACCGCGCTCGGGAGCGGCCTCAAAGATCCCAACTCTGAGATCCGAGAGCTGAGCGCGTGGGCCCTGGGACAGATCGGGGACAGTCAAGCAGTGGAGGCGCTGGCACTCGGGCTGAAAGACCGCGAGCCCTCAGTGCGGGTCGCCGACGCGTGGGCCCTGGGGCAGATCGGGAACGCCCGAGCCCGGGAGCCGCTCGAGGCGGCGCTCCACGACGCGTCCCCCGAGGTTCAGGAGGCGGCGCAGTGGGCGCTCGACCAGCTCGACGGCGAGGGCCATCTGCGGTCGCGAGCGAGGCCGCGGGTGCGGGCGAGGTCACCGATTTGAAGGCTCGCGCCGGCGCTGGCGGAACGGGCTGACGGGGTGCGCTGTGGTGATGGCGGTAGCGAGCAAGAACGCAGTGCGGATCACTCGGCTCGTCTCGAATGGCGAAAGTACGCACTCATTTTCGTGGCTGCCTCACCGAGCCCGTCGCGTTCTCAGGCGTCCGGCCGTCCTCCGCGCGTTCCGTAGACCCATCGGCTTCGGCCGCGCGTGCCGCGGCTGGTAGACACCAAGCGTCCCGCCGCCCGGCAACGTCACGTGTGTGAGCAAACCCCACCCCTCGTTGCGCACCGGCCCGCAGACGACGCTCCGTTTCCGCATCTCCGTGACAAAGGCATCGATATCGTCGCACATCAGGAAGAACTCATGCACGTCGGTTTTCTCAGAGGGATGGACAGCCAGTTCGGCTGGAGGCAATCCGAAGATCAGCCAGCCGTCGCCCACGTCGACATGAGGGAGCTCGAACACCTCGCGCAACAGGGCGCGGTCGGCTTCGGGGCTTCTACTGTAGATGATCGAATGCGCGCCGATGATCATGGATATGGCCATCCGGGTGCATTAGGCGCGACCGGCGTCTGTGGGGTGTGTGGCTGGTGAGAAGGGAGCCCTCGCCAGCTCGATGACTGTCGAGAGCGAGGCTAAGAGACCAAACATCCCCGCGAAGATGGCGATCCCAGTCAGAACGTAGCTCGAGGTCGCGTAGGTGGGAAAGCGCTCAATGAGCGTCATGGCTTGCACTGCTACCCCAAGACAGATCGTTGCCGTCGCGGCTGCCGCCAAGGCACGCCACAGCCGATCGACCCTAGTCGGCGGGCTGTTCGTGGTGCCGCGGCGTACGCCGAATTCGTAGAGCAACCAGCGACTAATGGGCGCGTCGGGGTGCCGCTTGAGAAGGTCGGTGAGGATCCAAGCGAGGAGGTGAGGATGTAGCATGCTCGAGCGCCGTGTGTGTGGGTCTCACTCTGTGTTGTCAGCATAGTCTCCTGCCGCCGGACCCGCAATCGACCCTAACGGGTGGCGACCCTCGCATCGAGATGCCGGTCGCCCTCGGGGATCGTTCCGGCGGGACACGCGAGTCGGGCCAAAGAGCGAGGCGATCTGCCGACAGGAGGCGCGCCGGGCGGCTCCTCCTCACTGCCAGGATTAGTGTCAACGCCTGCGTTGTCCAGCAACGCCGGCGTTGTTGACTCAGAGCCGAGACCCTGAAAACCACCAAACGCTGCAACGCCGGCGTTACGAGGAGTGGGCTCCCGAGCCGGGGGTTGCAGGTTCGATCCCTGCCGGGCCTGTTCCACGGGAGCTCCTGTTCACGAAGAAGGACCGCGCGCGGCCTCACAAAAGGCGGCGGCATCAGTAAGGCAACTCGTCCGGTCCAAGGCCCACGTGATCCGGTTCAGGATCCTCGGCAAACTGGACTGCTTCGATTTCCTTACGGCCCTGCCGCGTGGCCTTGGCGACGCGATGCAGGCCATCCATAACGGCTCCGGTCGAGGACAAAATTATCGGGAATGATAGATCCGCGTCGTCTATCAACTTCATGTGCTCCAGCATCGCGCGCCAAGTTGGCCGCTCATCTTCGCCGAACCAGACCTCGTCGAGCGCTCGGAGCTTACTCAGCGGAATGTGCTTGCGCGGTAAGGTGCTTGAGAGCCGCACCAAACGGTCCACGTCCCATGCCAAGAGCCCGCCACTCGACGGTCTGAAATAGTATTGCTTTCGCACGGCGCATCCCTTTCGGGTTCACACAACCGATCCGTCCCTGCAGCTGCGGCCTGCCAAGCGCTTGGAGCTGGCAGGCGCGCGCAAGTAGGGTACAATTGCGTTTGTGCACGAGATACCGCAGACCGACACGTCGTGACCAAGATAATGAGCTTCACATCGTCGGGTGATTTCCGGACGTGGCTTGCGACAAACCACAGCCACGAGGGCGCCATCTGGCTGCGCATTTACAAGAAAGGCTCCGGCATAGCCACCGTGACTTATGCCGAAGCGCTTGATCAAGCCCTTTGCTTTGGTTGGATTGATGGACAGAAAAAGCCCAATGACAACCAGTCCTGGCTGCAGAGATTCACGCCAAGGCGACCCAGGAGCGGGTGGTCCAAGAACAATACTCAGCACGCCGCGCACCTCATCAAGTCCGGAGAAATGGCTCCCGCTGGACTGAAAGAGGTGAAGACCGCAAAGGCGGACGGCCGCTGGAGGGCGGCCTATGATTCATTTAGGAAGGCGGCAGTGCCACACGATTTTCTAGATGAGCTCGCTAAGAACAAGAAGGCGACAGCTTTCTTTAAGACACTCAACAGAACCAATCTGTATTCCATAGCTTACCGGCTTCAGACTGCGAAGAAGCCCGAAACCAGGGAGAAACGGGCGCGGGAGATCATCGGGATGCTGGCGCGGGGAGAGAAGTTCCATTGAGGGGCACGTAACATGGAACACTACCTTAGAGAGTTGGCGTCGTCAGGTTGGGCGAGCGCAGAGAAGCCACCTTCCGATATGATGCCCCCGGCGGGTTGAGCAGGCAGCACGGGGTTCCCCCGAAGTGCGTGGTCCTCTCTCAGGACCGCGTGCACCTCGCAAGGTTTCGCGCCCCCATCGAAGGGTGGTTTGCCATGTGGAAGAGAATCGCGTCGGTGCTCTTGCCGGTCGTTCTACCGCTCGTGACAAGCGCCCAGTCGCCCGACCCGCAGCTCCGGGTCGAGATCAACCAGATCAAAGCGATCGATAACCACTCGCACCCGCCAACGGTGGTGGATCCGGGCGAAAGGGACGACGACTTCGACGCCCTGCCGTGCGATCCGTTGGAGCCCAGCATGCCGACCACGGTTTCCCGGCCGGAGAACCCGCAATACCTAGCAGCGTGGAGGGCGTTGTACAACTATCGCTACGAGGACGCTAGTCCGGCGCACGTGCGCGAGCTCCTCCAGATCAAGCAGGCCGTGAGGCACGAGCAAGGCGACAACTTCCCCAACTGGGTGCTGGACCAACTCGGCATCGAGACCGAGCTCGCCAATCGCATCTCCCTGGGCCGCGGCCTGCGGCCGCCCCGCTTCCGCTGGGTGCCGTTCGACGATGCCTTGCTGCTGCCGCTCGACAACGCGAGCGTCGCGAACGAGACGCCCGACCGCAGGTTTTTCTACTCGCGGGAAGAAATGCTCCTCAGGCGCTACTTGAAAGACCTGGGCCTCGCCACGCCGCCGGCGACCCTGCCGCAATACACCAGCCGGATCATTACGCCGACGCTCGAGTCGCAGGCGAAGAACGGCGCCGTGGCCATCAAGCTTGAAGCCGCCTACCTGCGGTCGCTGGATTTCGGCCCCATCCAGCTGGACTCGGCGGCGGCCGCGAGCGAGGCGGCACAGATCTATGTGCGCTACATCATCAGAGGCGTTCCGGCGAAGTCCGACTACACGAAGTTGCAGGACTACCTGCTCCGTTACATCGCGCGTGAGGCCGGCCGCCTGGGCCTGCCGGTGCATTTCCACACCGGCGGCGGCTGCGGGACATACTTCATGCTCAACGGCTCCAACCCTGCCAATCTGGAGTCGGTACTGAACGACGCAACGCTGCGCCGGACCAACTTCGTGCTGCTCCACGGCGGGGCCGGAGCGTTCACCAAGCACACTGCCTACCTGCTCATGAAGCCGAACGTCTACGCCGACTTCTCCGAGCAGACCTGGCTGATTTCCACGCGCAAGCTGAGTGAAGTCATCCGCGACTTCCTAGAGTGGTATCCGGAGAAGGTCCTGTTCGGGACCGATCTCTACCCTAATACTCCGGAGATCAACTGGGAGGAGATTGGCTGGCAGACAAGCCAGTCGGGGCGCGAGGCGCTGGCCATCGCCCTCACTGGGATGATGCAGGACGGCGAGATCAGCCGCCAGCGCGCTCTCGAGCTGGCCCACATGGTGCTGCACGACAACGCCGCCAGGCTATACGGATGGCAGCACTGAGGCTTCTTGATGGAAACTTCTTGCACCTCTGGATGAGGCAGGAGACAACGGACGATAGCTGTGGTGCGACGAATCCTAGCCACTCAGTTCGCGCCCGGCGACTCTCGGTGGGAAGATAAGCCAGGCCTCACCAACCTGCCCGTCCGCCTCGGATGACGCGTGCGGGCCGAGTCGCCTTGGCGTGCGCGCTCCACCCGCAGCGGGACCCTCGGACTGACAGATTCGCGGTCTCGAAGATCTTCCCTCGGGTTGCGGTTACCGCCTACTGAAGCGCTCCAGCACGGCTCTCTCCTCTGCAGTCAGGGCTGCGTTGCCATCCGTGACCTTCTTGAGCAGCCTCTCCACCTCCTCCCGATTCACGGGATGCAATTCCTCGAGGCGGATGGCACGCCATCGCTCAAGAGCGGCACTAAGGCTCTCGAAGCGGTCTTGAGGCGGGGCGACCTTCGCGCGGAATCGCGCTGCGGACGAGTGGCGCTCCAACCACTTGACGTACACCCACCCGCCAAGGAATCCCCCGAGATGGGCGAAGTGTGCGACTCCCGACTGCGCACCTCCAAAGCCCGCGAACAAGGACAGGGCCGTCATGCCAATCACGAACCATCGCGCCTGAATCGGAAAGACGCCCCAAACGAGAACGAGATCCCTGGGCCAGTAGCGGGCGTATCCGAACATGACCCCGAAGATGGCTGCCGACGCACCGACGATGGCTGCGGACGGCGTTAGCAGGGAAGTCAGTGCGCCGATCAGGCCGCTGATGAAGTACAGAAGGAGGAACTGTCGACCGCCGAGTCGCGCTTCAACCCGCGGACCGAAGAAGTAGAGCGCCAGCATGTTGAACAACAAATGCCACACGCCTGCGTGGAGGAACATGTACGTCACAACGCTCCACGGTCGCTCGGGGATCAGCGCCGGAACGAGCACGAGCGCCTGTACGACGTCGGGGAACGCGGCGGTGATGACGTACATTCCCACGTTGGCGATTAGTAGACCGCGGACTCCTTGCGTCACCAAATGCTGCCACCCTTCCTGGCCCCCAGTCTGTCCCGGGGGACGACGCCGCACGAATGGACGACGACCTATACCGGTTGTCCGGTGCGCCCACACGCGGAATTGGTTTTCCTTAGTGCCAGCAATAGTGCCAACGCCGGCGTTGTCCAGCGACGCCGGCGTTGCTGCCACGGAGCTAACTCGGGTCCGCGAGATCGCGAGTTCGCCACGGCGTTAGCTTCCCTTGTCGAGGCGTCGAGCCTCATCACCTCGCGCAAGAACGCGTTCCGCGAAGTCGAGGTGCTCCTGTGCGTCACTGAGTTCCTGGCGCCATGGTCCCGGTGAAAGGCCTGACGATCGAGCAGGACTTTCTGTCAGGGGAGGCTGCAACGAGCCTTCATTTGCCAGAAACCGGCGACCACTCCTCTACGCTAACGCTGCAACTCCCAAACTGGGGGTTGCAGGTCCGATTCCTGCCGGGCCTGTTTCTATGTGGTGAGCATAGTTCCATGTTGGGGCACAAACGCGATTCTGCCAAGCCAGGCGGCGTCAGCTTCAGCCGCTCTCTAGGCAGCGCAGTCGGTGGAGGTGTCTCTAGTCATAATAGAACGACCGGCTCCGATTCGCAGAGCGTGGGTTACGTTGCGAGTCGGAGACTTGCCACGCAGAGCCACATGCGAAAGGAGCCGGTCATGAGCAAGCTACGCTACGTGGGACTCGATGTCCACGCGGAGACGATCGCCGTCGCCGTCGCGGAGCCCACCGGGGAGGTGCGGAGTGTGGGTCAAATTCCCAATCGGCCGGAAGCGGTCCGGCGGCTGGTAAAAAAGCTCGGGGCACCGGAGCAGCTGCGGGCGTGCTACGAGGCCGGCCCGACGGGCTCCGGGCTCTACTGGCAGCTCACGGCGCTGGGGGTCGCGTGTGAGGTGGTGGCCCCGACGTTGGTCCCGGTAAAGGCCGGCGACCGGGTGAAGACGGACCGGCGCGATGCGGAGAAGCTCGCGCGCTGCTACCGCGCCGGGGACCTCACGGCGGTGTGGGTGCCGGATCCGGCGCACGAGGCGCTACGCGACCTGGTCCGCGCGCGGGAGGCGGCGCAGCAGGATCAGCTGCGGGCGCGGCATCGGCTCGGGAAGTTCTTCCTGCGCCACGGCCAGCGCCCCCCGCTGCCGATGAAGGCTTGGACGCAGAAGTACCTGGGATGGGTGAAGACCGCCGTGCACTTCGCGCAGCCGGCCCAGGAAGCGACGCTGCTCGATTACGTGCACGAAGTCGACCACGCCGCCGGCCGCGTCGAGCGTCTGGAGCAGGCCATCGATGCGGTGGTGCGGACGACCCCGGCCCCGCTCGGCACCGTGATCGGCGCGCTGCAGGCGCTGCGGGGCATCGCCCAGGTGGCGGCCGTGACCATTGCCTGTGAAGTCGGCACGTTTACGCGCTTTCGGAAGGCGACCCAGCTCATGGGCTACGCCGGGGTGGTCGCGTGCGAGGCGTCGAGTGGGGCGCGCACCTGGCGCGGCGGGATTACCAAGACCGGCAATGCGCATCTGCGCCGGATCGTGGTCGAGGCGGCCTGGGCGTACCGCCATCGTCCTGCCCTGGGCAGCGCGCTGAAACAGCGCCAGGTGGGCGTGAGCGCGGCGGTCCAGGAAATGGCCTGGAAGGCACAGCATCGGCTGCATGACCGCTACCGCAAACTCCTCGGCCGCGGGAAGGCGAAGCAGCTGGCGGTCACGGCGGTAGGGCGAGAGCTCTTGGGATTTATCTGGGCGATTGGCGTGCACGTCGAGCAGCAGGCACGCGCGTCGCAGCCGCGCGCGGCGTAACGGAGCAGGCAGGCAAGGAGACGGCGTGACGCAACCCGGCGTGGTGGTCGAGGGGCACACGGAAAGGAGCACCCTCTGCGAGCAGCTATGCGGCGAGCCGCGAGGCCCGACCCGCGCCTCTAGTCTGAGACAGCTCCCGACGGATCACGATTCTGCGGTCCCGACCCGCGAATATCAGAGTGATCAACCGTCGCGACAGCCGCCGCGACCACCCTCGGGCTGCCTCACCCAAGGAAGACAAACTGACCACCACGACGCGGGCACTTGACCGGTCGTTCTATATCAGCCGCCTGGAGCCTTAGACCAGCGCGACTGACGACGCGGCGACCCGCAGCCGTGCTCGCTAACCGACCGTTCCCCCGGATCGACATGCAGATCGCGCAGTCCCGGATCCCCGCAACCAGGAGCCCCAAAGTCTCGAGCATCTCGTCAGTGGCGGCGCGAGCGCGCTCTGGGGTTGCCAGGCGCACCCAGTTCTATTACCGGTACTCTGCATCCAAGACGCCCAGCCTCTCCGGCCGCGGTGCCGGCCACACCACCCTCAACCGCAAAGGTGAGTACGCG
>WNFC01005770.1_pt1 | contig 24849 bp, 19 predicted proteins | sample 5400541 | NCBI WGS metagenome assembly WNFC01 (sample SAMN13153342, study PRJNA577476) | soil metagenome | isolation source: 120 cm saprolite under Douglas fir tree site 2 hole 2 replicate 1 | place: USA:California | collected 2015-04-18 | reverse complement strand
TGCGGCCCAGTAGAAATAGGCCATCTCGGTTCCCTTGGTGTGAGGTACGGCACCGGCGATTCTCCGAAACACCGCAGGGAGCTCGGGATGGTTGTGGCTCGCGAATACATGCACGACGTCGGCCCAATCCGTGGCGTCAGGCGGCAACGCCAGCAAGTTGCCGAGCAAGTCATCCATCTGCGCCGCGGTCGGCGCCTTCAGTGCATCGAATGCGTCCCAAAGGGTGTTCCGTTTGCTCTCGGTTTCGCTCAACGGCCTGGGTTCTCTTACCTTCGGCGCCCTGGGCGGCAAGGGCTTGAGGGGCGCCGGCGATGAAACGCCCCCAGTCGCCTCAGTCCGTGCGGCGGTGTCCACGTGCCGCACCAGCGCCTCGTCGTTCGCGAGACAGCATTTCTTGTACTTGCGGCCGCTTCCGCACGGACATGGCTCGTTGCGTCCTCTCTTCAATCGAGCACGGGCAGCCACTGCTGGGTCCAGGTTCGGGGACGCACCTGACGGGTGCTCCACGACCAGCCGCTCAATTTCCGCCGTCGGATAGCCCAGGATCGTCCGCGACGACCCGCCCTCCCGTTCCATCACCGTGAAGGCCCCGCCGTCGATCCGATAATCGGAGCTCCATCCGACGGCCAGATTTGTGGCCGAGTCCTCGACGATGGGAAAGGGAAGGATCTCACCCTCGCGCGCCAGACAGGCGGCAGAGCGGTCTACCGAATCGAGCATCCAGGCATCACCGGTGGACGTGGAGAAGAAGACGATCTGTTCCAGCTTCACGACGTGAGTGCGCCGCACCGCCGCAGCTGCTTGAATGGAGCGCGCTTCGGCCGTGTAGTTTGCCTCGCTGGGAGACGTCACACGGACTGAAAATTCGACGGGATTTAGCGAGCTCATACGCAGCAGCATAGCTAACCCGTTCCCGCGCTGCCACGCCCCGTCCTGGTGCAGCCGGTATTTGAATAAAGGTCTTGCGCAGTGCCGTCGCCCGCCTGGCGAGTTCTCCGGAGTTCGACTTGCGATCTTCCATCAGGGTGGCTAGTCTGGTCGCATGAAGCGCGTGGAAATAGATCTCCCGGACGATACCTTTGCTTGCTTGGACCGCGAATCGGCTGACTGGCGAGTGAATTGCGCGCCGCCGCTGCCGCGAAGTGGTATGAGGTCGGTCGTGTAAGCCAGGAAGTTGCGGCGCAAATCGCCGGTGTGAGTCGCAGCGAATTCGTTCCGTGCTATCGCGCCTCCAGGTCTCTCCCATGCAAGAGAGTGTGGATGAGGCGTTCACGGGCGCGCGACTTCTGCTCCAGCCGTGAAACCGGCGGTGCTCAATGCATCGCCTCTAATCATCTTGGCCAGGGCGGGTTACCTCGATCTGCTGGGGAAGCTCGTTTCTCCTGTAGTCATCCCACGAGCTGTTGCTATGGAAATCAACGCCGGACCGACCGAGGACCCCGCAGTTCGATTTCTCGCACAGCCGAGCTGGCTTTCCGTCATTGACTTGACACCCACCCTTTCGCCCATTGCCATTTGGCGCCTGGGTCAGGGGGAATCCGAAGTCCTTGAATACGCTCACCGAAATCCGGGCACGATTGCGGTCCTAGACGACAAGGCCGCGCGGCGGGCGGCAAGAGCCCTTCAAGTTCCGATTACCGGCACACTTGGTGTGTTGTTAGCCGCCGCACAGAGCGGACTGCTGCCTTCGCTTAAGGACGCGATAGAAGTCGTCAAGCGTTGTGGGTTGTACGTTGATCCAACCATTGCATCGAAACTCATCGCGTCCGCGTCTTGAACAGCGTCTGAAGCAGCTTTCGATTCGTTTGGACGAGGACTGGATTGCGTAGTTCAAATCCCTAGAGGAAAAGAACGGAATTCCGTCGCAAACCTGATCAAGCTTTATCTACGCGAGTGTGCGGAAGCGGGACAATCCGGCAGGCATGTTCACCAATATGTCGAGAGGCCCTGGTTATCTCCCACACCCAATGTTTCCGCCCATTACCATGATATTCCGCCAGCCTATGATGGAATTTCATGGTAGAAAGCGCGCTCGGTCCCGCACGCGCTACACCGCGGTGGTTCGCATTGTTCTCCCAAAGATTCCCATTTGGACGGCATTCAATTCATAGGACAGGCTCGCTCGGCCCCGGCGCCCCGTTGAGCGCAAGCACTTCCGGAACCATCCGTAGGAGCTTGTCTTCCATCTCCTCCACCGTGGCGGCTTCCGTGGCAAGGCCCGACACATCGGTTTCCGCGACGTACCAAACCTCGGCCTCTTCGTCCCAATGACAGGTGACCGTGTAACGCTTCGTGCTCATGTCTGCGATTTCCATAACGGGGCCAAGACGGCGCGGCAATCTAGATATTTTTAATTGGAGGAGACATAAAGGAGACAAACCTTTTGGCGATCTCCTAAGTCAATGATTCAGCTAACGAATTCGACTTAGTCGGTCCAGTCCATCATAGGTGCAACATTAAGTCTTCTGTCTAACATATTAATATTATGAGTATTTTTATCTTGCACCATGAGGGGATTTCTGTACATTCAGGGGAATTTATCGGCTGCGATCGCCACGTTCAGACTAATACAAGTTGTGTCAGCGACGAAAGTTAACCAGGACCTGCTCCAGCCTGTTTCAGGCCGCTAAGCGGGACTACCCTATTCGGCCCTTCGGTAAAGCAAAATGCGCCCGTCTGGCACCAGTTGATTCAGAAAATCGAAGTCCGCGATGTTACCGGTTAGAACCGGCCAGCCCAACTTCCGCCCTTGCAGAAAAACCAGGGCGTCGTTGAGACATTTACGCTCGGCACCTACAGCGTAAGACCCTAGTCGAAACAGAATCCCGGCGAGAACACCTGCCGCTCCCCACGTCTCGGTGTCTGGCGCTACGCGCCGATGTACGGGAATATCTCGAATAGTTTGCCCAATGACCTTGAGCGCAGCTGCGGTCCTAGAATCTACCGGTCTCAGCCGGCCAAACGCGTGAGTCAGCTCAGAGAGGCACACTGCGGAATGATTGCAGGTTCGCAAGGTAATGAACGCATCGAGGGCCGGCGGCGAGCGGCCTTGGAGCGTGTCAATGTAGACCGTCGAATCCAGCAGAACTGGCGAGCCGATCGGCGGCACGTCTGCGATCCAGCTGAGCTTGTCGTCCTGCCTTCGCTTGAGCGGCCGGGTTTTCCGCTGCGGCTTGAGCCATCGCAGGGCAGCGTCAACATCAAAACTCAATATCGAGCTCTCGCGGCAACGATCCTTTGTTGCGCACGAGTCTTGCGCCGAAATCATCCTCGAGCGCCAACCTCGCAAGCGCAATCTCAATGACGTCCGTGTCTGACGAAAGGCCAGCGCGTTTCTTAGCAGCTGCGACCAACCCCGAGGAGACGCGGCCGGCTACTCGTGCGTCCTTTGCATCTCCCAATAAACCTGCGGCGCGCGCGGAATCGAGCGTCGCCCTGTTTCGCAGGGCCGCCAGCGCTTTAGTGCCTTCCACCGCAAATACCGGGTCTTTCATCACAATTCCCTTCCTTCGGAGTTCGTTGTACAAATCATATATTTTGTTGAACCAGACGTCAAGATGAACATTCCAATTCCCTATCCCGAACCGGAAGAACTTCCGTTTAGACACATTCTCAAGTAGTGTCTCTGGCAGTCCGAACGTCGGCGAAGCTCAGGTTCGGACCGAAGCTTTCGGGTCCGACCTTGACGTGGATAACGGCCGCCTTGCGGCTGCCAAGAGCCCGCTCGAAGGCCGGTGCGAACTCCTGCGTCGTTTCGACCAATTCTCCGTGTGCGCCGTAGCCGCGGGCAACGGTCGCGAAATCCGGATTCTGCAGGAGCGTCCCGAGGACGCGACCGGGATGGTGGTACTCCTGATGCATGCGGATTGTCCCGTACATGCCATTGTCGACAATAACAAACACCGGATCGGCGCCGTACTGCACGGCGGTCGCGAGTTCCTGGCCATTCATGAGGAAGTCGCCATCGCCGCCGATATAGACGACGATTCGCTCGGGTGCGGCCAGCTTGGCGGCCACCGCGGCAGGTACGCCGAAGCCCATTGCCCCGCAGATCGGTGAGAGACCACAGCGGAATGACCGGTATGCGTAGTAGATGTTTGGCCAGTCGGATGCATTGCCGGCACCGGTTGTCACCACGGCATTGGCAGGAAGGCGTTTGTTGAGATACCGCATCACCTCTGCCATGTCGACAGGACCGGGTTGCCGCGGAAGATCCATCATCGTCTCGAACTCGGCCCGCAACCGGCGCCGAATCGCCGACCAGGATGGCGAAGCCGGCAGATCAAGATGGGTAAGCGCGGTGGCGAACGCGTTGGGATCAGCCTGGATCGGGATATCTGCCTGGTAGAGCCGACCCAACTCCTCCGGTCCGGGATGGACATGCACCAGGGTACAAGTCGGCGTCGGCGCGGCGATCAGGCTGAACTTGAGTGTCGTGCCGTCGTCCAGTCTCGCGCCGACGACGATCAGAAGATCGGCCGCGCGAGCGTAGTCGTTCGGAACCGGCGCTCCACCGAAGCCGAGATTGCCGACATAATTCGCGTGATCGTTGGGAAACAGTCCCTGGCGGCGGAAGGCAACCGCGACCGGTAGATCAAGCATCGTGGCCGCCGATTTGATCGCTTCGTGTCCGTCGCGCGTCCAGCTGGATCCGCCGAGCAGCAGCAGCGGTCGCTCGGCCGTCGCGAGGAGATCGCGAACGCTCTTCATGTCGGCGGCGCCCGGCGCCACCGGGGTCGCACGCGCGGCGGGAAGATCGGCACAGTGGGTCTCCTCGCGCAACACGTCCTCTGGTAGCACGAGGACGACTGGACCAGACCGTCCGGATGTTGCAACTCGATACGCACGATTGACGAATTCGGGGATGCGATTGCAGTTATCGATCTCCGCCGTCCACTTGGCGACTGGCGCGAACATTCGCCGGTAGTCGATTTCCTGGAATGCCTCCCGCTCGCGATGCGCAATCGGTATTTGCCCGACCAGCAAGATGAGCGGGGTCGATCCCTGATAGGCGGCATGCAGCCCGATGCACGCGTTGCTCGCCCCCGGCCCGCGCGTGACGAAGCAAACGCCGGGTTCGCCGGTGAAGTCCGCATGCGCACAGGTCATGAAAGCGGCGCCACCCTCCTGGCGGCACGTGATGTAGGGAATCTGATTGCCGGTATCGTGGAGCGCGTCGAGAGCGCTGAGATAGCTTTCCCCCGGCACGCCGAATACCCGCCGGCAACCGTTGATTCGCAGGGCCGCGACGAGAACCTGCCCTCCGGTCCGCCTGATACCCTCCTCACAAACAGCACGGGTCTCGGCGTGCTGCATCATTGCGCAGCGGCGGACAGCCCACCGTCGCCACCGGACAGATATCCGTCCGCCTCGGTGCAATACCAATCGACGAACTCCGCCACCGTCCACTCGGCTCGCGCAGAGTACGGGCCGGGCTCGTAGCCGACGGAGTTCACCCCGCGCTGGTTGTTCTCGATCAGTTGCGCGTCTTCGTCGTTGGTCTTCAGCCAGATCTCGGACATTCGCGTCACATCGTAATCGACCTCTTCGACCGCGTCGGCCGGTACCAGGAACTTGCTGGTGATCATCGTCTCCCGCGCATTGACCGGCAGGAAGCGGACTAGGAAAGCATAGTCGCCGAGTACATGATTAAACGTGTTCGGATAGACCTGCCATCGCAGCGAGCCGATGTCCTGGCTCGGGGCACGCCCCAACACCTTTGGCCCGATGAACTCGCCGTCGCGAGTAATCGACTTCACGCCTTTCGCGAGTGGCGTTCGCGCCATGCGGAAACCATGGCCGTACGCCGGACCGTTCACCAAACCGCGCGCGGCGGTGCCGGCCCAGAACTCCTGGATGGCGGGATCGTCGAAATCGTAAAAATCGAGCAGTACGCGCATCAGATCGCGATGGCGGTCGGCGCAATGATAGCATTCGCGAGCGTTCTCCATCGTGAGCTTCCAATTACCTTTGACCACGATGGTACTCGTTGCCGCGACCTTCGCGCCCCCGAGATCGTGCAGCGCGAGCGCCGGCTCGATCGAGCGCCGCACATCTGCAAAATCCGGCGGCGTCTTAGCTAGGCAAACGTAGATGGTACCACCCAGCGTCTGCACGTGGACCGGTCGGAGGCCGTGCGCGGATCGATCGAAGTCACTGGGCATCATGGCCGCCCCGACGAGACGCCCGTCGAGACTGTACGTCCATTGATGGTACGGGCACATTAGGCGCACCGCGTGTCCACTCTCGCCGGAGCAAATGCGCGCTCCCCGATGGCGGCAGGTGTTCAAGAATGCACGAATGCTGCCGTCGCGGTCGCGCAACACAACGACAGAAGTGGCGGCGATGTCGAGCGTGAACCAGTCGCCGGGCTGGCGCAGTTCGGCTTCAAGGCCGGCAAAAATCCAGAGCCGGTAAAACACCGCTCGGAGGTCAAACTCGAACAAGTCGCTATCGGTGTAGAACGCTTGCGGGAGGGTATGCCCGTCACGCCTCGTGTGCAACAGCTCGCGGATCTCGGCGTCGTGACGCATCTCGTTACCTCTCATGCCTGGCCGGCTCAGCGCACCGGGGGACCAGTAGTTTGATTATCGCAGCAAGAGAGTTCGATCCTCGCGGCAAGGGCAACCCGCCTCAAATGATCTTTTTTCAATCGGGGTGGACTTAAAGTTCACATGCAACGATTCATCCGGGTATGAATGGAATTTGATTGCCGACCACGTCCGCGGATGCTCCCATTAGACTAGAACGAGGTAAAGACATGCGACGCGACGAAGGGAGAAGACAAAAACGTGAGGACCGCAAATCAGTTGCGGCAGGGGGCGGGCATTCGGTGTGGCGAGAATTCCAAAACCCGATCGAGCCTCTCGCCCTGCTGGACGACTCCGAACTCGATCTAATTGATGATACGGCGCTGCGCATTCTTGAAGAGTTGGGTTTGGAGTTCCAGAACCCCCAAGCACTTAAGATTCTGGCGAAATCCGGTGCGGATGTAGATCACGCCAGCGCGATGGTGCGGTTTGACCGCGGGCTTGTCCGTGCGCTTGTGGCGAAGGCACCGTCGAGCTTTGTACTACTTGCCCGCAACCCCGATCGGAATGTCACCATGGGCGGGCGCTCGATCAATTTCGCGCCCGTCGCAGGCCCCCCGTATGTCTCCGATCTCGATCGTGGCCGTCGACCCGGCACGTACGAAGACCAGTGCAATCTGATTAAGCTTCATCAAAGCCTGAACGTGCTGCATCTCGCCGGCGCCATGCCGGTAGAGGCGATGGACCTTCCGCCGGAATCTCGTCATCTGGACTTCTACCGGGCGCAGATCACGTTCACCGATCGGGTCTGGAATGCCCGCGCCATCGGACGGGAGCGGGTCGAGGACGCGCTTGAATTAATTGCTCTGGCGCGAGGCCGTGAGCGAGCGGATCTTTTGAACGAGCCCAGCCTTCTCACCGTCATCAACGTCAACTCGCCGAGGCGCGTCGACAGCGAGTTGCTCGCCGGCCTCATGGCAATGGTCGAGAACGGGCAAGGTGTTATCGTTACTCCCTTTACCTTAGCGGGGGCCATGAGCCCCATCACGATTGCCGGGGCGCTCGCGCAGCAGACCGCTGAGGCGCTCGGAGTGATCGCGTTTACTCAGATGGTGCGCGCAGGCGCGCCCGTGATCTTCGGCGGCTTCACGTCGAATGTCGACATGCGAAGTGGCGCGCCTGCCTTTGGCACGCCCGAGTATGTACGGGCCGTCATCATCGGTGGCCAGATTGCGCGACGCTGGAAGCTACCTTATCGCTCGTCCAACGTCACCTCATCGAACGTTGTAGACACCCAGGCGTCCATGGAATCGATGATGTCTTTGTGGGCGGCGATCCTATCGCACGCGAATCTCGTCTATCATGCGACTGGCTGGCTTGAGGGTGGGCTCACCGCTTCCTTCGAGAAGAGCATCATCGACGCCGACATGATCGACGGCATGCGCGCCTGGCTGCAACCGCTCGAGATCTCACGTGCGGCTCTGGGCTTCGATGCCATCGCTGCGACGCCGCCCGGGGGGCATTTCTTTGGTGCGGCCCACACGCTCGAACGCTTTGAAACGGCTTTCCATCGCTCGACTATCGCGGACCTCCGGCCATTTGAGACCTGGGCAGAAGACGGCTCGCGAACCGCGACGGATCGCGCCAACAAAATCTGGAAGGTACTTCTTGAGAGCTACGTACCTCCACAACTCGACGTCGGCGTTTTGGACGCGATCGACGCCTATATCGAACGTCGCAAATGTCAGATTGTGAGTGCCCGCCATTGAACCCTGGATCTGCGTCTCGCTCATCGTGTGAACCGCAGCGGCTAACATAGTAGCTTGTGAGAACAATGATGCCCGCACTCTCGTCCACCCTCGATCGGTTTCAGCCGTCGGCCATCTCGGATATTTTCACGCTCACTGCCACTCTGAAGGCGCAAGGCAAGAAGATCTACGACCTTTCCACGGGGGAGCCGGACTTCGACACGCCGCAACATGTCAAAGATGCCGCAGTCAAGGCGATCGCCGAAGGCAATACGAAATACACCCCGGTCGATGGGTCGCTGGCGATCAAATCCGCGATCATGCGAAAATTCTCGCGCGAAAACGATCTGCATTATTCGGCGGATGAGATCGTCGTTGCGAACGGAGCCAAGCCGCTTCTCGCGGATGCGATCCGGACCCTCACCAACCCGGCATCCGAAGTCGTCCTCGCCAGCCCGTGTTGGCCGTCTCATGTCGGAATGATCGAGATTGCAGGTTCCTATCCACGCTTCGTTCGAACCACGGAGGACACCGGTTTCAAGATGACGCCGGAATCGCTTGCCGCGGCCATTACACCGAAGACCAGCGTGGTACTGCTGTGCAGTCCGTCGAACCCGACGGGCGCCGCGTATACGCACTCCGAACTCGAGGGATTATCTGCCGCTCTCGCACGACATCCGGCCGTGTGGATCGTTTCCGACGATCTCTATGAGCATATTCTCTTCGATGGTCGCTCGTTCGCAACCATGGCGCAAGTGAATCGCTCGCTCGCCTCGCGAATCCTAACCGTCAACGGAGTGTCAAAGGCGTATGCCATGACCGGATGGCGCATCGGCTACGCCGCCGGTCCGCGACCCCTGATCAACGGCCTTTGCAAGATCATGTCTCAGGCGGCAGGTTGCCCGAGTTCTGTGAGTCAGGCTGCCGCAATCGCTGCTCTCGATGGGCCGCAGGACTATCTGAAAAATTGGGCAAATTCCTATCAGCGACGGCGGGACCGGTCGATCGCTGCGCTTAAGGGTTCGAGAGCGTTGCGCTGCGCCGTTCCTGAAGGGGCCTTCTATCTCTATCCCTCCTGCCACGGACTCATTGGCGGTACCACGGCGCGTGGCACGAGAATTCGATCCTCCGGAGATTTCGTGCGCTATTTGCTCGAGGATTGGAACGTTGCAGTGGTGCCCGGTGCGGCTTTCGAGGCAGATCCGTATTTTCGACTTTCAATTGCCACCGCCGATGCCGACCTTGATGAGGGCATTCGACGCATCACTGCTGCGGCGGATTCACTTTCGTATCAGGGTTGACCCAAGGAAAGACTGAACATGCTCGCGAACGCACGTGTTGTTGTTGTTGGCGGCGGTATTACCGGCTGTGCCGTACTCTATCATCTGGCGAAAATGGGCTGGCAGGACGTCGTGCTGCTCGAGCGCAGCGAGTTGACCTCCGGGTCGACCTGGCATGCGGCGGGGAGCCTGTTTTCGCTGACGAGCCCCTCCAGCGCAGCGACACTTCAGAAATACGCGCGCGATCTCTACCCCGTCATAGAGCGGGAAGGCGAACAGTCAGTCGGCTACCATACCTGCGGCGGCATGACGCTCGCTCGCTCGGTGGACGAGCTGAAGAAGCTTAAGATCTTGCGCAGCAGCTGCCTGAGAAACGGCATTCCATCGGAATTCATCTCGATCGAAGAGATCAAACACCGAGCGCCCATCATCAACACTGAGGGGCTGCTCGCGGCGCTGTATGAACCACAAAAAGGCTATGTCGACCCGGCGAGCGCCACCAATGCATTTGCGCGCGCGGCCCGCAAATTCGGCGCGACGATCTATCGGCACACACCGGTGACCGGCACTCGCGAATGTGCGGGTGAATGGGAGGTGACGACCCCTGAAGGCACCATCCGCTGCGACTATATAGTCAATGCAGCGGGGCTGTGGGCCCGCGAGGTCGCTGCTCTGGCCGGCATTACGCTTCCCCTCGTGCCGGTTGAGCACCATTATCTGGTCACCGAGACGATCGCCGAGATCGAGGCAATGTCCGGCGAGCTTCCCACCATCTCGGATGGCGAGGCAAACTGGTACCTGCGCCAAGAAGGCAAGGGCATTCTGCTGGGTGCCTACGAAAGCCAATGCCATCACTGGGCAGAGCGCGGTACGCCGCTGAACTTCGGCCACGAGTTGCTGCCCGACGATCTGTCGCGAATGGAGGAGAATTTTGCGCTCGCCGTGGAGCGCATTCCCTGTCTTGGTACTACCGGAATCAAGCGCGTCATCAACGGGCCAATGATTTTCTCACCGGACCTTGGCCCTCTGCTCGGACCCTATCCCGGCAAGCGCGGCTACTTCTGCGCCGCCGGGGTGATGACTGGTTTCAATCAGGCCGGCGGCATCGGCAAGGTGATTGCCGAATGGATTATGGAGGGCGAACCATCGCTCGACATTTTCACCTGGGATGTCGCCCGTTTTGGCGACTGGACAGGCAATCGCTACACCAGAGCGCGCACGAAGTATTTTTACGAGCATCGTTCCCACCGCATCTATCCGCATCAGCAGTTTGCGGCGGGCAGGCCTGTCCGCACCTTCCCGATTTATGATCGTCTGAAAGCCGAAGGCGCCGTCTTTGGTGAAAATTTCGGGTTCGAGACCCCGCTCTGGTTCGCGCGCGACGGCGAGCCACAAGAAGATCGATATTGCTATGAACGACAGAATTGGTTTGAAACGGTGGGACGAGAAGCACGCGGCGTGCGCACGGGCGTCGGTCTGTTCGACATTTCTACGTATTCCAAGTTCCGGGTCAGCGGCCGAAACGCGATAAGTTGGCTAAACAATCTTCTCGCCAACCGCCTTCCTGCCATCGGCCGCGCCGCCTTGTCTCCCATGCTCTCGCCAAAAGGCAGGCTGATCGGTGATTTCACCGTCACTCGGCTCGCGGAGACAGAATTTCTCATTCTTGGGTCTGGCGCCATCCAGCGCTATCACATGCGCTGGTTTGAATCGAATCTGCCAAGCGACGGCTCCGTGAGCGTCGAAAATATCTCCGCCCAATACTGTGGACTTCACATTGCGGGTCCTCAAGCGCGTGATCTTCTTTCGCGCGTCACTGACGCGGATGTCGGCGCGAACGCTTTTCCGTTCCTAAGCGGTCGCAGGTTCGATGTCGGGGCATGTCCGGAAGCTGTCTGCGTCCGTGTTTCCTTCACGGGCGAACTTGGGTACGAGATTTGGTTCCCCGCCGCCTATCAGATTCCGCTTTTCGAAACGTTGCAGCAGGCTGGAGCGAACCTGCACCTGACGCTGGCAGGATCGCGCGCGCTCATGTCGCTTCGGCTGGAGAAGGGCTTTCCCAGCTGGACGCTCGACCTTACCTCGGACTACTACCCATGCGAGACGAGCCTCGGCCGTTTCGTGCGATTGGATAAAGAAAACTTCATTGGCCGGGACGCCGCGGCTGTTCGAATGGCCGAGGGGCCGCGCGAGCGGTTCGCAACATTCGTGGTCGAAGCGACGGATGCGGACGCCGTGGGCGGCGAGGCCATCTATTGCGAAGGTGAGTTTGCCGGTTACACCACATCGGGGGGCTATGGCTACAACGTCAATGAGAGCCTCGCTCTGGGATATCTCAAGCCGCGGTTCTACCGGCCCGGCGCGCGCTACGAAGTCGAACTGGTCGGTGAGCGGCACCCGGCCGCACTCTCTGAAGCCGCGCGTTTCGATCCCTTGGGTCAACGCATGCGAGCGTGACTCTGGCTCGTCATCTGCCCCGGTTACCCAATTGACATGTAACTTGATAGGAATGTGATGGAAGCGTCCCGTCTGCGCCGTTATTGCCTCGATCGCGTACAGCGCGAAATCCGCGCGGCGGGATGCGCCGCCGCGCTTTTCAACGATCCGGTCAACGTCCGCTATGCGACCGGCACAACGAACATGACGGTCTGGCTGCTCCACAATCAGGGCCGCTACTGCATCGTCCCGGCCGAGGGCAAGGCCATCTTGTTCGAGTATCCGAATAAGAGTTGCCTCAGCCTTGCCAAGGAATCGGAAGTCGTCGGCGAGATCCGCCCGGCCCGCGCCTACAGCTATTTTTTCGCCGGCGAGCACGCCGCCGACATGTGCGCGACCTGGGTGAAGGAAGTGGTTGACGTCGTCCGGGGTTTCGGCGGCAACGCTACCCGACTGGCGGTCGACCGGCTCGATCCCCTCGGCGCTTACGCGCTGCAATCGACGGGTCTTACTTTGCTGGACGGTCAGGCTATCATGGAGAAGGCGCGCGCGATCAAGAGCGCGGACGAGATTGCCTGCGTCAGACGCGCCGTCGCTGCCGCCGATGCGGGGATGGCGCGGATGCGCAATGCGCTGCGTCCCGGCATCACCGAGAATCAGCTCTGGGCCGAATTGCATTACATGAACATTGCGCTCGGCGGCGAGTGGATCGAGACGCGCCTGCTGGCATCGGGCTCCAGGACCAATCCTTGGTTTCAGGAATGCTCGGACCGCGTCATCGAGGCCGGCAATCTCGTCAGCTTCGACACCGATCTCGTCGGGCCGGGCGGCTATTGCGCCGACATCAGCCGGACGTTTTTTTGCGCTCCCGGCCGCCCGCGCGAGGAGCAACGCCGGCTCTATGCGCTCGCCGTCGAGCAGGTCCGTCATAATGTAGAGATACTTCGACCCGGTATGAGCTTCGATGAATTGCGCGAGCGGGCATGGAAGATACCGTCGCGCTACGATGATCAGAAATACGGGTCGATCGCGCATGGCGTCGGTCTCATCGACGAGTGGCCGGCCATCGCTTATGGCGGAACCGGCCGCGCACTACAGCAGGGAATCGTCGAGCCAGGCATGATACTGTGCATCGAAAGCTATATCGGCGAAGTCGGCGGGGCAGAGGGTGTCAAGCTCGAGGAGCAGGTGCTGATCACTGAACACGGCACTGAAAGCCTCAGCACTTTCCCGCTCGACGATTCACTCGTCGTGTGATGGTCGAGATGCCACCAATTCCGGCTAACCTATGAAATCGGACGGCACGGCAATGTCTCGTTATTCAATTTTCAGCCTTGCGCGACACGCGCTGCGCGGCCATGTCAACTGGCCGCGCGCGTGGCGTGATCCGCAACCGAAATCGACCTACGACGTCATCGTCGTGGGCGGCGGCGGACATCGTGCGCTCGAACTACCTGCTGAAGGCGAGTGCACAGTTCTACGAGCATTCGCTGAAACTGTGGGAGGGCTTGTCGCGCGAGCTCAACTACAACGTCATGTTCTCGCAGCGCGGGGTCCTCTATCTCGCGCATTCCGACGCGCACATGGACGCCCACGCAAGGCGCGGCAATGCGATGCGTCTGAACGGCATCGACGCGACCCTGCTCGATCGGAAGGGCGTCCGTGCGATGGTGCCTGACCTCGATTTTTCTTCGCGCGCGCGATTTCCGATCCAGGGCGGCTTATTGCAGCAGCGCGGCGGCACGGCGCGGCACGATGCGGTTGCCTGGGGCTACGCTCGCGCTGCCGATGCACGCGGCGTCGACATCATCCAGAATTGCGAGGTCACCGGCATCCTGCGCGAGGGCGATCGCGTCGTCGGCGTCGAGACCACGCGCGGCACGATCCGCGCGGCGAAGGTAGGGCTTGCCGTCGCCGGGCATTCCGGCCACGTCGCGGCGATGGCCGGGCTGCGGCTGCCGATCGAGACGCATCTCTTGCAAGCCGCGGTCAGCGAGCCGCTGAAGCCGTGTCTCGACACCGTCGTTACCTCCGGCGCGGCGCATGTCTATGTCAGCCAGTCCGACAAGGGTGAACTTGTCTTCGGCGGCGACCTTGAGTTCTACAACTCCTATTCGCAGTGCGGCAATCTGCCGGCCGTTGCGGCGTTCACGACGGCGCTCATAGCGTTGTTCCCGAGGTTCAGCCGGCTGCGGATGATGCGCAGCTGGGGCGGTGCCGTGGACATGACGATGGATGGCAGCCCGATTATCGGCAAGACGCCGTTGCGCAACTTCTACATCGATGGCGGATGGTGCTACGGCGGCTTCAAGGCGACGCCGGCCTCCGGCTGGGTTTTCGCTCACACCATCGCGAACGATGCACCGCATAAATTGAACGAAGCTTTCTCGCTCGATCGCTTCGCCAGAGGCGAGGTCATCGACGAACGGGGCGCGGGCCCCTCACCCGGTGCGCACTAGCAGGATTCTCATGCTCCTTATCACCTGTCCGTATTGTGGTCCCCGCGACCAGGTCGAGTTCAGCTATGGCAGCGACGCAACGGTGACGCGGCCGGATCCGACAACCGTGTCGGACGAGGATTGGGCCGCCTATATGTATCTGCGCGACAACCCCAAGGGGCCCCATCTCGAATTGTGGCAGCACCTTGCCGGGTGCCGCGCCTGGATCCAAGTGATGCGCGACACGCTGACCCATGAGATCACCGGCACGGCGCTGCCGGGCGCACCGCTAGCCGTGCCAGGCAAGGCGCCATGAGTCGAGACTTTCGCTTGGCCGTGGGGGGCGCGATCGATCGCACCCAAACGCTGAACTTTACCTTCGACGGTCGGCGTCTCACTGGTTTCGCGGGCGACAGCCTCGCCGCTGCGCTGCTCGCCAACGGCGTCCGGCTGGTCGGGCGCAGCTTCAAGTACCATCGGCCGCGCGGCATTGTCAGCGCCGGACCGGAGGAGCCAAACGCGCTCGTCCAGCTGCGCGTCGCCGGGCGCAACGAGCCGAACACCCGCGCCACTATGGTAGAGGTCTTCGATGGACTCGAAGCGTCGAGCCAGAACCGCTGGCCGTCGCTTAGCTTCGATCTCGGGGCCGCCGTCTCATTCGCGGCGCCGTTGCTGCCGGCAGGGTTCTACTATAAAACCTTCATGGGTCCGAAAGGCGCCTGGCGGTTCTATGAGCATTTCATCCGCCACGCTGCCGGAATGGGCCGCGTGGCGGAGGAAGCCGATCCCGATCATTACGAAAAGCACTACGCGCATTGCGATGTGCTGGTGGTTGGGGGCGGCCCCGCCGGCCTCGCCGCGGCGCTCGCCGCCGGCCGGACCGGGGCACGCGTCATTCTTGTGGACGAAATGGCTGCACTCGGTGGCGCGTTGCCGCGCGAGCACGCGGCCCTTGGCGATGCGCCGGCGCAGGCGTGGCTGGCGGCGACGCTGACCGAACTGCGTGACCTGCCGGAGGTTCGCCTCCTCAACCGTGCCACCGCTTTCGGCTATTACGATCACAATCTCGTCGCGATTGTCGAGCGCGTCGCCGATCACCTGCCGGAGCCGTCGGTGCCGGGCGTTCGGCAAGTGATGTGGCTGATCCGTGCGCGGCAGGTGGTGCTGGCGACAGGCTCGATCGAGCGACCGCTGGTTTTCGCGAATAACGACCGGCCAAACATCATGCTCGCGGGCGCGGTGCGCGCCTATGTCAATCAATATGCTGTTTGCCCCGGCACGCGGGCCGTCATTTTCACCAACAATGACTCAGCTTACGGGACAGCGCTTGATTTGCAGCGCGCCGGCGCACAGATCGTCGCCATCATCGATCCTCGCACCGGACGTGCCGGAACGCTGCCTCAGCGAGCGCTCGCGGCTGGGATCGCGTGCCGCTTTGGCCACGCCGTCGCCGCGGCACACGGCAGGACGCAAGTGACCGGCGTCGACATCGTACCGATCGGCAAATCTGAGGGCCGCGGCATGGTTGAGCTCGATTGCGATCTGCTCTGCGTCTCCGGCGGCTGGAGTCCGACCTTGCACCTGCACGTGCAATCGGGCGGCCGCGCTGAGTGGAACGAGAGGCTTGCCGCCTTCGTCCCCGGAAAGTCGAAGCAAGCGGAACGGTCCGCCGGTGCCGCTGCTGGACATTTCCAGACGGCCGATTGCCTCGCAGGCGGCGCGCGCGCCGGCGCCGAGGCGGCGCAGGCGGCGGGGTTCGGCGCGGGTATGGCACCACCGACACCGGATTGGCCGCGCGACACAACAGCCGATCTGCAGCGGCTGTGGTCGGTCCCATCGCCGGCACGCGGAAAACGCTTCGTCGACATCCAGAACGACGTGACGGTGTCGGATATCAGCCTCGCGGCCCGCGAAGGATATCGCTCTGTCGAACATCTCAAGCGCTATACGACCCTCGGCATGGGCACCGACCAAGGCAAGACGAGCAACGTCATCGGGCTCGCCTTGCTTGCCGAGCTGCGCGGCGAGGCGATCCCGGCAGTCGGCACCACGACCTTCCGGCCGCCCTACACGCCGGTGACGCTGGGCAGCTTCGCCGGCCGCGATGTCGGACGCCATTTCGAGCCGATCCGCCGCACGGCAATGCACGATTGGCACGAGGCGGCGGGCGCCGTCTGGGTCGAGGCTGGATTGTGGCTTCGCCCGAGCACCTATCCGCGTCCCAGCGAGAGCCTGCGTGAGGCGATTGTCCGCGAGACATTGGCGACGCGCAACAATGTCGGCCTCGTCGACGTCTCGACGCTCGGCAAAATTGATATTCAGGGTCCCGACGCCGCCGAGTTCCTCGATCGTGTCTACAGCAATAATTTCAAGTCGCTCACCGTAGGCCGCGCCCGCTACGGCCTGATGCTGCGCGAGGACGGCATGGTCATGGACGACGGCACCACCTCGCGGCTTGCCGAGCAGCGCTTCCTCACGACGACGACCACGGCGAACGCCGTCACGGTCATGCAGCATCTCGAGTTTCTGCTGCAAGTGGTGTGGCCGGAGCTGCGCGTTCAAGCGACATCGGTGACGGAGCAGTGGGCGGCGATGGCGCTCGCCGGACCGAACAGCCGCGCAGTCCTGAAGCGTGTCCTCGAGGACGGCGACGTGAGCGATGCAGTACTGCCCTATATGGGTGTCACCACCGGGCGCATTGCCGGTGCCCCGGCGCGCATCTTCCGTATCAGCTTTTCCGGCGAGCGGTCCTACGAGGTCAACGTGCCGGCCGACTACGGACGAAAGGTCTGGGAAGCCATCATCGAAGCGGGTCGGGGGATCGGCATCGCCGCCTATGGCACGGAGGCGATGGGCGTCATGCGCATCGAGAAGGGGCACGTCGCGAGTGGCGAACTCGACGGCAACACAACTGCCGCAGACGTTGGCCTTGGTCGAATGGTGAGCACCAAGAAGGATTTCATCGGTCGTCGCTCGCTGGGCCGGCCGGGGCTTGCCGATCTGAAGCGCCACCATCTCGTTGGTTTCGTTCCGCTCGATGGCACGACGCCGCTGCGCGGGGGCTCGCAGATCCTCGCCGATTCGCGCACCGCGCTGGCGGTTCCGATGATCGGGCGCATCACCTCGGTCGCCGACAGCCCAACCCTCGGACATCCGATCGGGCTCGGGCTTCTCGAAGGCGGCTTGACCCGCAAAGGTGAAATCGTGCACGCGCACTTTCCGCTCGTCAATCAATCGACTCCGGTGCGCGTGACGGATCCGGTCTTCTACGATCCCAAGGGAGAGCGTCTCCATGGCTGAACGTCTCTCGGCCCTCGCCGACACGTACCAGCGCGGCGATCTGGGTGCCACGCGAGGCGGTCCGGGCATCATCATTGCCGAACGCCGCCCGCTCGCGATGGTCCAGGTGGCAGCCTGGAGCGGCGCGGCGGTGGCAGTTCGAGCCGCCATTGCCACGGCGCTCGGTCTTGACGTGGTTGCGACGCCGAACCACGCGGCACAGAAAGACGGCGTGACGATCCTTTGGGTGGGGCCGGATCGTTGGCTCGTTGTCGAAGCCGAACGGCCGGGGCGCGCGCTCGGCGCACGCTTGCACGAGGCGCTCACCAGCACGCCAGCGACGCTGACCGATCTCAGCCATGGTCGGACGGTGTTTCGGATTGCCGGATGCAGCAGTCGCGATCTTCTCGCCAAAGGATGCGGTGTCGATTTTCATCCACGTGCCTTTCCGGTCGGCAGCTGCGCGCAAAGCCTTCTGGGTCATGTCGGGGCGCTGCTCCATGCGGTCGATGAAGCACCCAGTTTCGATCTCTATGTCGCGCGCAGCTATGCCTTGACTGTCTGGGAATGGCTCACCGAATCGGCGACAGAGTACGGTTGCCGCATCGAAAACGCGATCTCTTGAGCGGCGGTGATCGCTGGGTTCAGCAACCGCGCCTGCTCGGTCCACATGTGCAGTACGAGCGGGATTGGAGCCGGCGTCGCGATGTGCTACGTTCGCATCGTCGATGAGTCCGGCGGCAATCCCGCAACATCGGCCGGAGCGACTGCATGAATCGACGACTACCCCCTTTTGCCGCGCTGAGGGCCTTCGAGGCAGCGGCTCGGCATGGCAACTTCACCAAGGCGGCGTTCGAGCTGAGCGTCAGTCCATCGGCAATTAGCCACCAGGTCAAGCAGCTGGAGGAACGACTCGGGGTCTGCCTCTTCTACCGGGAGAACGGCGTGCTCGAACTGACCGAGCCGGCCCGCGTGTACTTCGCGGAGATCAGCCAGGCGTTAAATCTCCTCGAGGTCGCCAGCGCTCGCATCGAGCTGAATTTGAGTTCGAAGAGCCTGACGATCAATCTCTTTCCGAGCCTAGCGGCTTCATGGCTGCTGCGCGGGCTCAACTCGTTTCACTCAGCCAACCCGACGGTCGACGTCCGTCTGATCACATCGCTGAAGCCGATCGACTTCGCCGGCTCCGACATTGATCTCGCGATCCGCTACCTGGCCGAGCCGCCCGCGGGGATGCCGTTCTTATTCCTGTTCGAGGAGATCGTGTTCCCCGTCTGCAGTCCCCGCCTGGCGGCCGTGCTCGGCTCGCGCCCGATGGCCGATACGCTGGCGCAGGAAACCCTGATCTACTGCGACACCCAGCCCGACGAGTGGCCCACTTGGTGGGCGTCGCAAGGACAGTCCGCGATCGCGCAATCGCGACAGATTCGCGTCGATAACCGCTTGCTCGCGCTCGAGGCGGCGCTCGACGGGCTCGGGGTGGCCATGGCGCGCACCCCCTATGCCGATCACGATTTGCGGACGGGCCGGCTTGTCGCACCATTCGCCGAGCAAATCTCCACCGGCTGGAACTATTACCTGGTCTGGCCTGAGCGGAAGGCGAAAATTGACAGTCTGGTGCGCTTCGTCGCCTGGGTCCGCGAGTACTGCAACGGAGCGCGTTCCTCAACGCTGGTCGGAGCGAGTTGATCCTAGCTCCTCCAGCGTGCGATGGCAGTAAATCACAAGGCCCGCATCGGTTCTCCTAGCGGGAGGCGCTTCGCGTTCGCACAGGCCTTCGATTCGGAAGGGACAGCGATCGGCAAAGGCGCAGCCGGCCACGGTGCTCGTCACGACACCGCCCAACGCCGCCTTGGTCGCGCGCATCGCTGCGGTGTCTTCGAGCCAACCGATGCGTAACTCCGGCACCGACGAGACGAGGAGGTCCGAATAGGGATGTCGAGGCGGCGCGAGCACGCTTCGCGTGTCGCCCGCCTCGACCAATCGGCCGGCATACAGAACTGCGATCTCGTCGACGAAAGACGCGACCGTAGACAAGTCGTGACTGATGAACATGTAAGCGACGCCCAATTCGCGGCGCAGCTCTTTCAAGAGATCGATGATGGCGGCACCGACAACCGCGTCGAGCGCCGAGGTCACCTCGTCACAAAGCACCAGATCCGGTTCGGCGGCAAGCGCGCGGGCGAGGTTGATGCGCTGCTTTTGTCCGCCGGACAGCTCGGTCGGATAGCGATCCGCAAAGGATCTCGGCAACCGCACCATGTCCAAAAGCTCCGCGATGCGCGGCTTCAGGCCCGCGCCCGCTTTGCCGTGGAAGAATTCCAGCGGCCGGCCGAGAATTGAAGCGATTTTATGGCGCGGATTGAGCGCGGTGTCCGCCATCTGAAAGACGATCTGAACCTTGCGCAGTTGCTCACGGCTCCGATCCTTCACGCGCGGCGGCAGCGCTGCGCCGTCGAGCAACACGGTGCCTGCGGCCCAGGGCAAGAGGCCAGCAATAACGCGCGCGAGCGTGCTCTTACCGCAACCCGACTCCCCGATGACGCCGACGACCGAAGATCGCCGGATGGCTAGATCGATGTTCCACAAGACTGGGATTCTGGGATTGCCGGAACCATCGACACCGCCATAGCCGGCGGTAACGTTCTTGATTTCAACGATCGGCGGCATGCTGCTGGCGATCCGTTTGGAATCACTGCCATTGCCAGTCTTCGGCGGCGGTCGAACAGCGGCCATGAGTGTCTTCGTATAGGCATGACTGGGGCGTTCAATAATGGCATTGGTTGCACCGGCTTCTTGGATCTCGCCGCCATTCAATACGATGATCCGATCGGCGATCTGCGCGACTACGGCTAGATCGTGGGTGACGTAGATCGCCGCGGTCCGCTCGATCTCGATGACGTTCTTGAAGGCTTTCAGGACCTCAATCTGCGTCGTGACATCTAGTGCGGTCGTCGGCTCGTCGAGGATCAGAAGCTTCGGCTTGGCGCACAGTGCCATGGCCGCCATGAGTCGCTGCAGCTGCCCGCCCGACACCTGATGCGGGAAGCACTCGCCAATGCCTTCCGGATCGGGCAACGCGAGTCCGCGATACAACTCGACCGCGCGGGCTTGCGCTTCGGCGTGGCGCATGAGGTGGTGGGTCAACGCGATTTCCACGACCTGCTCGTTGACCTTAAGCGCTGGATTAAAGGACGCCGTGGCGCTTTGCGCGACATAGGACACGGTTGCGCCGCGCAGATCACGCAGCGCCGCCGGCGTCAGCGAGAGCACATCCGCGTCGCCGACGCGAATGCGCCCGCCGACGATGCGGCAGCCCGGCCTGACATGGCCCAGCATTGCGAGCGCGATCGTCGTCTTGCCGGAGCCCGACTCGCCGGCGAGGGCGAGCACCTGGCCCTCCTCGATCGTGAAGCTCACGTCTTTGACGATGGGAAATTCGCGTCCATCGATCCCATGCGCATTGATGCAAAGCCCGTCGACCACGACCAGCGGTGCCATTTCAGGCTCCGTCTCGAGAGATATCGCGGCCCGCTCTGGCGGACAGACTGTCAATCACCAGGTTGATGCCGATCGTCAGGCTGGCGATGGCTGTCGCCGGTATCAATGCCGCGGCGTAGCCATCAGAAAGACCCGCGAGGTTCTCACGCACCATCGAGCCCCAATCCGCGTCGGGCGGCTGCACGCCGAGGCCGAGGAAACTCAGGCCACTCAGGAACAGAACGACGAACACGAAGCGTAGGCCAAAATCCGTTAAGAGCGGCATGACGATGTTGGGCAGGATCTCCTGGCGCGCGATCCACCAGGGCGACTCGCCGCGCGCGCGGGCGACCTCGACGAAATCCATGACGTTCATATCCATGCTGAGCGCACGCGCGAGCCGAAAATGGCCCGGCGCATAGGCGAGCGCGGCGGCGACTAGCAATACAGGAATATATGATCCAATAGCGGCAACGATCACCAAGCCGAACAACAACGTTGGGATCGAGAGCAGCGCGTCGACCGCGCGGCTCAGCGCCATGTCGACCCAGCCGCCGATGACCGCGGCAAGCATGCCAAGCGGTGCACCAATGAAGATCGCGAGCGCTGTGGCGATCCCGGCCAGTCCGAGCGTGGTGCGAGCGCCGACAAGCAGGCGTGAGAGCATGTCGCGCCCCAAATAGTCGGTGCCCAGAAGAAACCGAGATCCGATCGGATCGAATATGTTGTCCGAGACTAGCGTACCTTGATCATAGGGCGCGAGCCATGCCCCCCCAATCGCCATTGCGATCCAGAAGGCCACGATGCTCGCGCCGACCCACGCCGTCCCGGAAAGTCGGAGCCGGCGCCGAGCCAGCGCGCGCTCTCCGGCAACCTCGATGCTCATGTTCCCGCGCTCCTCACTTCGGGTACCTCAGCCGCGGGTTCGACACGATCGCGAAGATGTCCGCGATGAGCATCAGAAGGAGGTACGCCGAACAGAAAATCATGGTGCAGGCTTCGAGCAACGGCATGTCACGCGTCAACACCGCGTCGACCGTCAGCTTCGCGATACCTGGATAGTCGAAGATCGTCTCCACGATGATCACGCCGCCGACGAGATAGGCGAGATTGAGCGCCACGACATTGGCGATGGGACCAATCACATTGGACAAGGCGTGACGCAGGATAATCCGTCGCCGCGGCACGCCTTTCAGAATGGCCATTTCGATATAGGGCGAACTCATCACATTCAGGATCGCGGCGCGCGTCATCCGCGCCATTTGCGCGAGAACCACGCACGACAGCGAAATGACGGGCAGAGCGAGCGAGCGCAGGAGCTGGCCCACCGAGTGAAACGCGGTGATGTAGGAGATGGCCGGCACCCAGCCGAGTTTGACCGCGAAAAGCAGCACGAAGACCGTGGCTAGAAAGAACTCGGGAACCGAGACGACGCACAACGTCAAGACGGTCACGACGCGGTCGAAGAGAGAATCCCGAAGCATCGCAGCGGCCGCGCCGACGATGAGCGCGAGCGGCACGGAAAAGGCGGCCGTAGCGCCCGCGAGCAGCAGCGTATTCTGAAGTCGCGGACCGATCAGCTCGCTGTTGGGCAGGCCGTTAACGAGCGAAACGCCGAGATTGCCGGTAAAGAGCCTACCCAACCAACCCAGATAGCGAACATAGGGAGCCTGATCGAGGCCAAGCGTATGGCGCAGCGCCGCGAGGGTCTCCTGTGTGGCACTCTGACCCAAGATTTGCTGCGCTACGTCACCGGGAAGAAGCTGGGTGCCCGCGAAGACAATGAGGGTCACGACCAGAAATGTCACGGCACCGAGCCCGAGCCGTCCGGCGATCAGCCTAGTCAAACCACACATCCTCGGCGAACTGGCAGCCGCCGAAGTTGCCGAGCGGGATCGGACGAAGTCCCTTGAGTTTGGAGGAAACGCCATCGAGGAAGCTGATGAAGCAGACAATCGCCCGTCCCGCATCATCGCGTATCAGCTCCTGCATCCGGCAGTACATCTTCTTGCGCTTTTCGTCGTTGAGTTCCGAGCGCGCCTTGAGCAGTAGATCGTCGAATTCCGGGCTCTTCCAACGGCACTCGTTCCACTCGGCGTCGGACTTGAAAGCGAGCGTGAGTATGATGTCCGCCGTCGGCCGCGGGACCCAATCGACGAAATGAAACGCCCGCTTCATCCAGGTGTTCGACCAATAGCCATCAGCCGGCTGACGCTGAATCTCGATCTTGAGGCCAACCTGCCGCGCAGACTGCTGCAGAAGAACGGCCATGTCGATCGAACGTCCCGCCGCGTCGGAGGCGTAGATCGGAATTGTGGCGTTCTCCATGCCCGCTTTCTTCAGGTGGAACTTCGCCTTGTGGAAGTCCTGCACCCGTTGCGGAATGTCGGAGCAATAGAAGCGGTTGGTCGGATCGATCGGCTGATCGTTGGCGACAACGCCGCGGCCCCTCAGTAACGTTTTCACGATGCGCGGGCGATCGAACAGATATTTGAATGCCGCGCGCAGGTCCGCATTATTGGAGGGTGCGCGATCCTCCATCATGACCAGTTCCGCGAATTCACCTGACTTCGTCTCAAACACGGCGTAGCCGGACGTCGATTCGAGCCGTGGGATAGCTGTCGGATCGAGTTGGCCCATCATATGCACGTCGCCTGCGAGCAGCGCGTTGAGGCGGGCAGCCTTGTCCTGGATGCCGAAAAACTCGATCTCCTCGACATGAGCCCTGTCCGACTTCCAATAATTCGGATTGCGCCGCGCGACGGACCGAACGCCCGGCTTGAATTCCTTCACGGAGTACGGCCCCGTCCCAACGGCGGTCGAGAAATCAGTCGTTCCGTTCTTGATGATCAGGAAATTGTACGTGCCGAGGAGGACCGGTAGTTCGACGTTGCTGCCCGCTAGCTTGACGCGCACCATGTGGGGGCCGTCCGCCTTGACTTCCTGGATCGGGTCCGCGAGCGTCTTCGCGGCCGAGGCCACCTTCGGATCCTTGTGGCGCAGGATCGAGAAGATCACATCCTCAACGTCGAGCTTCTTGCCGTCGTGGAATGTGACATCCTTCCTGAGCCTGAACACCCATTCGGAGGCGTTCGCATTCGACTCCCACGACTCTGCAAGCTCCGGCTGCGCCGTCAGGCTCTCGTCGAGCCGCGCCAGCGCATTGTAGAACATGAAGCCGCGCGCGTAGTCCGTCGATAAACTGCCCTTCGCGGGATCGAGCGTGTCCTTCGTGCTGGAGGAGAACCCTGCGACCCTGAGCTGGCCGCCTTTCTTGGGTGTTTGTGTCAGCGCATCGCTCGCTCGCCCTATGAGCGTACCGGCGACCGTCGCGGTCATTCCCGAAGCCAACAACCAGCCCATCAACTCGCGCCGCGTGGCACCGCACCGCAGCGCAGCGGTGAGCTTGGCGTCGTCCGCGACGCTTAGACGGGGCGCAGGTGCTCGCACAGAATTGTGATGCCGACGCGGCGTTTTCTGGTCGCTCTTCATTTCACGCCTTCCTTACCGGCGTTAAATTCCGATTCGAATGCAGCGCCACGCCGAAGCTCCTTCATCGGCTTCGTTCGAGCGGCCGCTGACGCGGTGACAGAGTTCGCCGCGAACCGGGTACGTCTTTTTGCCGAGGCGACTGCACTCAACATTGATGCAACGGCTT
>WNFC01002473.1_pt1 | contig 24851 bp, 23 predicted proteins | sample 5400541 | NCBI WGS metagenome assembly WNFC01 (sample SAMN13153342, study PRJNA577476) | soil metagenome | isolation source: 120 cm saprolite under Douglas fir tree site 2 hole 2 replicate 1 | place: USA:California | collected 2015-04-18 | reverse complement strand
CCACCGACGCCATTATTCGTACTGCCGAACCCTTTTCATGCTCTTCTCCCGTTGGTATCGTCAACACCTATGCTGTAGGCCTTTCTTTACTCCTCGGTGCGACTGACGGCTGGCACTCCAAGTTCCTGATCGTAGTCTATTTCAACGACTTGATCTGTACGAAGAGGCACGAGTTTTTGTCCTGGTGGTGGTTCGGTTACCATTGGGCCACGTTTGGAAGTGGGCCAGGGTGGGAGTGGTGGTATTTTGGGTTTTTGCCGGGTTGTTTCTAGTTGCAGTGCTTCGTTTTCTTGATCCATCTTTCAATTACCTCTTTTTGCATATTGTATCACGTAGTATAAACTTGAAAAGATGCCTTTTCACCTGTGTACAATTCTGCTATGCTATTCTGGCAGACATTGTTTCCGCTTTACGAAATCTAAAAAGAAGTAGTATATACTAAGAGCATACAACAAAACTGCTCTAATACATATTTGGGGGAAAAACATGATAGATCCACATGACCCCACACTCAAGGAGCGCCTGAAACGACGAACTCTCGAAGGTCGCTTTGAGATAAGCGAGATCGACCTGATATTAAATATTCGTGATCTCCGCGCTAAAGGCGATAATGAGTCAGTTCACATGCTGTGTACAGTACTTTTGGAACGGGGCGCTCCAGAATTTCAACGCCATACCTGGGGGCTGCGCCACCGACCGGACCTGCGCGAAGAGGCTATCGCGAATATGGGTGAGCACCTGTTGCGCGAGGCGATGAATCCAAAAGAAATATTCATGACACAAAATTTTATCCATTATGTCAGGTGCCTGTGTGTCGATGAATTCAACCGCGTTTTAAGGCAGGAGGGCTTGCGCTATCAACGTGATGACGATGGACGACCTACAGGACGACCATACCATATACCGCGCTCACTGATGGAGCCTTTGCAACCTACGCCTACAGATAGTGATGCGCCATTGCCTTCAGCAGACGTGGCCGATCCTCAAGATCAATTTGAACATTTACACGCGAACGAGGAGAGCCAACGCATTCTGGCTTTTTTATCTGATCCATTAGATCGCAAGATCATGGTGCTGCGTGCTATCGAGCGTATGAAATGGGATGATATCGCAGTCATTTGCAAGCGGACTGAACGTACTATTCGCCTGCGGTATGAGCGCGCACGCAGTTACCTCCGTGAGTGTATCTTGAGGGAACAGACAACATATGTACATGCGAAGCAACAACTTTGATGGCGAGGAAGGAAAGGCAAGGATATAGATATGAACAACAATGAATTACAACACTTAAAGATGGACTGGTTAGCCGCCGAGGAAACAGGAGATAAAGACGCGCAACTAGCTGTGTTGCGCGATCATCCCGATGCGCAGGAGGCGTTAATTGATTTTATTGCCGCATATCGCATTACTGAACCAGGTGAAGGAAATGCACAACAGGTCGAGATATTGCCACTGACACAACGCGCATTTGCGACTACGCTAGAACGGGTCTTTGGTCCTTCGATGGCTCATGCCGGGCTGCGGCAGTTGCGAGAGCAAAATGGGCTGAGCCTGGTAGAGACGGCACGCGGACTGCATCTGGGTATCGATGTGTGGAAAAAATTTGAGGATGGGGTGATTGAGCTGGTCAGTCTGAGTGAACGTCAACTAGCACGCCTGGCACACTTTTTCCATGTCAGTGCAGAGCAGTTTGGCAACACGTTAAATAACAGTCAACTCATTCCTACATTCGACCGCCGTCAAACGGCTCAGGCAGCACGAAAGACTCCCGACAGACAAAAGAAACAGAGTTTTGCCGAGGCAATTAAGAAGAGTACGATGTCAAAGGAAGAGAAAAAGGAATGGTTAGTCTGAATTGATCATTGCGCCTTCGTAGCATACCCCACATAGGCTACACTTTTAAACCAGCCTGGACCCATTTTAATACGGCCGTTGACAAAACCGCGAGGCATGAAGCCTCTTAACTCACGTACCTGTAAGCCGTTCACTGAAATTATGTCTTGTAACTCAACCGGCTTGATGAAAGCATGATAATTATGAATCCCGGGCTTTAAACCACCGCTGGGAAAGTTCTCGCCATACCAGATCAAAACGGCGCGCGCAATCAGTGTGCGGTTGATGGTATCGAAGACGAAGACACCGCCGGGAGCAAGTACTCGCGCAATCTCCTTAATTGTGGTTTTCAGGTCGCGCACGTGCTCTAAGACATCGAAGCAAACGATAGCCGAAAAACTACCATCCGCAAAAGGTAAAGATTCTGCGTAGCCTTGTTGGTAGTGGATGCGTTGACTCAAACCTCGTTCCTGTGCGTGAGCAGCAGCAGTGTCTAATGCACCCTGTGAAGGATCTATGCCCACCATTTCAGCACCGCGCTGCGCAAGTTGTTCGCAAATCAAGCCTCCACCACAACCCACCTCTAGAATTCGCTGCTGGGCAATTGATCCCTTTCCTACTACTTTTGTGATGCAGGATTCGATGTAATCGCAGCGATCACCCGTCATTTGATAGAGAAAGCAACCTTTATCCCACCAGCCAAATGAGGAAAAAATTTCTTCTTGCGAGCGTTTACGTTTCAGCACCTGGGCCTCCTTGTTTTGGCATTTGCATCGATATCTACCATTATAAAGTATATTGCGCAAATCAGCATTTGCCAGCAAGAATAGGTAAGTTGTATGATTCTTTCGTTCTATGCTCTCTAAAATAAATGTTTGGAGAGAGGGAAATAGTACCCATAAAAGAGAATTGCAGGGGACCAAAAACGTGTTATAATGGGAGCAATACTAGTTGAATGGCGGAGAGAGGATATAGAGTACTTATGGCAATGTTTGAAAGTTTATCAAAGCGTCTTGAAGGGGTTTTTACAAATCTTAGTGGGAAGGGCAAACTGACCGAAGCAGATGTTGACGAGGCTATGCGCGAAGTCAGGCTCGCACTGCTGGAGGCCGATGTCAGCCTTAAGTTAGTGCGTCAGTTTGTTGAGCACGTCAAAGCAAAGGCAGTTGGGGCAGATGTGTTGGGTAGTTTCTCTCCGGCACAACAGGTACTCCAAATTGTCAATGATGAATTAATAGAGATGCTTGGTGGTTCTGATAGCAATAATAAACTTGACCTTGGTGGAGCGCCTCCTCATGTGATTATGCTGGTGGGCTTACAAGGTTCGGGTAAAACGACTACAGCCGCCAAGCTTGGCAACTATCTGCGCAAGCAGGGTCAACGTCCAATGCTGGTTGCAGCAGATATCTATCGTCCCGCTGCTATCCAGCAGTTACAAACGCTAGGGAAACAACTCACTATTCCAGTCTATGCTGAGCCAGCGGGATCCAATCCGGTGGATATCTCTGTTCATTCGCTGGAATATGCTCGTGAACAGGCACTAAACGTAGTCATTCTGGACACAGCAGGCCGTCTCAATATCGACGAGCGCATGATGCAGGAAGTCACCACGATCCGCAATCGCCTGCATCCAAGTGAGGTGTTGCTTGTAGCGGACGCAATGACCGGCCAGGAAGCGGTACGCGTAGCCGACGACTTCAACAAGGCAGTCTCGTTGACCGGAATGATTTTAACGAAGATGGATGGCGATGCCAGAGGTGGAGCAGCGCTTTCGATCCGCTCGGTAACTGGTGTGCCGATCAAATTCATGGGCATGGGCGAGAAAACGGACGCGCTAGAGCCTTTTTATCCCGATCGTTTGGCCTCACGTATACTGGGTATGGGAGATGTGCTTTCCCTGATCGAGCGCGCACAAGAAGCAATCGACGAGGAAGAGGCACTGAAAGCCCAGGCCAAAATGCAGCAGGGCAAGTTCGACCTGGAAGATTTTCTGAGTGCGATGCGCCAGTTGAAACGTATGGGATCATTGCGAAATGTGATGGAGATGATTCCGGGATTCAACAAAATGGCGAATATGCCAGATATGGAAGAGGCGCTTGAAGGAGATCAACTAAAACGTATCGAAGCAATTATTCTTTCAATGACGCTGGAAGAACGGGGCAATCCCGATCTTATAAATGGCAGCCGGCGCAGGCGTATCGCTCGTGGTAGTGGTTCCTCCACACAGGCTGTGAACCAGTTACTTGATCAATTTCACGAAATGCGCACGATGATGCGCCAGATGAGCAGCGGCAAGGGGCAATGGGCTCGTTTGGCCCAGCAGTTTGGTGGAGGAACAGGAGCAGGCATGCCAGGTATGCCCGCGATTCCTGCCACGGCAGGTTATTCAAACCAGGGTAAACATAGCGGCGGTAAGAAGACAGGTAAAGCTGCTCGTAAAGAGAAACGTAAACATAAAGCACGCAGTGGACGGAGGTAGCTCAACATGTATAGAATACATTCCATTCGCTCGACTCAAACCATTCTTGCTGGAGTATTGGTCAGTATGATGCTCTTGATCACTGCTTGTGGGGGAAGTCCTCAATCACAGGCGCAGGTAAACCAGAACAAAGTCAGACTCGATCAGGCACTTCAGCACGCAAGATCTATTGGCATACCAGACTCAGCACTACAACCTATTATCAAGCAGGAACAGCAACTGAACAGCACAGGCGCGCCTTTTACATTCCTCAATGACCAACCTGTGACAGACTATAATACGAATCTTGCCAGCCATTATCAACAGTTAGAAGTCCAGACTGAAGGAGTGATTAGCAGCATTTCAGATCAGTTCAATATACAAGCTCAGCAGGATATGCAATTTTTTCAATCGAGCCTATCAGCGCAACAACAAAGAAAAGTAGGTAATACCCAGGCCTTCTCAGCACTATACAATAAGGATGCTTCTCTGCTAGCTGCCGCACAATATCCGAAAGATTACGCTGCTATCAGCAACGATGCGCGTAAGGTAACCGCGGCATTAGCTTTGTCAAGCACAACATTCAATCAACTCAATACGTTCAAAACCACTATTAATCAGATGGAGGCAGCCAGACTAGATGTGACTGCGATGCAAACTCAGTACCAGAACGACCTGGATACTTTTAATATCGCCACAACATCGATTGAATTCCAGAATCTCGGGACGCTGCTTAATGCGCAATACCAGGAAGCGGTGGTGAATTCTATACAGGCGCTTCCATATGTTAGTACGGCCAAGCTTGGTGAATTCAAAACACAGTTGGCTCTATTGAAAACCTATGGCATGGATGCCAGCCCCTACCAGCCGCTCTATGATGCTGATCAAGCTGCAATGAAAAAGGCCTCTAGCATTCCAAGTTACCTGGCCATATCGCAAAAGATCGATGCGGACATTGCATCGATGCACGATGACCTTACGCAAGGCGCTTCCCACTATCTCATCAACGCACTTGATCATGAAGCAAATGTGTGGGGACAGGCACATGCGTACCACGATAAATTCGATGGCAACAATTATATCTATACTGCTGGCTATACATTGCCGGGCATTGGCTTCTGGCTGAACAGAGAATTGGGTTGGGCCTGGCAACCATCTGATTACCAGGCCGTGGTCGATGAGGAGAATAACGAATTCTTCAACCTGCATATGCTGGAACAGGATTATAGCGATACGACACCCTACAACCAGGTGCATGCTACCGATAGACAAATGATGCAGCATTACCCCGGCCTGCAACATGGGACGGTGCTGATGGTCTCACAGGTTGAACAAGCTATGCGCGTCTACCGGGACGGAAAGCTGATACGAGCTTTCCATGTTACGACTGGACGCGTCGAACGTCCCGCGTTACCAGGAGTGTGGAGTGTGCAGGATCGGAAATCGCCTGATGAGTTCAAATCGACAGATCCGCCGGGTTCGATCTACTGGTATCCACCTACCCCCATTCAGTATGCTATTCTGTACCATTGGGGTGGCTTCTTCGTTCATGATGCCTGGTGGCGCGTGAATTTTGGCCCTGGCACGCAGTTCCCTCATTATGATGTTGGAGGTGACGAGACTTTCGCGGGCAACGGCAGCCATGGCTGCATCAACATGCAATCAAACGACGCGGGCTGGGTGTTTGCGAATACAGACTGGAACACTCAGATCGCTCAGTACTAAAGTGACAATAGTGGCAACTGATCCGAGCGTACAACGGGCAGTTGCCGGTATATGTCTGCACCTGTCAGCGAAACACGCCCGCTTTTTACTGCTTGTAATTCATTTACGAATTCTGGCTGGAGATCAATATCCAGCGCTTGCCAGATAAGGCTAATGGCGCGGCGGGCGAAAGCGATGTTGTTGCGTGGCTCGATTCGATCCAGGTCTTCAAAGAAGAAGCCACAACTTGTGAAGCTGCATTGCTGATAATATTGCGCTTCTAGCAAAAGCAACGTACGCTGCACCACTGACGGATCAGTGGGAGGTCGTTGATATTTGCCATGTTGCGCCCAAAAGCTCTCTAACGTTTCCCAACCGTTGCGAACGGGCAGATACGCATCACGAGCAGCCCAGGGATCAACAAGCGCTTCAGAGGTATAGCGTTCAAAAAGTTGGTCACCCTTTTCAGCAAGATTTCTCAAGGCAAGATTTAGCTCGCCTTTCCAACTGCTATCACCCTCGGTACACTCGCAACCCGTATTCCAGCGGTCAACGCCGTGCCCGCAACTCCAGGCGCTGGGAGTACGCAAGCTGACCTCTTTTGTAGGCGGATACATCTGCATATAACGCTCTAATGTACAGATTTCGAAACCATAGCTGGGCACTCCGGTTTGAATGAGATGTGTCAGGAATTTATCACGCCAGTACTTATGGTGTCCGTAGAGTTCCCCATCAGTGGCTATAAGAATAAGCTGCGCTTCTCCCGCATCGCGCTTGCTCTGCACAATATGCTCGGGCAAGTAACTGGCCGCAAATAGATCCGCATTGTCGGTCATACTCGAATCGAAAGAGACACCACCCGAAAGCGGAGCATTGAAGAAAAAGACAGCTATACTGCGACCACCAGGCAACGATACCAGGTATGGTTCAGAAGGATCGACGTTTGTGGCAGCCTGCCAGGGAGCAAGCACTGTATAGGTAATACCATGTTGTGCCAGTAAGTCCAGGCATTCCATATCTACGGCGGTCTCTGCCAACCACATTCCAGTAGCATCACGTTCATAGCGATGGCGAAAGTCGCTTAATCCCCACAGGATCTGCGTGCGTTTATCGCGCGTTTTGGCAAGAGGTAGAATGGTATGATTGTAGGCTTGCGCCATAGCGTTCCCAACGCCATAGATAGCTCTATGCTTCTTGTCGGCATCGATAATGCGTTGATAGACATCAGGATGGGTATCTTCCAGCCAGCTAGCCAATGTGGGGCCAAGGTCATAGTTAATCGCGTCAAAATTTCCTGCTTCCGCATTAGGACGATAGCATTCGGTAGTTATTTTTTCGTTGAAATTGGCAAATGGGGTAGCAGCGGGCTCTATTGGAACCTGGTTTGTAAATGGATCTTCTCTTGGGGGTTGATAAAAATGGCCATGCAGACAGAGGTACGCAGGAGCTTCTTCCTGGTTGGTTGCCGGTTTGTCGCTGATTTTGTTTAGTTTTATTTGATCGAGCATTTTTCACCTTTGCTTGCGCTGCAAGCACAATTAGGAACATTACTGCTCCTAATAAGGACAAGATATGATTCCCTTCTAGTAATTAAAACGATTCAACTATAACAAACAATTCCAGATGGGTTTTAGCTAGTACTCTTTTTTATGCGCTCAGTCCGCGTGACCTACCAACCTGAGCACTGAGCAGGAACTCTTCGTAGGCTTCGCGCAACTTGGGGTAGCGCAGCAAGAAGAATCCTGCATATTCCTGTGTGAGCGGGCGAGGTTGGCGAAGCAAGCGCATGTTGACCTCTTTGGGTAGGCGATTCCCTTTTTTACCATTGCAAGCCTTACAGGAAGCTACGAGATTCTCCCAGGTGCTCTGCCCACCACGGGAGCGTGGTATCACGTGATCGAGTGTCAGTTCGCGGCTACGTTTGCCGCAATACTGGCATGTCTCTTCATCGCGCAACAGAATATTGGAACGTGTAGGATGAAGAGCTATACGTGGTATACGTACATTGGCGAGCAACTGCACAATGACGGGACGTTCCAACTCAAGACGACGGGCCTGAATGCTCTCTTCAATCAACTGGCGCACACTATCATCTACAAAGGTAACTTTTTGCTTGGAAAGTAGCACAATGAGACGACGTTCAGGAATGACTGATAGAGGTTGGAGCGAGGAATTCAATACAAGAACGGCCATGAATGACTTTCCTTCCTCTCTATCGGAACCGATACCAAGGGCAGACAGCGAGGAAGAAGCTTGAAATGAGCGAAAGGGAGAGGGAGTGACCCGTTCCTTTCTGCTTCTACCGCCGCCTGCGACGACGACCGAACGGATAGGGAGTGAAGTCGTTTGCGCGTCCAGGTAGAATTGGCACAGCGTAGCATTTCCCGCCAGTCCATTGTTCGATACGCGAACTCTGGGAGGCTGCGGTCAGACTGCACCATCCAGTTGAACTGGATGAAGTGAGTACTTGAGATGCCCGCATCTTTGACTCCTGTTAATACCTGATTGTGTGACACTTCTTTACGTAAGAGATTGTGCCATCCTGGTCGGGGTGAGAGGACTTGAACCTCCGACCTCAGCGTCCCGAACGCTGCGCGCTAGCCGACTGCGCTACACCCCGGTGTTGACGATCCGCGCAAGTGATTCGCTGGCCCTATCCAGTGAACCATCTTAATTGTGAAAGTGCCTGGTTCGTTTGAGCATTGCTGTTGAGCGGCGCTATACGAACTTCACACCTTCCCTGCTTCATGAGTAGTATAGCATACGTTAGCGAGTTTTGACAATAGAGGTAGCAAATCTCCTTACCGGTCGGCCTGGCGTTCAACAAGCTGGTAATGTATACTATTGCTGGAGTACTATTTAACCCCCACCTTTCCAATGAGATCGGTCAAAGGTGGTTTTAGCCTAATGATCGTTAGTTAGACTTACAGAAGGATGATTTTATGGATCCACTGCGCCAATTTACGTCTTTCATTCGCGTCAGGCTCAGCGCGAGCGATGCTCATTATGGTGGTCAGCTGATCGATGGGGCGCACATGCTCTCACTTTTTGGTGACGTAGCGACGGAACTGGCAATTCTCTGCGATGGTGATGAAGGATTGCTGGTTGGGTACGAAAAGATCGAATTTCTTGCTCCACTCTTTCCAGGAGATTTTATTGAAGTCAGTGGGCGGATTACCAAAATCGGTCGTACTTCACGGCGTATAGAGTTTGAAGCACGCAAGGTCATTGCCGGACACCCTGATGTCAGCCCTTCGGCTGCCGATGTCCTGGAGACACCCATTGTTGTTGGTCGCGCCATCGGTACAACCGTCGTAAAAGCAGAACAGCAGCGCAAAGTTCACACTGCTTACTAGCAGTTACTACTTTTTGGCATTATGTCCCAGGACGGCAAACTTGATCTGAAGAGGCGTTGCTCCAACGAGGGGAGATCAGCCACTCTTAGTAGAGGTTTAATTGAATACCAACTTGCGCTGAAAGAGCTTTCTGATAGATAGCATAGGCACAAGCCACATCCTCGATTGCTATTCCTATCGGGTTGAGTAGAATTACCTCTTCATCCGTCTCCCGTCCTGGCCGGTGACCAATGAGAATCTGACCTAGTTCCGCATGAAGTTGCCCACGAGAGAAGAGCCCCTCCTGTACCAATTGATGAAGCATTTTCTTTTCCCTGTTGCACTGATCCCAATCGTCAACCACAACCTTGTCAGCTTTAAGGAAGACATCCTTATGCACATCCATAATGGAGATGTTGCTAATGAAAGTGCCTTTACGGAGCCACTCGAAAGGGATATAGGGCTTATCAGTAGTGGTACAGGTGATGACTACTTCCCCTGCTTGCACAGCATCTTTTGCTGTATCTGCAACTTGATACTCAATCTGTGGGAAGCTTTGACGTAGTTCGTTTACCAACCACCGAGCCGCAGCAGGATTCAGGTCAAAGAGATGAATACTAGCAATTGTTGGAAACTGTTCAAGCAGCGTCAGTAGCTGCAGCCGTGCAATGGGACCACAGCCTATACAGCTAACACATTGGAAATTTTTTGAGGCAAGGTAACTAGCCGCGAGGGCAGTGACTGCTCCAGTCCGCATACCACTGATCAAGCTCCCTTCGAGAATAGCGACCGGGTAATTAGTCTCAGGGTCATTCAGTATGATGAGAGCGCTAGCCCGATCTATTCCATAGCGTGAGGGATTGTTGTGTTTGCTACCGACCCACTTCAGACCAGCTATTGAGGCCGCCCCTCCCAGGTAGGCCGGCATAGCAATGATCCGATCAGCGATATGGCTCTCATCACCACCCCAGCGTAAATAGGGTTTAAGCGGTTGTACAATCTCACCGCGAGCATGAAGGGTGAGGGCATGGTATACGGCGTCCAAATAGAGTTGGGAAGAATTGCCCCCTAGCCGGATGATGTCGTATTTACTCAGGTATAGAAGCGTCGGGGTTTGCAAAAAAGGCGTTTCCATAATTTCACTCCTCATGAGAAAATTCTTGAGATCTCCAAGTTGGTTTCACTTTGCATTAAACAGCGCATGAACCAAATTCAAGAAGTCAGGCGGTGACTCTAGACAGTTGAGTTTTGCTACCCAATCGTCGTTGTAGACTAGATCGATCCACGGCCCTCCACGAGCCACACTCATTTATCAGTACTGGTGTTCTGCAAATATTCGCTTTTCAGCTGGCTGTAGACGCGTACATTATTGTATTTGCCAAAGCGCAAGATGACCTCGCGCAGCGTAGCTTCGTACTTGAAACCCGCCTTCTCATCGGCACGCCAGCCGCCGATATTATCTTCCATACTCTGGGTCTGGATGCGATTGAGGTTCAATTCCATAAAACCATAGCGTATCATCAATTTCGTGGCTTCGGTTCCATAGCCTTTGCCCCAGGCGGAGCGATCGCCGATAATTATATAGAATTCCGCGCTCTGGTTGATGTAATTGATATCTTTGAGCCCGACCAGGCCGATCAGGCGATTGTTCTCGTTGAGAGCAACACCAAAAATAATGTGTTTCCCATCCTTGTAGAGGAGTTCCAGGCGCTCTTCGCCACGCGTATCGCTGGTAGGGTAAATAGAAAAATAACGGCGGATCTCTTCGTCATTCACCCATGTTGAATACAGGTGATTATCCCGTGCAGGCTCCAATGGCCGCAGGTAGATGCGCTCCCCCACGATAAATGGATTCTGCAAATTTGAGGTATCTTGTGACACAAAAAGCTCCCTTCTCACTATTCTGGGCCAAGCATAGCATAGTCATGAACTCCATGCCTGAAGGCAGGGGCTTGCAGTCACCCTTCACCGAACCGACGATTGTTCCGTTGGTTCTCAGATGCCACAATAGGCTGCATGACAACAGCCCTTGAGATATTGATAGCGGCATTTCGATCAGCGTTATCGCTATAGCCGCAGGCCTGACAGACAAAAGAGGCTTGACTCTTGCGGTTCTCTTTTGCACAGTGCCCACAGACTGAGCAGGTACGAGACGTATTGCGTGGGTCTACCGTGTGCAATGGCACACCAGCAAGAGCCGCCTTGTAGGAAAGGAATTGACGCAATTGTCCAAAGCTCCATGAGCTATGCCTTGCCCGCTGCGAGTGCCTTAACCGTGCTTCCGTCCTTGAACGGATGTGTCTTAACTCTTCAATGGCAATAGCTTGTTGATTGGCTTGAGCCTTTTGCACAATGCGTTTGGAGATCACATGATTGGTGTTTTTCTTGAACCTGGCTTCCTTGCCAGAGAGTTTCTTGAGATGTTTCCTCGCGGACTTGGTGCCCTGTTTCTGCAAACGTTGACGCAAAGACTGATGCCGCTTGCGGTTTTTCTCGACCGCTTCACCGCTAAAGGTTTCACCCTCGCTGTCAGTAGCTAGGTTGATGATGCCGAGATCAACGCCGAGGGTGTCAGTCACCTCATCAGGAGGTGGCGTGGGAACTTCCAACGTCACAGCCAGATAGAAGACACCCTTGCGATAGAGCAAGTCAGCCTGTCCCTTGATCGCATCCAAACGGGACTGCTGATAGACACCAAAACGGAAGGGAACCAGCACACGGCCAGAGAGCGTCAAGAGGGACACGGTGTCAATGCCCTTAAAGTTCATAATGCGCGGGTCATAGACAACCGCTCCCTCTGGCCTGAAGATGGGTTTGACGCTCTTATCACGCTTATAGGCTTCACTCGCTTTACTGATACACCGGATAGCCAACTGCGCGGCAAGCTTGTACGTGGTACGCAATTCGCCATAGACCACTTTCTGCAAACGAAACTTGTCAGCAGTCTTCGAAGCCCAGGCTACAGAAGCTACATAATTGGCAGCCTCATTGAATGTGTGCATGGTGTCAAGCAGCACACGCGCCTGTTCAGTTGTAGGAGCGAGTTTCAAAAGCATTGTCTGTTTCACAGAACGAGTGTACTCCCATTGATAAAAGTTGTCAATGGTTTGCCACTGCGGTGGCGCGGCATTTCCTCCCCATGGCTCAAGCCAGGGCCCTCCCTGCCGCACGAAATGAGACGGCGATTTCAACTGCCAGTCTGCTCGTAGGTCTTTATGACGCGGCGGGCCTTTTGCTCTGTGCGCGGGAGTGTCCTGTAAGGAACCAGATCTGGCTCTGCACGGAAGTTAAGCCGCTCGCGGAGCGTCTGGATAATCTGCTGTGGTAAATCCCCTACATTATCGGGGACCAGGTACTGCGCCAGTTCCACACGCACCCGTAGGTATTGGTGTGGTGGAGGATGATCGACGATAATTTGGAACTCGCCAGAGAGCTGGTTTGAGAGGTGGGCCAGTGTATTGCCCACAGCAGTTGGAAAGACATTGACACCACGGACCTGGAGCATGTCATCACTGCGGCCCAGGATACGGAAGCGAAAGCTCGTTCGCCCGCATTCGCATGGTCCAGTTCCCAGGATGCGCACCAAGTCACGGGCACGATAGCGTACCAGGGGCTGTGCCTCCTTGAGGAGGTGGGTGTACACTAACTCGCCTTCGGCACCCTCGGTGAGTGTGAGGGGAGCACCTGTTTCGGGTTCGATCAACTCGACGGCCACGGCCCCTTGCGCGTGGAAGTGCAGCCCCTGGCGGTATTCGCATTCCGAGCCCATTATACTCAGAATATCAGCCATACCGAAATTCGCATCCATTGCACGCATGCCCCAGGTCTCTTCCATACGCGCGCGTACGCTCGGTTCACTTATCCCTGGCTCAGTTCCAAAGAAGCCCTTACACAGACCAATGTCGCGAGGGTTCAGCCCCTGAGCCAGAACGGCCTCGCTCAGGGGGAGCATATACGAGGGAGTAGCACTGATAGCGTTGATCTGCAGCTCGCGGATGGTGTTGATCAGCAGGGCGGTCTGGCCCACTCCAAAGGGTACGACGGTGGCTCCTGTGGTCTCCAGGTTCTCATGGTCCGAGTAGCCGCCCACCCAAAGGCGGTAATTGAGACAGTGAACCACCGTATCGCTCGGTCGCAGCCCAGAAGCCCAGTAGGAACGGGCTGCGCATTCATTCATCAGGGTGCGATCCTGGCGGGTGAGGGCGATATAGAGCGCACGACCCGTCGTACCAGAGGTTTGGTGCACCCGAATCACTTGCTCCTGGTTGGTCGCCAGATAACTGCCAAAGGGAGGGTGTTCGTGCTGGCTGCGCCGGCATTCATCCTTCTCGGTAAAAGGGAGAAGTGGTAGATCGGCCACATCGCGAATGTCTGCGCGCTTCACACCGGCCTCAGCAAACCTGGATTGATAGAAAGCAGAACATTTCCAGATATAGTCAAGCTGAGTTCGTAGGTACTCATTCTCCAACTGACGCAGCACGGCTGGCTGCATCGTTTCCATATCTTCATTCCAGTAAAGTCGTTCCATCCTCTAGACTCCTTCATGTTTAAATGCAATTTCAGTCTATCATAAAGTGGCATGACCTGGATAGTGGTTCAGTAGCGTAAGCTCTGAGACAATTTACTGCCAAAGATGGATACGTTACCTTTTTGCCAGGGGGCTTGACAAATTCTATGGCTTCTTTTTACAATGTGCGATAGTTCATGAGCTTTTTCAGACAGTTTCTACTACTAGAGCATGAGGAGTTCAATAATGAGAGACGCTAGCAAAAGGTCCAGTACTCAGGAGTATCTGCATTTGATCGGTGTTCCGGATCTTCCGCCGTTGACAAGTCCATTCGATCCCGGTTACGATCCGGTCACGTTCGAGAGCCATCTCGACCAGAGCTGGCATCTTATGGATTCCTTGAAGATCTCGATGGCATGTTGGATGATTGCCAATGAAGCTGCGACGCGGCGGAAGATCGCAGCAGCTCGATCCTACAACGTGCCGACAGTCACCGGGGGAGGGCCTTTCGAGGTGGCTGTGGCCCAGGGACAGCTCGGGGCGTATCTCGACCTGTGCTCAGATATTGGAGTCGTATGGATCGAATGTGGAGAAGGCTTCACTTCTCTGTCAATCGCGCCACAAACGGTCGTGAATATGGCGCATAAGCGGGGGCTCAAAGTCCAGTACGAGATGGGTAAGAAGCACGAAGGTCCCTTTACCTCGACTTCACTTGATGAGGTGGTGGTGCGAGGGCAAGCCTGGCTCGATGCCGGAGCTGAGCAGCTTGTCGTCGAGGCCCGTGAGAGCGCACGCGGGGTGGGAATGTTTGAAGACGATGGATCGTTTAATCCAGCCTTTGCGGATCGATTCGCCGAGGAATTCGGGCTTGACACCGTGATGTTCGAAGCTCCGAACAAGGTGAGTCAGTTCGCTCTTCTCAAGCATTTCGGGCAGCAAGTCCGCCTTTGCAACGTGCGCTTGGAAGAGCTATTGCGTGTCGAGATCTATCGGCGTGGTCTCCATTCAGACGCGTTCGCCCTACCCAACCTGCGGCCTACTCTCCCTGGCCGCGAGACGTCTAGATAGGAGCTTTTCATGCGGAAGACTGTAGTGATCGATTGCTTCCCTGAGAGTGTGGAGACCTATCGAAACGGCTACGCGATTGTGGCGGTTGATGTCATCAGGGCAACGACGACCGTAGTGACTGGCGTCGCTCGCGGCCGAAGGTGCTTTCCGGTCCCGTCGATTGAAGCGGCGGATTTACTTGCCACGCAGCTGACCAATCCGCTCCTGGTCGGGGAGCTTAATGGGCTCAAGCCATACCGCTTCGAAATGAACAACAGCCCAGCAGAACTGGAATCCCGGACCGACATCCACCGCCCGATGATTCTCCTCTCCACTTCGGGTACGAGGCTCATCTGCGGGGCCCAGGAAGAGCAGAGGATGTACGTTGCGTGCCTCAGGAACTATAGCTCGCAGGCTGCCCATCTGGCGGCTCACTACTCGACAGTTGCCCTGATCGGTGCTGGATCCAAAGGTGAATTTCGCGAAGAGGATCAGCTATGCTGTGCATGGATTGGGGAACTCCTCCTTAGGGCTGGCTTTGAGGCGCAAGACGCAAGAACGACCGCAATAATCGAGCGATGGAGTAGTGTTCCCGCCGATGCGATCATCGACGGTGCAAGCGCCCAGTATCTCCGACGAAGTGACCAGTGCCAGGATCTTGAGTTCATCCTGACCCACGTCGACGACCTCGACGAAGTTTATCGCTTCGAGCGGGATCAGGTGGTGAAGCATGTTGAGGAGCCAAATAAAGGGGTTATCGGAGAACTTTACCCCGCTTAGGGGCTGCTGTCTCTAAGAACCCTGCTCGATTCCGATGTTCAGTTCCCGCACAAGGCGATCTGCCAGCTCGAAGGAGTAGTTTTGCCCTCGATCATGGGGGTACACCTGGAACATATTGGCCACCCACAAACCTTTGAGGGGTGTGTGCAGGGGAGGAATATGCTCGCGATAGTCTGTGGTGACAATGGGTTGAGCGAAAGGAGCCTGGAAGAGCCAGCTATCTTGAATCCAGTCAGGATCAAAAGCGGGGTTGACGCGCTTGAGATGTGGCAAAAACTCTTGCAGGATTTCTTCTTTATTCATCTTGAATAGGAGATCATCCATCGGCCGATAGTTGCCAAGATAGATGAGATGTCGCCCACCGTACTCTGATGGAGGCTGATAATTGGTATGTTCAACAAGGCTGGTAAAAGGATAACCCAAATCGCAAGGATTGATCCAATAGCTATCGGTAAGCTGGCGATCCAGGGAGAGAATAAGACACTGCGCACCATATGCCTGCCCCCAATCATAACGGGCACGATAATCGTCGGGCAACGCGGGTATGAGGCGGCAGGTCAGACGGGTTGCCATAGTCGAGATCACACGGTCAGCCGTCCAGTTCCCCTGATTGGTTCGAATCTCCCAACGCCCATCATCTAGAGGCTCGACTTTCTCTACGCGGGTACCGAGCAAGATTTTTCCACCTGCCTGGCTGATTCGCTCTACTAAACGATCGTAGAGTTGTTGAAAGCCCCCACGCAGGTAGCCCAGGTAGGTAGTACGGTCGTGAAAACGCGCCCAGAACCACGGGAGAGCTATCTTGTCGCGCATAGCCCCAAACTTGGCAATAAAAAGCGGCTCGAATACCCTGCCATAAGGTCGCTTGCCCATCCATCGACGTAGCCAAAGTTCAGCAGTTTTGCCCTCATAGGTTCCTGAGCCAGTAAGTTTAAGGAGAGCACCCACGACGGCTACACGCAAACGTTCATCGATACGTAAGGGCGAAAATTTCAGCAATGTCAGCGGAGAATCGAGCTGTTGGAATTTTCCGTCGATGAGACAGACTGTACGAGGATGAGACCATTCCAGCCGATCACCCAAGCCTAGCTCTTGTATGAGTTTAATAGCGGTGGTATCTGTACGAAAGAGATGATGGTAATATTTCTCCAGCCAGGCGTCACCTATTTGAAAGCCAGCCGCGAGGCCACCAGCAGTTGTTTCCTGTTCGAAGAGCATCACAGAATGGCCAGCTTTTGTCAGTCGATAGGCTGCTCCCAACCCCAATGCGCCCCCACCGAGTATAGCGTATTGCATGTATATATGTTTTCCTCAGCAATGGTTGATTGTATTTGCCTTTCAAGTCCAGGCAATTGTAACACAATCGGGAGGATTGAGGTAGAGTTATGGGTAGATTGCACCTCAACTTTTAATGCGTTTCCTCCTGTCCCGGAGTCCAGCGCAGGTTGGGTTTGCGGGCGGCTAATGCCTGGTCCAAGCGCCCAACAGGTGTTGTATGTGGGGCGGTCTTGACGATCTCGGGGTTCGTGCGCACCTCCTCGGCGATTTGCCGCATGACACTGACGAAGTAATCCAGGGTCTCACGGGTCTCCGTTTCGGTTGGCTCGATCATGAGCGCCTCGTGAACGATCAAGGGGAAGTAGATGGTTGGCGCGTACATGCCAAAGTCGAGGATGCGCTTGGCGATGTCGAGCGCTGTGACACCGTATTCTTCCTTCTGATGTTCTGCGGTGGCAACGAACTCGTGCTGGCAGATTTGTGGATAGGCGATCTCGTAGTCTGATGCCAGCTCGTGTTTGAGGTAGTTCGCATTGAGTATGGCGCTCTGCGCAACATGTAGTAGACCATCAGGGCCATAGGTGCGAATGTACGTATAGGCACGCACCAGCACGCCGAAGTTGCCATTGTTGGCACGAACTTTGCCGATAGACTGGGGTCCTTGATCAGCCCAGTAATAACCATTGTCCCCCTTCGCGGGCAATGGACCAGGCAAGAAAGGTATGAGGTGTTCTTTGACGCCAATCGGGCCTGCGCCTGGGCCACCTCCGCCATGGGGAGTGCTACATGTTTTGTGCAGGTTGAAATGCACAACGTCGAAGCCCATATCGCCAGGGCGGGTAATACCGAGCACCGCGTTGGCGTTAGCGCCATCATAGTAGAGTTGCCCCCCGACGTCATGCACCATCGTAGCTATCTCCAGCACATTGCTGTCGAAGAGACCCAACGTGTTGGGGTTGGTCATCATGATGGCGGCAATATTGGCTCCATTGGCGTCAAGCACTGCTTTGAGGTGATCCATTTCGATACCACCTGTGCGGGGATCGGTCTTGACCTCGACGGATTTGTAGTCGGCAAGGGTTGCGCTTGCGGGATTGGTGCCGTGTGCGTTATCTGGGATTAGCACAAGTTGGCGATGTCCTTGACCATTGCTTTCATGATAGGCTTTGATGAGCATCAAGCCAGTCAGCTCGCCATGGGCGCCTGCTGAGGGTTGCAATGTAACGCGGGTCATGCCTGCGATTTCAGCAAGGTATTGCTCTAGCTCGAAGATTAATTGGATAGCGCCCTGTACCGTGCTATCGGGCTGCAAAGGATGGATACGGGCAAAGCCTGGGAGCACAGCCATGTCTTCATTTAACTTTGGATTGTACTTCATAGTACAGGAGCCAAGCGGATAGAAGCCCGTGTCCACGCCAAAGTTACGCTGTGAAAGGTGGGTATAGTGGCGCACAATCTCGATTTCGCTTACCTCCGGCAGCGGAGCATGCTCTTTACGCAACATACCTTCAGGGATCATGCTTTCAAGCGATTCGCTAGGTACATCCATGGCCGTCATGGTAGCAGCACGCCGACCAGGCGCGCCTTTTTCAAAGATCAAACTCTCGATGCTCATGCTTGCACCTCCCTTAGTACCTTTACGAGGTAGTCAATGTCTTCTTTAGTGCGTGTTTCTGTTACACAGAAGAGCATATCGTTTGGCATATCCGTGTAGTTATTGCTGAGTGTATAGCCACCAATGATGCCAGCTTGCTCAACATGCTGCTGGAGTTTCTGCGTCGAGACGGGAGCAGTGATGACAAACTCGTCAAAAAATGGGGCGCTGAACGTTGCCTTGTAGCCGGGAATGTCGGTGATCTGGCGGAACGCGTAATGAGCTTTTTGCAGGCACAATTCGCCTAGCTCACGAAAACCCTGCTTACCCAGCGCTGCCATGTAGATGGTGGCGCCGACGGCCAGCAATGATTGATTGGTGCATATATTGGAGGTAGCACGCTCACGACGTATGTGCTGCTCGCGAGTCTGCAAGGTCAGCACATACCCGGTCTGTTTCTGGCCACCTTCTTCGACTGTTTGCCCAACCAGCCTCCCTGGCATTAATCGCATATATTTATTTCGCGCTGACATAAAGCCAAGCGCGGGGCCACCATAGCTCATGGTATTGCCAAAGCTCATAAGTTCACCCACGGCGATATCGGCTCCATATTCACCAGGGGAAGCCAGTACACCTAAAGAAGCTGGTTCGGTAATGGTGGTAACGAAGACTGCACTGCCTTTATGCGCAATCGGTTCAATGGCACGCATATCTTCGATGCAGCCAAAGAAATTGGGCTGCTGGATGACAACCGCTGCAGTCGTTGCGCTGACAGCGGCATCCAGGTCTTCAATCGAGGTAACGCCATTGCGTGTCGGCACTTCTTTGACGCTAAAGCCGCGTGCATGAGCATAGGTATGTAGGACACGGCGATACTGAGGATCGACGCCCACCGAGATGACCACCTCACCACGTCCGCCGGGGCCAATCGCCAGTAACACGGCTTCTATCAGCGCTGTAGCTCCATCGTAGAGCGAGGCATTTGCGATGTCCAATCCTGTGATCTGGCAGACCATAGTCTGAAACTCATAAATCGCCTGCAACATACCCTGGCTGACTTCAGGCTGGTAGGGCGTGTACGAGGTTACAAACTCAGAACGACGCTGTAGATGCGGAACGACGCTCGGTACCGCATGATCGTATGTGCCTGCGCCCAAAAAAGAAAGAGTCGCATCCAGATTTTTATTTTTCGCCGCCATGCCATTCAGCAAGCGTTTGAGGTCTGGTTCAGCGAGGGCGTTCGGAAGGTTGAGAGGGCGCCGTAGACGTACATTTTCGGGTACAGGCGCCATCAAGGCTTCTAGCGAGGACCTTCCCTGGAGATAGGCTTTATATTCATCGGCGCTCATGAGACCATCAAGTTCGGCAGGGTTGGATATCTTCACGACCAGCATCCAACCATCTTCATAAGGGTTGTCGTTGATGAGTTCCGGCTTTTCCTTCAAGTCTTCATTGACCTTCACAACTTCACCGCTGAGAGGTGAAAAGAGTTCAGAAGTTGCTTTGACCGACTCAATATCGCCGAACTTTGTCTCATGTGAGATGTTCACTCCCTTATCCCAGGGTAATTCGATATACACGATATCGCCAAGCTGATCCTGGGCATAATCCGTAATGCCGATTGTTGCCTGGTCGCCTTCAACACGTACCCATTCGTCGGTTTCGCTGTATTTGAGGTTCGCAGGATGTTTAAGGTTCGCCATAAATAGATGTCTCCCTTCTGAGTGTTGCCCAAGAGAGCAATGAATGCCAACAAGGGCGCAATGAATTGCGCCCCTACTTTCGTTTATAAAATGGCAGCGCTACGATCTGCGCTGCGGTGCGTTTTCCACGTATGTCGATATGTACTGTTTTGCCAACAACGGCATGAGAAGTTTCGACATAGCCCATGCCAATGTTCTTGTTGAGTGTCGGACCCGGCGCCCCGCTGGTAAGGAGGCCGATCTGCTGATCATCTTCATAAATAGCATAGCCACCACGGCATACACCGCGTTCAATCATCTCGATGCCGATGAGCTTGCGTTTGGGGCCTTGCTCTTTGACTTTGAGCAAGGCCTCGCGCCCGATAAACTCATCCTTGTTGAGTTTCACGGTCCAGCCAAGGTTGGCCTCAAGGGGATTAGTCTGTTCATCGAGTTCGTGACCGTAGAGGCAATAACTGGCCTCTAAACGTAAGGTATCACGCGCTCCTAGCCCGGCTGGAAGCAGGTCATGATTTTTCCCGGCTGCGAGTAGGTCATTCCAGAGTTTGGAAGCATCTGTCGAAGCACAGTAGAGTTCAAAGCCATCTTCTCCGGTGTAGCCTGTGCGTGAAATAATACAGTTGACACCATTTACCACCCCTGGCGCACAGTGGTAGTAACGAATTGTAGAGAGATCAACTTCCGTCAGAGGTTGCAGGATGGTCTGAGCTTCTGGCCCTTGCAAGGCGAGCAGTGCAGTTGTATCCGATTGATTGGTAACCTGCACAATAGAATTGTTGGCTTGCTGCTCCACCCAGGCAAAGTCTTTATCGATGTTGGCTGCGTTGACGACCAGCATGTAGTGGTTATCAGCAAGGTGATAAATAATCAGGTCGTCGATGGTGCCTCCGTCGGGTAAACAAAGCTGGGTATAAAGTGCCTGGTTGATTGCAAGACGGGAGACGTCGTTGGGCACGAGGTGTTGCAGGAATACCAGCGCATCTGGACCTTCGACTTTGAATTCTCCCATGTGGCTTACGTCAAAGAGACCGGAGTGGGTACGCACTGCGCGATGCTCGTCTAAAATGCCGCTGTATTGGACAGGCATTTCCCAGCCACCAAACTCTACGAGGCGCGCACCAAGGGCAACATGCTGCTCATAAAGTGGAGTACGTTTCAGCGAGGTCGCTGCGGTATCGTGTGCTGTCATGGTTGTTTGCTCCATTGCAGGCTAGAGGATTACGTCTGATTGCTTCACTATATCAGATTTTGGGGGGAAGGACAATGATAGCTCTGTTCAAAAGTGGGTCTGGGCTTGTTTGTCGATCTAGTTTTTTTCTGTGAAGTGGTGTCATACAGCTATATTTATAGCAGCATTCTCAAAATAACATTTATAACATTTATAACACTCATAACACATTTCTGAAGGTGATTTTGCTACTGGTTCGGTAAATCGGGTTTAGGGGATGGCAGCTATGTTCTTTCTGTGTGGTTATTTTGTTCCCACATTGGGGTCACCACATACACTGGTAGCCTCTTCCGTGTCGGACCGTTGCTCTTCGTCTAGCATCTCCTCACTAAACACACGGCTGGCCAGGATATCTTCAGCCTCGATGGTCATCAGATCGGTCTTGGAGATTCTCCCCCCTTTTGCAACGAGACGGTTGGCCTGGCGCAACCGTGCGCGGTCGAGCGCATTGCGCACACTGCGGGCGTTTGCGAAGCGGGGCATGTGCATCCGTCTCTTGAGGTAGGCTTCAAACACCTGGAGTGCCTCTGGACTGAAACGATACATCTGCTCCGCAAGCATGAGCTGCGCGATCACGAGCAGTTCATCGAGTGCGTAATCGGGAAAATCGAGGTGGTGCGCAATGCGCGAACTGATCCCCGGGTTGGACTGGAAGAAGGTTTCCATGCGGTCCTTATACCCTGCGAGAATAACGACAAGATCGTCGCGCTGGTTCTCCATCACCTGCAGCAGGATTTCGATAGCTTCCTGCCCATAGTCCCGTTCGTTCTCCTGGCGGTAGAGGTAGTAGGCCTCGTCAATGAAGAGCACACCACCCATTGCCCGCTTGAGGACCTCTTTTGTTTTGGGTGCGGTATGACCGATGTACTGGCCAACCAGATCATCGCGTGTCACCGCGACCAGGTGCCCTTTGCGCACATAGCTCAGCCGGTGCAGGATTGTTGCCATGCGCATGGCCACGGTCGTCTTCCCGGTGCCTGGCGGGCCAGTAAAGGACATATGCAAGGAAGGCGGCCGGGCAGTTAACCCCAGACTACGACGCATTCGATCAACGAGGAGCAGGGCGGCGATTTCTCGAATACGTGTTTTTATCGACTTAAGCCCCACCAGTTCCTGATCGAGCTTTTGCAGCACCTCCATGACCTGTGACTCCTCCAGTACGTCAGACACATCTACGCTGGCATCACTCGACGTATCGAGCTCTGGATTGGCTACATTGTCAGGTCCACTAGTTTGAGTTGTTGGAATTGTGCTCATGGTCTCCTCCAAAAACTATCAGTTCACGTTCGATCTGGTTTACCCTGCTTATCGGATCAATCAGTGAACCGTTCTCCTTTGGGCTTATCCGTCGCATAGCTATGCACTGTATACCTTATAACGCGGTCATGTGCTTCCTGACGCAGAAGGCCAAAGCCAGGATCGTGTGGTGGCCGGTTCACGATGAACGAGAGAGCGATAGTTTGACGGCCCTTGCTGCGATCGTAGGCACCCACCCGGATGTAATGATTGGGGTAGGCCCTACGGCACTCGTTGATCTCATACATGATCGCAGCCGGGTCCTTCACGTCAAACATCGGCAGTCCCCACATCTCCCAGTATGAGTTACGCGGATGTGGATCGTCTGTGAACTCTACGTTGATGGGCCAGTCGTTGTCCAAACAGTATTGCACCTGCTTGCGAATCTCGTCATCGGTCAGAGGCGGCAGGAAGGAAAATGTTCCTTGTGTCAGATGAAAAGCCATGGCGGTTACTCCTTCTCGTTCCGCTAATAATTGGGGGTCGGTGTGGCATCAGGCGTATCGGTCGAGGCGTAGTTGAAGCTCACGTCCTTCCAGAGCTCGAGTGCGGCGCGCAGCGGACCACACCACTTCGCGGCTTTCTCAAGAATCTCCGGTCCCTCATTGAAGTAATCACGCCCCTCGTTGCGCGCTTGAATCATCGCTTCCACGGCAACGCGGTTCGCTGTTGCACCAGCGGCGATACCCTGTGGATGCCCTATGGTTCCACCACCGAACTGGAGCACCACATCTTCACCCAGGTAGTGCAGCAGCTGATGCATCTGCCCGGCATGAATACCACCCGAGGCGACGGGCATGACCGAGGGCATTGAAGCCCAATCTTGCTCGAAGAACAGCCCCAGAGTTGGGTCGGCATCATACTTCATGCCGAGGAGCGTCTTATAGTAGCCCCTCACGGTCATAGGGTCACCTTCCAATTTTCCAACCACGGTACCGGCGTGGATGTGATCGACTCCGGCCAGGCGCATCCATTTGGCAATCACGCGGAAGGAAACACCATGCGTCTTCTGGCGAGTGTAGGTGCCATGACCTGCCCGGTGCAGGTGCAGAATCAGACCGTTCTTACGGGCCCATTTCGCCATAGACTGGATCGCAGTATAGCCAATAGTCAGGTCAATCATGACGATGATACTTCCCAGCTCTTTGGCAAACTCAGCACGCTCGTACATGTCTTCCATGGTAGCGGCCGTGACGTTCATGTAGTGCCCCTTGACCTCACCGGTCTCGGCGCTTGCCTTGTTGACCGCCTCTATAGAGTAGAGGAAGCGATCACGCCAGCGCATAAAGGGCTGCGAGTTGATATTTTCATCATCTTTCACGAAATCCAGGCCACCGCGCAGCGCCTCATAGACGACACGTCCGTAATTACGAGCGGAAAGACCGAGCTTTGGCTTGGTTGTTGCGCCGAGTAACGGGCGGCCGTACTTGTCCAGGTACTCGCGCTCCATGACGACCCCATGGGGCGGGCCTTGAAAGGTCTTTACATAGTGTGGTGGGATGCGCATATCCTCCAGGCGCAAGCTTTTCAGCGCCTTAAAGCCAAAGACATTGCCAATGATGCTAGAGGTCAGGTTTGCGATAGATCCCTCCTCGAAGAGGTCCAAGTCATAAGCAATGTAGGCAATGTACTGATCTGTCCCAGGAACTGGGACGACCCGATAAGCTTTAGCCTGGTAGTCCTCGTATGCCGTCAGACGATCGGTCCAGACCACTGTCCAGGTGGCGGTAGAAGACTCGCCAGCGACAGCCGCCGCCGCTTCAATTGGTTCCACACCCTCTTGGGGCACAATACGGAACGCGCACAGAATGTCTGTGTCTTTCGGTTCATAATCGGGCTTCCAATAGCCCATCTGAGCATAGGGAATTACCCCAGATACCCACCGACTCCTCTGTTGGGTTATTGTCTCTGTTGTCATGCTTTCTCTCCTCACGATTGCGGGATTTGATGTTCATCGAGAGTAGTGTAGCATGGCAAACCTATTCGTTGTAGTAGCAGTTTGCTATCAATTCCATAGTATAGACTCTATATATTGAGTGGACACATCAAACCCTCTGCATATGCTATGCTATTGAACAAGACCTTGTT
>WNFC01006882.1_pt1 | contig 24881 bp, 28 predicted proteins | sample 5400541 | NCBI WGS metagenome assembly WNFC01 (sample SAMN13153342, study PRJNA577476) | soil metagenome | isolation source: 120 cm saprolite under Douglas fir tree site 2 hole 2 replicate 1 | place: USA:California | collected 2015-04-18 | reverse complement strand
CGATCGCGGCCAGGACGAGTTGATGCGGGCTCTGAACTTTGCGCCGCGCAGCGAGTTCAAAAAGCTCGGCAAGCAGCTCGCCGGCCTCAAGCGGCGGGTTCGCGAGTTGGATGAGAAGGTGACGAAGCTGACCGGGCCCGGCGCTTCCTCGAGCGACAATTAGCCTCCTTGAAGAAGCTCTGCCACTCAGTTAGGTAGTGCGGCGATCACTGGGGCGTATAGCTCAGCGGTAGAGCACTGCCTTCACACGGAGTTTGATACATCTAGCAAGGCGTGTACCAGCTTGATAACACTGTGACTTGTCTTGATTTTTAATAAATTCCCGACCCGTCCCTGAGCCCTCTGGACAGAGGGAAAACGTTACTTCTGCGTTTCCTGGCGAGGGGTCAAAAAGCCTTCAGCTGAAACACTGAAAAAAGAAAATCAGTGAGTCAGATACGAGTAACCACGGTCAATGAGCTTCTGTCGCGCGATTGCTTGTTCTCGCTCAATTCGGTCAGCCAGCTTCTTCTGGCGATGAACCCAGGCCAGGTCAAGGTGAGCGCTAGGCTCAGGCGGTGGCTCGTATTTCTTCCCGGCCCGGAGGTCAGCGAGAACGTATAAGGCCCGGCGACGTCCGGTCACAGCTGGCTGGAAACAGGTCACCAACTCCTTCGTAGGGTGAAACCATTCTCCGCGAATGTGAGCGCCTTTGAAGTACTTGTGGAGTTGTCGCTCTTCTATTTCAGTGCCTGCCAAAGTACCCAGGAGCCGCAACTCAGCCGGATTCGCAACCTGAAGGTCAGCAAGACGAGCCTTGACGTTCGATGGTGCTGATCTTCTCCGAGGTATCGAGTTTTGGTACGAGTTCTAGAGAGTCGATGGAGAGTTTCTACGAGTGCAGTTGTGGCTTATTGAACCGAGCGATTTACGCTGACAGTACCGCCTTAGGCGCGGGCCGCTTGTTGCGTCACCTTCGGCGCGGACGCGGCATACGCGCGCAACTTAGCTGCTAGGTCTTCGAAAGACTTCGCTACAGCTTCGGCCATCTGCGGTGGACACCACGCGCGAAAGCCCGGGGCAAACGCTTCGGCAACCGGCTCGGGACATCGTCGGGGGTCGTCAGTGCCTTCCTCGTCGTCGAACTCAGCGCACGCAAACGTTACGTCGACCTCTCCATAGGGGCCGTGAAAATAGATATCGCCGTTGTTGCATTGGTCGAACGTCCATGTTTCATCGGTGGGGTTCGTGTCGGCTGTCTTGTTTATTGCGCTCTCCTCTTTAGGATTTGCCCCACGATCGCGTGGCTCTGCGCTTAGGTGCTCGAGATAGATCTTGGTTCCGCGGGGCGGAGATCTGGCTGGATCGGATTTTGCGTCCATTGAGAGGTCTACCAAGGACCATAGTACGTTCGCTGCCGTTTTCGCCGGAGGGGTACACATCTCGCTAATGGAACCCTGTGCGGGACAAGCACCCCCTGATATGACATACGCGCATGCCGCTGCGCTGGTAAGTGACCTTGCAGGACACATAGAGTGGCAGTCCCCGGGTCGGGAAAAGGATCGTCAAGCGACGAGTAAACAATGGGCCTCCGATTTCGCAGGACGATAAGGCTCGGTCGCTGGATAAGGCTGAATGTGTCGAAATCCGGTCTCAGCATTTCGGCCGGAAAACCCGGTGCAACCATTAACGTCAGTGAGCGCGGCGTTTATGGCACTGTCGGCGCGCCTGGGACGGGTCTTTCATATCGCGAGAAGATATCGCTGCCCTCGCTCTCAGTAAGCGCCGATCCGCAGCAGCCCTTGTCATCGGAGAACCGAGCCACTTTGACGACGGAATCTTCGGTCAACGGGCTAGGCGACACGCGCACGCGCGGTCGGCCCGAAACATCGTCAACTTTGCCGGCCTCCAGCACATTTAGTTGGAGCAAGGCTCTTCTCATCTGGGGCAGCGTAGTGCTGTTTCTGATCTTGGCGATGTCCCTTAAAAAGACAAGCGAGCCGATACGGTCCACGGAGCCGTCACGCACCTTGAATCCTGCCGCCGTGCCCTACGCGTCACGTGTTTCCGTGCGAGCCGGTCTGACGGCAGCAACCGTGGGGCAGGTTCCTTTCGTCTATTTTTTGCACGGGGATCAAGTCGTCTTACCGGCCGACCTACCTCCAACCGCGACGGAGAACGAACTTCGAGCACGCGGGTATTCTGCCAGGCTTTTCACTCCACCGTGCACTCTCAATGAGATTAGCTTGGAGGATGTACTGAGTTACACAGTGCAGGGCTACCGCGTCCTTGATTCACTTGACCCCTCGAACGCGCTGATACAAGAGGCGTCCAAATGTGTGTCTGCCTCGACGCCTCCAGCTAAGGAATCGGGTCCGGCGGCCCAGAAGAAAACCGCGAAGGTTCGCTAACCACAGAAAGTCTTAAAGCAAGCGCAGCGAAAGGGGGCGTTGAGTTGAGCGAAAAACGCAACACCATCTTTATAACCATCGTGCTGCGACGGACAGCTCAGACAGTTTGCGGGTTTTGCCGGCCCAGAATTAGAGCTGAGGGCGTTCGGACCTTTACAGCAATCCTGATAGCAATGCTCCTGACTCCGGCAGCGCCTCGTGCGGAGCGAGTGACGGCAGCCGCTGGCGTGACCTTTGACGCTCCTCTCGGTCTGATCGCTCATGCCGGGCAACCAGCCCCCGTGGTGATGTCTTGGAAGGATGCTAACGACACGCTCAGTGTGGCCGTGGTCGTGCTGGCGACGTCCCAGGCGGAAGCCTTAGCCGCTGAGCTTCAAGATTGGCCAGGATCGGGGCGATCCATGGTCGATGGCTTTGGAACGGCTAGCGTCAAGTCTTTGGGTCAGGCTGTCCACGCGAAGTGTAGTTTTATCGGGGCGCCCCAGTTACGGGATCTGGAGCGAGCGGCGATTCAGGCACAGGTTGACACATCTTGCGACACAAAGCCTCAACCGTTCGTTCTTCGTTCACGCCTCATTCAGGTGCTGACACGATCGAACCAGGTCCTATTCCGCATTGATTCGCAGGCTGTGGCTGACTCAGAAGCTCAAGCAGTTGCAGCCCAAATCTGGAAGACGTTGACCGTCGCTGCTGATCAACGCGTGACGATTCGGGCAGCCCAAGATGTCGAGGTCAACTCTGGCCTAGGCGTCAAGCCTGTAACGGGCGGAGCAGGGATCAAGCTACGGGATTACGGTCTTATTAGACCGGCTTGGATAGCCGGTGAACTTCTCGGCTCGCTAATACCGGGTTTGCTGTTTGGCGCGGTGCTCGCCGTTGTACTCATGAAGATAGGAGTTAGGCCAATCACAGCGTTGATTGGTGCGCAGGTCCTGATTTCACTAGTTCGAGTTTGGAACGCAGAAAAAAACGGCATGTGGGAGATTGATCTGTTGGGCTACACTTTCACGGGAGTGATCGTCGTCTTAGCTCTTCGTCGCTGGGCGCAGCGCCAATGGGAGAAGGCCCATCCAAAGCAATTGCCCGCGAACGGACCAGATTTTTGAAAAAGAGCCGAGCGTCGAAACCGTCAGAGCAAGAACATTGCAAGCACCACGAACGCCAAGCGAGCAAATATCCCGCGCTCGCAATGAGAGGTCAGGGCCGCTGTGGGAATGACCTCAATTCCCACACTTAAACTGCGCAGGATTGCACCCTGAGCACCCACTTAGCCGCCCCTTCAGAAAGGTAAGTTCGCAGACCCCGCCGGCATCGGGATACGTAAGCAAAGACGGGTCCTTGAACTCGGCCCACAAATAATCCCCACTCGTTTTTTTGTGGAGAGAAGGTTTTTAGCTGCTCCATTACCGAGGCGTAAGAGTCTCCAATTTTGATCGCGCTGACGGTCTCGCCTTCGGGCGAGGGCGGAAGCATCGCTGCTCCCCTCCCTCCCTTCGTCCGATTCTCGTCTGCGGTCTGGTAGGTCTTTGCTCGCTTCTCCGTATGTGCCGGGGTCATTGGCGAAGATTTCTGACCAGAACAGTCCCCCTTCGTTACCAGGCTTTCAGAGATAAGCCGGCCATCGTTGCCGAAATGAACATATTTGAGCGTAATCCCGGCATCCAACAAAGCTCTCGTGGCCGAAGCCGTGCATGCTCTCCCAGCGCTGTACTCTTTCGACAACTGGGCATGTTTCTTTTTTTGGTCTGGTGAAAAGTGACTGCTCGCGTGACTTAACACTGTGTAGTTATAGACGAAGGTCCGAGTGTGCAGGACGTAAGCCGCGTTGTCTAACCTCGTAGCTTGGTCCATCATGATTGGAGCTTGCCGATTGATTGTATTCATTTCCTGAAATAACTGGTCGTCAAGGGCGTCGGCGCGAACCACCAGCGACGCCGACAACACTGCATAAATCAGAATGCTCTTACGCACGCGAGCCTTTTAGTCTGCCAACTTGGTGGCACCGGAGACCACAGCCATTGCCGCCGGCCATTTAGCCCCGGCCGCATTTTCGGGGCACGCTATTCAATCTCGACCGAAAGCGGGCAGGTCCCGGCGACAAATACGCGCCAGAATTTCTGGCCAAGGTAGTCGTACTCGCACTTGACCCCCTGCTTGTACGTGACCGTCGTGACGTACTCCATGCGCCCTGTCCAGTAGGCCACCGCCGCATACGCGGGCGCAGCCAACAAGAGCGCGACAGCGATCAAGAGCTTCATAGGAACCCCCTTCCATCCGCCAGCATACCACTAGCGACCACGGCGGGCGTCTCGTTTTGGCCGAGCGCTCTCAGCAGTAGCGTTGAACCGCGCCGAGAAGCTCGATCGACCAAGAATGGCTTGCTTAAGAAGCGTAGCCTAGCGCGGGCTGATGCAGCTCCCGCCCTCACAAATTCGGTCGCCCTTGCAGTCAGTGTCCTTCTGACAGTCTCCTTCGGATGCCTCAGCATTTGTGGCGGCTTCCCTCGGCCCCCGCGACGCAACTGGTGGAACGTCGTCTTCGATGCCATACTTTCGTGCGATCGAGTTCCATAGGAATCGCGCATCGTAGACCGGCCCGTTCAAGTTGGGACGCTCGACAAAGCACACGACGGTGTTCGTTCGTCCAGGCTTCCTCATGATGTACGTCTGTCCGCCGTAGGTTGTCGTGTGCGAACTACCGTAGGCGGTGTTTCCGACAACGGAGACGTTCGTGGTCGTGCTGGACGTCGTCGGTTCAGTGTAGGGGTGAAAGCTGTTCAGATTTGCCCGGTCAATGATGATGAAGTATTGGAATCCGCCCTGGAGAGCCAGCTGTGCACTCCGAAGCAGCACGAAGTCCGAAGCCCGTTCATCGGACGTATAGGCGTTGCCCCGAAAATTGACGGCCCAAACGTTCCGGTCGAGCTGTGTCTCGGAGAAGCCACCTGTAAATCCCTTGCTATGATAGCCGGTGGCGCAGGCTGCGAGGTGAGCTGCTGCAGCAACCACAATCAGGCGAATGCGTCTGTGCATGCTTCCTCCAAGTCCGCCGGATCCATTAACCGCCAGAAGACGAGCGACGGCAATCGGACCCTATGCCCTTTTCGTGAAGGGTTGAACCAATAAGGGAAACAACCCGCGTTTTAGAGCGAAGCCATTCGCCCATGACAGCCCGGGTCGAAGCGATGTGGACCGCATGGCCGGACCAAAACCTGAGCGGTGTTCGCCTTCCGGTGATATGGCGAGGGAACGGTGCGGCTCCGAATAGAGCGTTCGCCTAATTCCTGGGGAGGGAATCAACGATGAGCTTGCGAAGAATCAGCCGTAGAACACTTCTGTTTTCATCTGTGTTTCTTTGTTTTATCCCGCTTCTTCCGGCAGAGGCGCAAGACGTTGACGTCCAGGGCAACCTCACGATGCACGATTCAACGGACTCCACCGTGGGCAATATTGTGAAGGAGGGCGTGCCCTTCCTTCACAACTTCGGCACAAACAATACCTTCCTCGGCAGTAGTGCAGGCAACTTCACGATGAGCGGCTTCAACAACACCGCCACCGGGAACAGCGCGTTCAATTTGAACACAACCGGTAGCGACAACACCGCCACTGGGTTCGGCGCGCTTGGAAGCGACGATTCAGGCAGCCGCAACACCGCCACTGGGCGGACTTCGCTTTTCAGCAACAGCACGGGAACTGAGAACACCGCCACCGGGCACAGCGCGCTCTATTTCAACACAACCGGCAATTTCAACACTGCAAGCGGCGCCAATGCGCTTCGATCCAACACCACAGGCAGCGAAAACACTGCAAACGGGGCTGGCGCACTCACGAGCAACAGCACCGGCATCTACAACACCGTGAGCGGCACCAACGCCCTATTCAGCAACATCACCGGCAGCCAGAACACCGCCAGTGGATGGGGTGCGCTCTACGGCAATACTACCGGAATCCAAAATACGGCCAACGGATTCGAAGCGCTTCACGACAACGTGGGCGATAACAATACTGCCGTGGGATTCCAAGCGCTCCGGAGCAACACGGGCGCTCAATGGAACACGGCTGCTGGGTCCGGTGCCCTCAGCAGTAACACCCTCGGTGGAGGAAACACCGCGAGCGGCGCCGTTGCTCTCAGCAGGAATACCACTGGGGGCGAAAATACTGCAGACGGGTACAATGCGCTGAGGAACAACACCACCGGCAGCTACAACACCGCCACGGGAGTCACAGCGCTTTTCAGCAACACCAGCGCCAACGACAACACTGGCTTCGGTTGGGGTGCGCTCTACAGCAACATCACCGGCGAGTCGAACACCGCTAGCGGACACAATGCGCTCTTCTACAACACCACCGGCGACGGCAACGCCGCCTACGGACGCGGTGCGCTCGTGAGCAACTCCACTGGCGGTCAGAACATCGCCGTCGGGCTGGGGGCGCTCTCGGGCAACACTACGGGCGATTACAACATCGCCATCGGCGCTTATGCCAATGTTTCCACCGTCAATTTGTTCAACGCTACAGCAATTGGGAACCGAGCTGTCGTCAACGCCAGCAACAAGATTCGCTTCGGTAATACTGACGTGACAGTCATCGAAGGCCAAGTGCCCTACAGTTACACCTCCGACCGAAACCAAAAGGAAAGCCTCCATTCAGTTGAAGGAGAAGAGGTGCTCACCAAGCTTCGCGGGGTCGCCGTCACCACCTGGAACTATATCGGCAACGACCCCAAGCAATTCCGCCACTACGGTCCGATGGCCCAGGACTTCTTCGCTGCTTTCGGCCGCGATGCCGTGGGGACCATCGGAACGCCTACCACAATCACCTCCGGCGACCTGGATGGCATCCTGATGATCGCAGTCCAGGCGCTAGAGAAGCGGACGGAGGAACAGAAGAAGCAGATTGCAGACCTCAAAGCCGAGCTGGAGGAGATCAAGCGCAGGGTGGGCGGCGATGTTGCCGCCCACGCGGCCTTTGGCGAAACGAGCCACTAGAGAAATTGGCCCGGTGACGGCCAGCTTCGCCTTTTGCGCGCATTGCTCATCGAAAGGTTGCGGACATGGACTCAGCCGCAAGTTTTGCTCCAACTGTGGAGACGGGACGGATAAGGTTCCTCATGGCCAGCAACACTAAACTCAAGGTTTGCCCCGACTTCGCGAAACCCCGATGCCATCATGAGGGTGAGTGGGCCTCCAGCTCCGGTTGCTTGGGGATCATACGATCCTTTGTGTTGTTGGCGAGCCTACTTCCCGCATGCGCTACCAACCGTGCCTTTCACGACGCATCGGACACTCGCGTGGGAAACGACGTTGCAGTCGTCCCCCTCGCGGTTTCCGAGCCCGACTGGACGAGCCATGACCTTTATTACCAAGGGCGCGAGTTCATCGCATACAGGACGCAACCCCAGACTTGGGCCGACGAGGGAGGGTTTGGGCTTAAATGGGGGATGGGCCCTGCAGACGTTGCGGCGGTCTATCCGAGCCTGAAGTTCGTACGAAGCGATCTTCTTGTTGACCAGTCACAACATGGATTTATTGATGACATCGTTCAGGAACTCCACGTTGGCGTCGAATTCAAGTTCCACCGTGGGCGTCTCTACAGCGTGAAATTGGATCCGAGGGCGCATTCAACCTGGAGGACTACCGCCGCTAACCTGGAACTAGAGGACCGGGAACGGATTTGGGAGGCTGAATGGGCTTGGCGCCAACGGATCAGGGCAGTCCTCAATGACTCGTATGGTGCGCCGGTGCGGGCGCCACCTCGCCGGATCGTCGCTCGATATTGCGACGACCGCGCGTATCGCGGCCTGTGCTCCAGATTCGACCAGCAGGAGAAGGAACTCCGTTGGGTCTGGCGAACCGCGCGTACCAGGGTAGTCCTGATCGGTAGCGTATTTCCCCGGCTTGGCTACTTCGATGTGCAGACGGTGCCTCTCGTTCGCACCGCAATCGAGGTCGCGGCCGCCAAGGATCGGGCTAAGGTAGAGTCACAGAGCGAGATTGATCGCGCGCGGATTGCTGGAAGGGCGTCGTCAGGTACCGCCGGGACAACCTCTGCGCCACTCGGCAGCACCGGTCCAGCCGCTGAGGGGGACGTCGACTGGCGGAGGACGGCCAGCCATGTGCTTGAGGACGATCCGGAAATTGTCGCGGAAGCCGTCCCAACGACCAAAACGCTGCCAAGCGCCTGGTCGCGGAATGGCTGGAAAGACTTCCGCTGGGGCATGGGGCCTGGCGATGTGATCGTCCGGACGGGAGCAGAGTCCGACGATGAAAGTCGATGGGACTTTATGCCATACGAGACAAGCGTGTTCCGCGCTCCACGGAAGGCGATGGTGTCGGGTGAAGCGGTAAACACGACTTTCTACTTCAAGGGTGCCGGGCTCGTAGGAGTTCACTTGACGTTGTCTTGTTCCAAGGAGGACGAACAGCTTCCGTCCCTTGGCAGGTGCGAATCCTGGGCCCACCGGCAAACGGCGGAGTTCAACAAGCACGCCGGGCGGGCGCTCTGCACCAAGGACGGACAGAACGAGTGCTGCATTTGGGAGCATTCTCGCCACCTCTGGGTCAAGCTCGAGGTTCATCGAGACGATACATTCATCTGGGCGGGGCTGACCTTCGACGATCCTGGGAGCCATCCGGCACGAGTGGATGGAACCCAGTTGCGCGCAACGACGACATCGAAGACGTGGTCGCAATATGGGTGGAACGTGTTTCGCTGGGGGATGGGCGTCGGAGATGTCAGAAAGCGCCTGCGCGAACCGAAAGGCGACTTGCGCGCGACTCGCGAGTTCGTGTGCTACGTTCACAAGTCGCCCGACAGAACCGCGTGCTCGCTGGAACGCCAATTCCACGCATTTCGGCTCCTCGAGCTTGCTCCAAATCTAAGTTTTTCGTTTTCGAGAGAACGACTTCGCTCGGTCCAGCTGGATTTTCAATCTGAGCAAGAGCCGACGCTCCCCGTCGCGACGGACCGTTTCAAGGCTTTGCTCGAGGAAAAGTACGGCAAGCCTTCGTGGGACGAGTCGAAGGCTAAGGAAAAAGCATCAAATCTCATATATCGTGTCTGGAATCTGAAGAATCTCAGCGTAACGCTCGATGCAAGTCCCTCACGACTGACCGTGTACTATGAGGAGGCCGGCCCTTCCGTCGGGTCCGAGCAAAGCTCTGAACGAGGCAAGCTATGACCACCAAACCTGTAGCAGTCGCGCACGCCCGACTGAGTGGCCACACGGCGTCGCACGCCGCTTCGCAAGACAGCTGGCCGATCTGCAGGGAGATCAAGCGCAGCTGACGACAGCCGCACAGGCTCTCGAGAAACGGACGGAGGAACTGAAGGCGAAAAATGCGCCGCTTACAGCGAAGCTCGAAGCACTGGAACGACGGATCGGAAACTGCGCTCTGAGCCTGGGTGAATAGCGGCGATCGCGTCTGTATAGTTAACGACCGCTTAATTATACCCGACTGGACTATATGTCCTAACGGTTCTTGCCATCCCGCCCCTACTTTGGCGCGCGAAAGGCGGTCGTTTTGTCCGACGCCAGACGGTGACCATCGACTCCTGCATCCGCATTTCACGCCTGTAACGCTGCTCAGCCTCGATCTGCCGGATGTCCTCAGCAATCGAATTCACGTAGGGCCTATAGGCAGCAGTGCCAAGCTTCTCCTCTAGAGAACCCTGGCTCAACTTACTCAAATCGGCGAGTTTGCGGCCGAGGTGCTGCTTCAATTCGTCCTCAGTCAGCTGACTGAGGGGTCGGAAGCTGATGTTTTTCGTCTCGGTCATCGAGGATCGACTTACAGCGCGCCATGCCGCTGCAGTATGGCGGTGGTCGTTAGGAGTCGGTGCTCACGGTGCTCTTTGAACTCGGCTGCGAGAGTCGCATCCCAGAGACCAAGGTGAAGACATATGATTTCAGCCGCGAAGAGTGCGAAGCGCACGCATGCCTTGAACGCGAGGGCCGAAATCGCGGGGAAGTCGTCGGGCTGGATGAAGCGAACACCTGCTAGCCCCGAACCGTGGGTGTTCCAGCAATCTGACGGGTAGGTCATCACGTAAAACAAATCGAACTCACCCCTCGGGGAATACCGCGTGGCTGCTTCAGCGTCCCGGCCCAGGTCACGCCCGGTCCACCGGGGTGGGTGGATGCCTTTCCCGTGCTTGCCGGGCCAGTACGTTGACCGCAAGGTCTCAATGCGCGCACCACTGCTGGAGATGAACGATAGCCGGGGAGCGAGTTCCGCCGGGGGGCTCTTCCCCGTGGATGCGAAGAAATCTCGACTCTTCATGGCGCTCTTGAGCCTCGCCGAGTCTTCCCATGCCACCATTTTGGCCACGGGATTGGTCGCATCGAAGTGAAGGAGCGTGACGTCGACGGCGATCTCAAAAAGCGCGCGGCTCCCGCTGACAACCGGCTGGAAGTCGGCGGGGTGGTTCAGTTTCGACAGGGAACGCATCCACCCGATCATGCGGAGGAGCAAGCCATGCCACGTCACTGCCTCGGCTGATGTCGCTGTCTGGAGCGCCTGCTCGACACGCGGGCGCACGCTTGCGCCTAGAAAATCGTGGACCAACTGGCATTCCCCGAAACGGGCATCACTGAACGCAAATGCTTGGTTGGCCATGTTGTCGATCCTCAACTCTGCAGGGTCCTTACCCGGTCGTAATTTCCGACCTTTTCGGTGGTCTCCATGGAGGTCAGTGGAAGATAACCCAGCGAAGTCATTATATTGCCGAGCTGGGGGACTAGCATTCGAACCTAGATAGCCAGATCCAGGCTCGGCGTCGCGGTCCTGCACCTCTTCGCACCGGGAATGGCGGACAAGCTGACCCGCCTTTCCGTACGCCTTGACCAGCCGTGGTAGGTCCGCCTCTTCCGTTGACAGTTGTTGTCACGGGCCCTGAAATGGTCGGGTGCCCAGAGAATCTAGAAAGATCGGTAGGTCTCGCGGCGGGGGGAAGTCGCGCGGGCAACTCGTAGCGGAAACTCTGCGGGTAGCAGAACTCCTTCGGTCTGGGGCGCTCACCGTTGAAGAGGCGGCCAGGACGACTCGCATCCATCCGCGGACGGTTTACCGCATCTTGGAAGCTCTTGAAGAGGCGGGTTACCTCCTGGAGGTCAGCGAGGAGCCGCGCAAGTCGGGCCGCGGTCGCCCGTACCGGCGTTATCACCTCGACGCGGTGCCCGAGGTGGCTAGGTAATGGCGGACAGGCACGAAGCCGAATGGCTCACTCGTAAGCGGAGGATCGATCCTCGGCTCGACGCCCGAGGCTGGGTGAAACCCAAGCCTGGGACTTCGCCGCTCAAAACAGCGTACCGTTCTGAGGAGGAGGACACCGCTCACGGTCCAGCCGATTACGCCCTCTGGTTGGACAACCGGGTAGTGGGGGTGGTCGAAGCCAAGAAGCTCACCGTTGGTCCCCAGAACGTCCTTACGCAGGCCGAGCGCTACGCTCGGGGGCTGCGAAATAGCTCCTATGACTTCAACGGGCTCAAGGCTCCGTTCCTGTACTCCAGCAATGGCGAGGTCATCTGGTTCCATGATGTTCGCCACCCACTAAACCGCTCGCGCAAGGTCACCGACTTCCACTCGGCTAACGCGTTGCGAGAGCTTCTCAGCCGGAACTTCGATGCTCTTTGTGCGGGTCTTGCCGCAATACCCAACGAGCACCCGCGACTACGCGATTACCAGAAGGAAGCCAATAACGGGATCGAGAAAGCCATTGCGCAGCGCAAGCGGCACATGTTGGTGGCAATGGCGACTGGCACGGGGAAGACGTTCATGAGTGTCAATCAGATTTACCGTCTGATGAAATCTGGCGTCGCCCAACGGGTTCTGTTCCTGGTGGACCGCCGGGCTCTGGCCGCACAGACGGTCAAGGCATTCGCGTCTTTCGAAGCCGAAGGGGGGAAGAAGTTCAACAAGATTTACGAGGTCTACAGCAACCGGTTCCAGAAGGAGGATTTTGAGGAGGGTCGTCCTACCTGACGGACCCCAAACCCGGCCAGACGTTCGTCTACATCAGCACCATCCAGCGAATGGCGATCAACGTGCTCGGGCGCAGTGCTGTCCTGGGCGACCGTGAAGAGGGAGCCGACGAGGACGCGGACAAACTGGAAATCCCCATTCACGCCTTTGACTTGATAATCGCCGACGAATGCCACCGGGGCTACACCGCTGCGGAGCTTTCCGTATGGCGCAGCACGCTAGATCACTTCGACGCGATCAAGATTGGCCTCACCGCGACCCCGGCCTCGCATACGACGGCGTACTTCCACAACGTTGTGTTCAGGTACACCTACGCAAAAACTGTCGAGAGGGACACCTCGTTGACTACGACGTGGTGAACATTCGCTCGAATGTCCGCATGAATGGCGTCTTCCTGAAGGAGGGCGAGCAGGTCGAGAAGATTGACCCGACTTCCGGTGCGATGCAGTTGGACCTGCTTGAGGACGAGCGGCACTTCGAGACGACCGAGATTGAGGCCAAAGTCACGGCACCCGACTCGAACCGGAAAATCGTCGAGGAGGTGAAGAAGTATGCAATCGAGCACGAGCAAAAGTACGGGCGTTTTCCGAAAACGCTGATATTCGCAGCCAACGACCTGCCCCATACCTCCCACGCGGACCAGTTGGTTGAGCTTTGCAAAGATGCGTTCGGTCGGGGCGACTCTTTCGTCAGCAAGATCACCGGCCGCGTAGACCGACCGCTTCAGCGCATCCGCGAGTTCCGTAATCGCCCCAGCCCCGGAATCGCCGTAAGTGTGGACTTGCTCTCTACGGGCGTGGACATTCCGGACCTGGAGAACATTGTCTTTCTACGTCCGGTGAAGTCGCGCATCCTGTTCGAACAGATGCTTGGACGCGGCACGCGGAAAGGAGAGAAGTATCCTGAGAAGTCTCACTTCACCGTGTTCGACTGTTTCGATGGCTCGCTACTCGAATATTTCAAGAAGACGACTGGCATCACCGCCGAGCCTCCACAGAAGCCATCGCGAACAATCTCCGAAATCATCGAAGATGTGTGGGAGAACCGCGACCGGGACTACAACGTCGGGTGCCTAGTTAAGCGGCTGCACCGCATCGACAAGGAAATGTCAGCCGAGGCAAGGGAAGAGTTTTCGGCCTTCGTTCCTGATGGCGACTTGGCAAACTACGCCCGCGAGCTTCGTGGCAAGATCACGAGCAAATTTGTGGACACCATGCAGCTGCTTCTGGACGAGCGTTTCCAAGACCTGCTCGTCAACTATCCCCGCCCTGAGCGCGTCTTTTATGTTGCGGGTGCCGTTGAGGACGAGGTGTCCTCCAACTTCATGTTCCGAGAGGGAGGTATCGACTACAAGCCCGAGGATTACCTCTCGGCCTTCACTACTTTCGTCAAGGAAAACCCGGAACACGTTGAGGCTATTCGCATCCTGCTCGACCGCCCCCGGGATTGGAGCACCTCGGCCCTTTCCGAGCTACGGAACAAGCTCCTCCAGACGAAGCAGCGCTTCACGGTAGGCCGACTCCAGAAAGCTCACGAGGTCCGTTACCACAGGTCTCTGATTGACCTCATTTCAATGGTCAAACACGCGGCGGATGAGAAGCAGCCACTTCTGACAGCCCAGGACCGAGTGCAGAGAGCGTTCGAGCGCATAACGTCGGGGCGGACTTTCACAGCAGCCCAGCAGCGGTGGCTGGAACGCATCCGGGCGCATTTGGTCGAGAACCTTTCGATAGACCCAGAAGACTTTGACGTTGTACCAATATTTTCACGCGATGGCGGGCTTCCGGCTGTACGAAGGGCTTTCGGCGGGCGGCTGGAAGGCTTCCTACGTGAACTCAACGAGGGCATTGCCGCATGAGCGACTTGGTTTCAAAGCTATGGGGCTTCTGCCACACGCTTCGGCATGACGGCATCGACTATGGCGACTACATCGAGCAAATCACCTATCTGTTGTTCCTGAAAATGGCGGACGAGAGGGCGCTCACGCTCCCAAAAAGGTGTAGCTGGCCAGAGCTTCGGGACAAGAGCGGCACCGCGCTTTCAGAGCACTACATGGACTCGCTCCGTGCCCTCGGGAAGAACCCTGGCATTCTCGGGGACATTTATTCGGGAGCACAATCACGCTTCTCCAATCCGGTTAGCCTGAAGAGGGTCGTCAGCCTCATTGATGACGTGGAGTGGACCGGCCTCAATGTAGACGTGAAGGCCGCCGCCTACGAAGGGCTCCTGGAGAAGGCCGCTAGCGAAGGCAAGAAGGGCGCGGGCCAGTACTTCACTCCGAGGATTCTCATTCAGTCCATCGTTCGGTGCATCCAGCCCGATCCCCGTTGGAAGCCAGACTTCAAAGTGTGCGACCCCGCATGCGGGACCGCCGGGTTCCTTGTGTCCAGCTATGAGTGGCTGATTGGGCAGACCAGCGCTCGACCGAGACATCGCAAAAAGGGTGAAGAAGGCCACGTACTTCGGCAACGAACTTGTAGAGCGCCCCCGCCGCCTCGCCTTAATGAACTTGTACCTGCACGGTATCGAGCCGACGATTCACCTCGGGGATGCTATCTACGAGCCCCCGTCTAGCGACCGTTTCGACGTAGTGCTCACTAATCCGCCCTTTGGCACCAAAGGAACCAATCAGAACCCCGACCGTGAGGATTTCACCGTCGCAACGTCCAATAAGCAGTTGAACTTCGTTCAGCACGTCTTGACCATACTGAAGTCCGCTGGACGGTCTGCAATCATCCTCCCTGACAACTGCCTTTTCGCGGACCAGGCTGGTGAAGTCTTCAAAATCCTCACCCAGGATTGCGACCTTCACACGGTGCTACGGCTTCCCCGAGGCACGTTCACTCCATACAGCCCTGGCGTAAAAGCCAACGTGGTGTTCTTCACCAAGGGATACCCCACCGAGAACGTGTGGATTTACGACGCGCGCACGAACGTCCCGAGTATCACCAAGAAGGACAGACCCCTTACCCCGAAGCACTTTGCCGACTTCGAGTCGTGCTATGGAAGGGACGCCAACGGCACGGCGAAGCGGAAGCCGTCGGACTCCGAGGAAGACCGCTGGCGCTCGTTCAAAATCAGCGAGGTCAAGGAGCGCGACTTCAAACTCGACGGGTTCAGGTGGTTGAAGGAAGAATCCTTGGAGGACGCCGACGATCTGCCGGAGCCCGAAGAGCTTGCCACTGACGCCATCGCCGAGCTTGAGGAAGCTGTCGCAGGGCTTAACAAGGTGCTCTCGCTGCTTGAGAACGGAACCGCACCAGGACCGAGCCCCCGAGCATGAGCGATCTTCCTGAAGGGTGGGCTGAAATTACCCTGGACGCGATAGGAAGATGGAGATCGGGAGGAACTCCTTCTCGCAAGAACAAGGAGTATTTTGGTGGTCGCATTCCTTGGGTAAAGAGCGGCGACCTCAACGACGGGATCGTTTCCGAAACCGAAGAGACGATAACCGACGCTGGTGTCGAGAATAGTTCTGCCACGGTCCAGCCAGCAGGCACCGTATCCGTCGCGATGTATGGCGCGACAATTGGAAGGCTCGGCATTCTAGGAGTTGACGCTGCAACAAATCAGGCGTGTGCCAATTGCCAGGTGAACCAAGCACTGGTAGAGCCACGCTTTCTCTTCCATTACCTGCGTCAGCAGCGCAAAGAGTTGATCGAGGCTGGTCAGGGTGGAGCGCAGCCCAATATCAGTGCCGAGATCATTCGGGCCTGGGCATTCCCTCTCCCACCCCTCCCCGAACAGAAGCGAATCGTCGCCAAAGTTGAAGCTCTGCTTGCGGAGGTGAATGCGGCACGCGAGCGACTGGAGAAGGTTCCGGCGATTCTCAAGCGGTTCAGGCAGTCAGTCTTGGCGGCTGCGTGTTCGGGGCGGCTTACCGATGAGTGGAGGAGAACCAAGCGGTGCTCCGAGTCTGGGCATGCTCTGGTGGAACGTATCGTGTTGGAGCGTCGTGAGCGAACAGCCGCAGGACGGATGAAGACCAAGAGCGGAACGACCAAGCGAGAGAGTCCCGAGTTTGAAGACGACCTGCCAGACTTACCACTGGTATGGACGTGGGCGCGTTGGAATGACCTGGCCGATTGGATCACATATGGATTCACGCGGCCTATGCCTCATGTCCAGTCGGGTATTCCGATAGTAACGGCTCGTCATGTCGCCGACTCTGAGATTGATTTCGAGAGGGTTGATTTTACAACCCCAGAGGCATTTGAGAAGTTGTCAGACAAGGATCGGCCCAAACCCGGTGAAATTCTAGTAACTAAGGATGGCTCTATTGGTCGTGCTGCGGTAGTCAGGTCGGATCGCAATTTTTGCATCAATCAGTCAGTTGCGGTTGTTCGCTTTGGTGGGCTCAGTGCGGACCCAGATTATCTGTGCATGTTTATCGAGGCACCCCTCACCCAGAAGCTCGTAGACGAGGGCGCCAAGGGGTCCGCAATCCGTCACATATCGATCACGGCTTTCGGGGAGTTTCCGGTTGCAGTTCCACCGCTGGAAGAGCAGCAAGAAATTGTGCGTCGTGTAACTGAGTTTCGACGGATCGCGGACTGGGCCTGATCCGATCTCGTGGACAGGTTGATTAAGGTTATTTCATTTCATCGTCGTAGTCGTGGTTGGTTTGTAGCTCGTCGTTTCTTAATCTCCTCTCTGAGTACGGGTGTGGATCGAGGGGGGCCCGGGGGGAGACTGAAAAGCTGTGGGCAGCTGTTGGTGGCCCAAGAGGGGGTACCGACTGTATTCCCTGGTCGCCGATCGCCGCTCATAAGCGAAGTGCGGCGGTCGAAAATTCGCGCCGACCATCCGGGACTCTTGTTTCATGCCGCAAGCGCCTGCCGGACCTGGCCACGTTCGAACTCGGCTGGCGAGAGATAGCCGATGGACGAGTGCATGCGAGTCTCGTTGTAGAAGACCTCGATGTAGTCGAAGAGCTTCGCCTTGGCGTCAGCAGCGCTCTCGAACCACTCGCCGAGTTCGACCTTCAAGGTGCTGTTCCAGCTCTCCATCACCGCGTTGTCGAGGCAATTGCCCCGCCGGCTCATGCTGCAGGTGATCCCGTGGCGCTCGAGGAGGTCCTGGTAGTCCTCGCTGGCGTAGGTGCTGCCTTGGTCGGAGTGGTGCAGCAGCCCCGCTTCCGGACAGCGGCGCCGGAGCGCCATCTCCAGAGCCCGCAGCGTGAGGTGTCTGTCGTTCACCGCGCTCAGCGCCCAGCCGACGACGAAGCGCGAGAAGAGATCGAGGATCACCGCCAGGTACAACTTCCCACTCGGGGTCAGAAGCTCGGTGGTGTCGCCCACCCAACGCTGGTTCGCCGCGGTCGCGGTGAACTGCCGGTCAAGGAGGTTTGGCGCGACCGGCTGGTTGTGGTTGCTGTCGGTCGTGCACTTGAAACGCCGGCGCGCACGGCCGACGAGACCGCCCTCCTGCATCAGCCGAATGACGCGTTTGCGGCTAACCGGGATGCCCTGCTTCTTCAGCGCTCGGTGCACACGGGGGCTCCCGTACTTCTTCCGCCCCTTCAGGTGCGCCTCGTGGATCAGCACCCGCAGCCGCTCGTCCTGAACGTCGTGAGTACTCTCGGGACGGCGGTGCCAGGCGTAGAAGCCTGACCGCGACACGCTCAGCGCCCGACACAACCTTGCGACCCCAAGCTCGGCCTTCTCCGCAAGAATGAACGCGAACTTCACCCGTTCTCCTTCGCGAAGAAGGCCGCCGCTTTTTTTAAGATTTCTCGCTCCATCCGCAGCTCGCGGACCTCCTTGCGGAGTTGAGCCAGCTCCTCCTTCTCCGCAGTCGTCAGCGTGCCGCGGCGACTCTTGCCAGCGTCGGCACGGGCCTGCTCGACCCACTTACTCAACGCGGAATGCGTCAGATCCAGGTTGCGGGCGACCTCCGCGATCGTCTTGCCTTTGCTCAGTACCAGCTCGACTGCGCCAGCCTTGAACTCGTCGCTGAAGCTACGTCGCTTCCGCTTGGGTTTCGTCGTCGTTTCCTCGCTCATCAGAGACACCGTATCTACCTCTCATTTGGTGTCCACCGAACCGGATCAAGCCCAGTCCTTCGACATGGCGCGCAAGATGAGCACCACTTCATCTCCACCGTCCCCTCGGTACCCTTCTACGCCATTCCCGCAGATCATGCTCAACACCTGAAGGTACGTCCTGATGGCCTCATCACCAGCAGCGTGCCCGTAACGGTCATTGACGGCCTTCAGCCCATTCATGTCGAGGAAGGCGACGGATACCGGCATCTCGGGGCGCGCGGAGATGACTGCGATTGCGAGGTCGCGATCGAGGTGTCGTTTGCTCAGCATCAGGCCAGTTGGATCACGGTCGCGCCCGGCCTGGAGCGCCTGCTCCAGCTCGGAGAGGCGAACGCGGCCCTTGTGGTTGATCCGTAGCTCCAGCTGCTGGGCGGTCAGCACGAGGTCCAGGTCCTTCTCTAGGCGATCGCGGAGCCTAGCTGGAACATCGACGGGCAGCCCCGACGGCCGCTTGGACACACCGGACAAGGCGGCCAAGTCGTTAACGTATCCTTCCAGGAGCAGATGCAAAACCATCAGCCGGTCTGGGTCATTCGCGCCGAAGGTCAGCGTCAGCACTGCCTCCCGTTCGAGCTTTGCGAGGAATTGGAACTCGCGGAGTCGAGCGTCGCCGGGGCCATGGGACATATTGAACTTCTACATCTACCCCGCCTCAGCCGCTACGCAACCGCAGCGATCGCGGCCCGGCCACCTAGTTGATACGTCGGGCGGCCAAAGCTCGCTGCGGCTTACGTCTCTTCATCGGGGATATGCGTGCTGTTGAATCCTCCGACGGCGGCTTCGAGGTCGAGGGCTCGACCCCAAAGCTGGGTGCAGTCTGGCCTCGGTTTCCTCCAGAATGCATCAACACGCAAGTCGTTGTGAAAGTGCTTCCAAAGCCGTTTATCTGCGACGAACCGTTGAACGCAGTGACGGGCTATGGCTTCCGCCTGCAGCGCTCGTAGATATGCGCGTTCAAGCGACGCGCGGCGAGGCAGGCGCTTCAGCTTGCTATCCGGTAGATTGAAGTGCTCAGCATTATTTCTCATTCGGTAGAGCTGCCCGCATTCGACCATCCAGCCTTTTCCGACGAACACGCGGGAGCGCTCTATGAACTCGCGGTGCCCGAATGACTTCGCGAAGCCCTCCGACGCAACGCGAACGAACTGGTGGATTCGCTGACCAAGGTCCTTTTCCTCGAATGCAGACCAGAATGTTCGGAGTGCGAGTTTCACTCGGCGCATTCCCCGTCGTACCATCAGATCACCGAGGTTTCCCGCAAGCCTGGCGGCCCGGCGGAGATCAGCTTCACCGATCCTGACCGGTTGCAGGCCCTGAATGTTAAACACATCCAACATGCGTCCCTTCTGCGCAACCGAAACCTGCCCTTCGGAATAGGTGCCGGTAACTTGGGTCGCGCCCCCCTGGATCCAGAATCGCCCAGTTGCAAGCAGGCCCCAGTACAACCACTGAGTCTGCCGCTGCAGCTGCTGATTTTCAGCGTCGAGCACTTCTGGCCGGTCTGAGGCGCGTTTCGCAAGCAATAACAACCCTGTCCGTGTTTCGATCTGCTCGGACTCCACAGAGCCGATCCATTCTCTCCAATGCTCCGGAAGTCGGAACCCGCCCCCAGGCAGCTCGAAGAGGCCGTTACCGAGATCGATCACTTCGCTGATGTCGGTCGCGCCGTTTACGGCGATCAGCGCGTACTTCTCCCCGGGATTGAGTGGAAGGTCCACAATGGGCAGCATAGCCCTATTGGCTAATGAGTATCGCTCGGGGTTAGCGTGTCGAAGTGCTTGAGTAGAGCTTCCACGACGAAGCGTAGGGCATTAAGCAGATTCCGTACGAAACTACGGATGTCTTTTTCCGTTAACGCCAGCTCCTCTGACTTCCGCTGGAGCAGAGTGGCAATCGCGGCGTCCGCGAAGTAGAAGCGCGTCTCCTCTTGCGTCTGGCCCAGCGATACGTAGAGGCAATCATTGCCTTTCTCTGCGTCGATAGGCGCCGTGAATTTCAGTTCATAGCCCTTCGCGAGCAGCTTGAACTGGTCCTTGTGGCCAAAGTGGAACGTGTTGTTTCTGATGTACGTCATCCAGGTGATCACTCGGTCGACGAAAGGGGCGTCTCTGCGCGGTTGTTCAGAGTGCTCCCGCTGAGTGAACGAAAAGACCGTGGCGTTCCAAGTGCGACGGGACGGGCTTGGCGCTTTCGCGAGGGCGTCTTTGAAAGTCTTGGATTGCAGTAAGCCGGAACCCTTCGCGGTGACAATCGATTTGCCCAGTTCGACGATGATGCCGGCGGTCAGGCGGCTGAAGCTAGCCCCCATGCCGACGTAATTGCCCATATGCTTCTTCATTGTGGGCGGCCCTCCTTTTGTCAGCTGGTGCTGAGCCCAATCAATGTCCTTCAGTTCGTTCATTCCCAACGCAAGCGCGATCGTGAAGCGCTTGAGCAGGTTCTCCTCTTCAATGTCATCTTCTCGCTCGAGCAGCAGGTCCCGCCGAAACGTGATCGGGTCCACTACATCGAAGTCCGGCGGCAGAGGCTTCGGCTGCTGGATTAATTCATTGTTGGACATGGCGCCCAAAGCCTAACGCAGTCTCCACGACAAACTAATCTAAGTGGGCCGGGGAAGCTGGGGACCACGTTTCGCGCTCCGGAGCACCACCCTGATCCGGGCGACGCCTTGTCCGAGTAGGAGTCGGTTGGAGGGGGCGAGGATGCGCCGCACAACTCCAAGTCTGGAATCCGTTCAATATCTGAGCGTCGCCTTCAAGCGTAGTGGGTGCAGAAGGAGATCGAGCGCCGATATAGGGTCCGGGGCGACAACTCTAGCTGCTGCGAGAGTTTCGAAAAAAGCCCCTTCCGGTCCTATTACTGCGATGCCGAGCTTGGCCTTTTGTAGCATCAGCTTGTCGTTTCGCCCGTTGCCAACTGCGGCGACCCGCTGGTCACCTAGGCGAATAACGTATTGCTCCTTCTGCTGGTCCTCGGGACCATCTGACCGCTTTAGGATTATCCATTCGATCTTCGGGTCCACTTCAACCGCGAGTGCTACGTTGAGGAGCCTTTCCTGCGTTCCGTAAGTGTCGGCTGTGAGAATGTGGATCTTCAGAAGCTGCCTCAAGGCGTGTACCCGCTCGATCACGCCATCTACTAGGTAGCCGTCGCGTGTTAACGTACCGTTTACGTCGAATACCGCGTGATCCAATTCATAGACTCCGCCATTGCCAGCGTCGATCTTCAACATAGCCCGCCTCCAGGCTGGGCCTCAGATATACGCACCGCCTCGATCACTACTCAATCAAGAACAGTCGGTTCGAAGTTGAACGGCCCAAGAGAGTGCAAGGACAGTCGTTCAAACGGAGGTGACAGGTGCCAGTCGAAATGGACTTCGTGCAAGACCTAGTCAATCACCTTCGGGCCGAGTTGGTCGCCGCGGATATGTCGAGGCTGGTGATATCAGCAGGGCGCCAGACGACAACGTGGGCATCCTCTACTTCAACACGTTGATTCGAGAAATTCGGCCGGCTCCGCGCAAGGTGAAGTACTCGGGTTTGTATGCCAAAGCGTTCCCCGCGGAGGACGGCCTAAAAATCAGGGCCCTTATTCAGAAGGTAAAGCGGGGCGATGACCTCCGGCCTCACCAGTCGAGAAGGCTCGTGAACCGCAAGCTTCTCCAAAACGATGGAATGCTCAACGATTGGAGCGTTCACCACCTCCATCCAGACGCAAACGGTAGTGGTGAAGTCCTGATGTGCCACGTAACTCCGGATACGCTCTACGCAATCGGGTTTTGGCCACACGACAGCTGGGTATCCAAGGACATCATTGTCGCGCTGATTGATGCTTGGCCCAAAAAGTTCGAGCGATACCGCATGAAGGGCCTGGACTCGGACGGCCTCACGGAAGCTGAGCACCAGAACCTACGGAGAAAGAATGCCAACACTCTCTTTGTTCATCCCACACGAGGAACCTATGCTCCGCTCGGTGGCGGTACTACGGCCGCGGGAAGCAACATCGCCGCCACGACCGAATACGACCTGCTAGCCACGCGAGTACAAGGCATCGAAGAACAGACTCAGCAGCAGCTAGAGAAACTTGGCGTTGCCGAGACATCAAGGCTGGTACTCAAGTTCGACGGGCATGAACCGATCGCAGTCTTCGAACCGAGCACCAGCCGCACTTTTCCTCTACTAAAGTGATGCGTCTTGAGGCCGCCCGTGCAGAAAGTGGCGAAACTGAGGCAGGGGGCACTCCGTTTTTCGCAAGATGCCCTGACATCCAGGTGAGCGGGGACAAGTGACCCGACGGTGATCGTGGTGCCGACGAGGATCACCCTGCTCGTTAAGAGGTCGATTCGGTCCGAACCCGCCGAGGTGACCCACTGAGTGTTATTGTCGAGCGCGAGAGGATCGCCCAACCAGAACGCCCGACGTTAGTGTAGACAAAACGGATAATCGTTTCGCGAGGCTCGTGCTCTTGACCCATTTCGCAGAACTCATCGATCAGCTGCCACTCCTGCCGCACCTGGTCCTTGATGCCCTTCGAATTGTGAATCAGGGCGAAGGTTCCGAAGACGAGCGTCGGGCCGAGTGGTTGCGCTTGTTTTATTTCCCAGACCCAGTCGATGGCCATTCGCGCGCGTTAATGGGCTTGGAAAGCCCGAAGGGCTCGCAGTCGACGGAGCGAGATTTCGGTGCGACGACACGGACGCAATGGGAGATTCTGGCAAGCCGAGCGGGCAAAGTTCGGCCAGCACTGCTTGGAGGTCTATACTTCGACCTACTGTGGCGGGAGCGACGACGTCATGACCTGCCTCGTCCGCATGAATTCGCGAGAGCGGCGATTGCCAAATATGAGTTCGCTGTCCGCGAAAGGCTGGGGAACCGCGATCTATTCGGGGAGGCGCTGGACGCATGTCAGCATCTTGGCCGACTTGCCCGCGAACTGAACGACTCGAGCGGCGTTTTATTAGCCGCACACCTAATGGGTGAACTTATCGATTCGGTCCGGTCAGAATGGGACAACTCCCCAGCGTTTCCCTTGCGCACAGCGCAAGCGATAGAGACCCTCATTCGAGCGATACCGCCAGGGAGGAGAGACGCAAATCTGATGCGCGAAGCTGAGCAGATGCTGACTCGGCTCGTGCATTTCACATCTGAGGGCAGTGGCTTCCAGAGCACACCCATCGGCCGCGACGCACTTAAGCTTCAGTCGGGACTAGATGAGCTTCTCGGCATCGACTCAAAGCGCCCTCGTGCGTTCCAATGCGCAGAATCGCTCTTCGAAGAGGCAATTGCCCGTGCGAACGCGGGTGACCTGCTAGTCGCTGCTTCCCTTATGACCGACGCGGCGGAAAAATACACCGCATTGGGCGATGCAGAAAGGGCAGCAGCGGCAAAGAAGAAGACTCGTGCATTGTTCGCAGCGGGAACGGGCCAGATGAAACCAATGGTCGTTTCGACCGTCGTCGACGCTGCTCCATTCATTGACTGGGTAGAGAGGATGGCACAAGGCTCTTTGCACGAATCCTTGCTCGGTGCACTCCGTGGAGATGACCTAGTTCCCAACTGGCAGCTGACAAGGGACCTCGCGACTCAGCAAGCCGATAAGCATCCTCTCCAATCCTTGATTCCGGCAATGCAAGTCGTCGATGGACGTCCGGTGTCTCGCGAGGACTCAGGGATTGACGAAATGATTCGGAGCAACTGGCTAGTGGCGATCACCGGAGGAGTGCAGATGCTCTGGAATCCGCTTTTAGAGAAGCTCAAGTTAGAGAAGGGGCTCACGCCTGAGAAACTTATTGAAGAACTAGTCCAGGCACAGGTAGTGCCTTCCCACAACCAGCAGGCTGCTCGCCGTGCGGTGGAGGCTGCTCTGAACGGCGACTTCCTTGTCTCGTGCCATATGTTGCCGCCCATAATCGAATCGGGGCTGCGGCATGTCTTTGCCGCCGAGGGAATTGACATGAACGCGTTCCGCGCAACGGATGGCGGCAAGATTCAGGAGCGCACCCTGGGGGTCCTGTTTGATGACGATCGCAACTCGAATCTCGTTCAGAAGGCTATCGCGGTCCTGGGGGAAGATTTGTAGAATTGGTACAAGAGTGTCTTGTTCGATGAGCGATCGCTCAACTTGCGGAACCGAGCGGCGCATGGCCTGCTCACGGATCGCGAATGCACGGCTGCCACTTCACAGACTCTCCTGCTGGGCCTTCTCGCGTTGCTTCGGGTTGAGAAAGCGATGCCATGACCGCCGCACCAACCCGCAAGCCAGATCCGCGGGTAGTGGACTCAAAGCCTCAGCGGTCACTTGAAAACCGGCCATTCGTGGTCACCGCAAAACAGATTGGATGAAGTGGCTGGCCTCGGTCGCCACGAGGTGACGCGCTAGCGTCCCTCAGAATCAAACGCGCTCATTGGCGCAAAAGCAAAGGAGACCAGCCGTGGAACATATTGCCATTGATTTGGGTGGAAGG
>WNFC01003371.1_pt1 | contig 24899 bp, 23 predicted proteins | sample 5400541 | NCBI WGS metagenome assembly WNFC01 (sample SAMN13153342, study PRJNA577476) | soil metagenome | isolation source: 120 cm saprolite under Douglas fir tree site 2 hole 2 replicate 1 | place: USA:California | collected 2015-04-18 | reverse complement strand
CAGCTTGTCGAGCAGCGCGCGCGTGCCGTGCTCGCGCTGGCCCGCATTGTCGTAGCCGTCGAGGAAGGCGCCTTGCTCGGTATAGATCAGCCGCGTCCCGGAATTGGGCGTGGCGCCCGCCGGCTTGAGCTCCACCGTCGCCAGCGAGACGGAAATCCGCCGCTCGTCGAGATGCATGTCGTAGCTGACGATGAAGCGTTGATCGGGCAGGATGTCCTGATAGACTCCGTTATAGACATGGACCGGGCCGCCGGGCGGGCCGCCGCTGACGCGCTCTCGCCCGCCGACCCGGAAGTCGAGCTCATGGTCCGACTTCTTCCACTCGTCGGGGCCGACGAACCAGCGTGCCTTGGCCGCTTGGCTCGACCAGGCGGCGAACACCCGCGCCGGCGAGGCGGGATAAACGCGCTCGATGGAGAACGTGGCGTGGGTAACGGATCGTTCGGTCATGAATTGCTCCCTTGGTTTGGTTCATCGGGGTGCGCGGCGAGGAATTCGCCGAGCCGATCGAGACGACGCTCCCAGATCGCCCGCCGCGCGGCGATCCAGTCCTCGGCGATCCGCAGGGCCGCCGGCTCGATGCGGCAGGTGCGCACCCGCCCGACCTTCTCCGACCGGACGAGGCCGCTCGCCTGCAGGACCTGAAGGTGCTGGACGACCGCCGAGAGCGACATGGCGAGCGGCTTGGCGAGTTCGCTGACCGCAGCCGGCCCGCGGCTCAGCCGTTCCACCATGACCCGCCTCGTCGGGTCCGCCAGCGCCTGAAACATGAGGTCGAGCGGGGTCGATTGGTTAAGCATTTACTTAAGTATCATGATTGGCTGCGTCTGACAAGCAAGATGCAGTCGCTTCGGCGCCGACCCTGCTGATTTCCAATGTGGTTAAAACGCGCTTGTAATCCGCGCCAGAAAGAACATATCATGAACATTATGACCGTGGAGGCGGCTATGACGGCAGGATTGCAGCAGGCTTCGGTACGCGATGAGCGCGGGCGGTTCGTGCCCGGACAGTCGGGCAATCCGGCCGGAAAACTGCCGGGTACGCGCAATCGGGCGACTTTGCTGCGGGCGGCGCTCGACGGGGAAGACGGGCCGGCGATGGCGCGGGTCATCATCGACAAGGCGGTCGCCGGCGATGTGGTGACGGCGCGCTTCTGCCTCGACCGGCTGGAGCCGCGGCCGCGCTCGCGGGCGATCGCCATCGATCTCCCCGAGGGACGACGGGTGAGCGACATCGTGGCCGCCTACGATGCGACGGTCGAGGCGATGATGAACGGCGAGATCACGCCGGATGAGGCGGTGCAGGTGACGCGCGTGCTCGACGGCAGGCTGAGGGCGCTCAAGGCGGCTCGGCCGGTGGATAAGCAGATTGAGCAATGCGACATCGCAAAACCCTCTCCCCCCGGGAGAGGGTTGGGTGAGGGTATCGGGGTGGGCCGTGCCTTTGCCGGCATCGGCACAGTCTCGTCGAGACGCCCTCACCCTGACCCTCTCCCGCAGGGAGAGGGGATGGCGTCGAGAGGAGATTTTCACCGCGAATCACCTGCATTGCGCCTGCATTCCCAGGCTTCCGGTGCGCCGCGGTTTCGCCGGGTTGGCCGCGCTGTCGGCCTGACCTATGCTGCATCGATGCGGAGAGCCAAGCGACGATGGGAAGGAACACGGCATGCGCGCGATACCGCTCGGAGCCAAGGGGACGTTCTCGCTGCTCGTCGCACCCCAGCATCTCGCCAATCAGTTCAAGGACGAGATCCTGCCGCCGGTGCTGGCGACCCCGGTCATGATCATGATGATGGAGAATGCCGCGTTGAACGCCATTCGCCCGTTTCTCGATCCCGGCGAAAGCGCCGTCGGCACGATGGTGAACATCCGGCATCTCGCCGCGACGCCGGTCGGTCAACTCGCGCGCGCCGATGCCGAGGTGACGAAGGTCGCGGGGCGCATCATCGAGTTCACCGTTACCGCGCACGACGCGACGGAGGAGATCGGCAACGGGACCCACGAACGGATGGTCATCGACGTCGCGCGGATGGCGCAGCGCCTGGCGCGGAAGAGCGGCACCTGACGCGGCTTGACTTCCAACGGGGCAACTGGCGGGATCGCCGCCGGACCTGAGGCGGCTGGATTGAGGGAGGATGAATGATGCGGGCGAATCGCGTACGCGAGATCTGGCAGTCGGGCGGTGCGGTCATCAACGGATGGTGTGGCATCCCGAGCGGTTTCTCCGCCGAGATCATGGCCCATATGGGCTGGGACTCGCTGGTCGTCGACACCCAGCACGGGATCGTCGGCTATGAGACGATGGTCGCGATGCTGCAGGGCGTCTCGACCACCGCCGTGACGCCGATGGTGCGCGTGCCGTGGAACAATCCGGCCGATGTCATGAAGGCGCTCGACGCCGGCGCCTACGGCATCATCTGCCCGATGATCAACAGCCGCGCCGAATGCGAGTCCTTCGTCGGCGCCTGCCGCTATGCGCCGCGCGGCTATCGCAGCTCCGGCCCGATCCGCGCGACGCTCTATGGCGGCCCCGATTACCACGCCAAGGCGAATGATTTGGTGGTCGCCATGGCGATGATCGAGACGACGCAGGCGCTCGAGAATCTCGATGCCATCCTCTCGACCCCGGGGCTCGACGGCATCTATGTCGGCCCGTCGGATCTCTCGATCACCATGGGGCACTCGCCGGGCCTCGACCGCAACGAGGAAGACGTACTAGCCGCCTATAAGAAGATTCTCGCGGGCTGCAAGCGCCATGGCGTCCATCCCGGCATCCACACCGGCAGCACCGCCTACGCCAAACGGATGATCGAGATGGGCTTCCAGTTCGTCACCCTGCTCGGCGATGCGCGGCTCTTGACGATGGCGGGTCAGCAGGTCGTGCAGGAGATGCGCAGCGGCGCGCCGGCGAAGGCGGCCGCTTCGGGCGGCAGCTCGACCTATTGAGGCTTGGCGCCGGCGAAGGTGTCCCACAGCCGGGCGAGGTCGTCGAGCGCGGCGCGCGGCAGGGCACCCTTGTTGATGCAGGACGCCGCGTATTCGAGCTGCTCGATGGTCGAATAGCCGACGAGTACCGTCGTCATCGCCGTGTTGGTGACGGCAAAGCGCAGCGCCGCCTCGATGATGCTCCGCACATGGCCCTTGCGGACCAGCGTTGCGAGCGCCTTGGCGTGGGCGACGTCGGTGCGATAGTCCGGCGCCGAAGCGATCGGATCCAGATTCTGGACGCCGAGCGGATGGCGGGTTTCCGAAGCGCTGAGCGCGCCGCCGGCGAGCACCCGGATGCCGATGGTTCCCATAGCGGCGTTGCGCGCGCGCTCGAGCAGCCCGGCGAAATCCTGACCGGGAAGACCGGGCGGCAGCGCACCGCCCGCGCTCGGATTGAGGAGGTTGTAGCAAACCTGCGCGGTGTCGAGGACACGCGCATCGACGACGCGGTGGAGGTCCGCCGTCGCGCCGAGCGCCGTGATGCCGAAGAAGCGGATCTTGCCCTGCGAGCGCAGCGCCTCGAGCGCCGGCACCACCTCGCCGAGGACGATCTCGGCGTCGAGCGCCCGGTCCTGACCGTCGGACGCGACCCGGTTGTGCAGCTGCAGGAGATCGACCTGCTCGCGCCCGAGCCGCTTCAGGCTCGCCTCGAGCGACGCCGCCACCGCCGCACCGATCTTGCCGTGATCCTCGGGCAGAATCGTGAACTTGGTGCTGAGGAAAACCTCGGGACGAAGCGCCTTGAGGACACGGCCGAGATTCTTCTCGGATTCGCCGTTGCCATAGGCCGCTGCCGTGTCGAAGTAGTTGATGCCAAGCTCGAGCGCCCGCGCCGCCGCCCGTTCCTGATCGGCGGCATCGCCCCGCACCATCAGCCCGCCGACGGCACCACAGCCGAATCCGAGGACCGAGAGCTTGACGCCCGTCCTGCCGAGGTTGCGTTGTTCCATCGCTGCTCCTTTCGCCATTCGCTAAGCCCCGGGACCGCGTTCCATCGAATAGGGCTGCCAACGCTGCAGAGCGCTCTTGTCGAGCACCGACGGGTTGACGCAGCTCATCGGCCAGCGACCGCGCAGCACCAGCGCCATCTCCTGGCCGACCCGCCGCTTGCGCGCGGGATCGAAGCGGGCAGAGGCCGACGCGACATGCGCGGTCAGGATGACGTTGTCCATGCCGAGCAGCGGGTTGTTGCCGCCCGGCGGCTCCGTCTCGAGAACGTCAAGCCCGGCGCCGGCGATCCAGCCTTCCTGCAGCGCCTTGATCAGCGCCGCCTCGTCGACCGTGCTGCCGCGACCCGTATTTATGAAGAGTGCGCCCGGCTTCATCGAGCGGAACTGCTCCTCCTTCAGGAGATGCTGGGCGTCCGCCGTCGCCGGCGCATGCATCGAGACGATGTCGGCGCGCCGCAGCAGCTCGCCGAGACTTACCGGCTCGACTCCGTAGGGGCTCATGACGAGCTCCTCGACATAGGGATCGTAGGCGAGCATGTGGAGGCCGAACGGGCGGGCGCGCAGGGCGACGGCGCGGGCGACGTGGCCGAAGGCGATGAAGCCGAGCGTCTGGCCCATCAGGCGCGGGAACTCGTAGAGAAGCGGCCGCCCCTCCTTCCAGCGCCCGTCGCGGACCAGGCGGTCCTGGAAGACCAGCCGGCGCCAGGTCGCGAGGATCAGGGTCATCGCATGATCGGCGACCTCCTCGATGAACGTATCGGGGATGTTGGTCACCGGAATGCCGCGGGCAGTCGCGGCGGCGACGTCGACGACATCGGCACCGACGCTGCCGAGGGTGATGACTTTGCAGCGCTCGAGCGCGTCGATGATGCGCTTGGTGATCGGACGTCCCTTGGCGTAGAGCGCGTCGGCGTCGCGCGCGACCCCGATGAATTCATCCTCCGATGCCGCTGCGACCTCGACGATCTCGGCGCCGATCGGTCGCAACGCCTCCATCTCGAATTCATAGCCGGCGCCCACCACCGGTCCGCTCGGCGTGATGATCTTGAATCTTGCCAAGGCATCCTCCCGACGCCCATCTGCGCGATGACGAGCTCGTTCGATTTCTATAGATTTTCCCGCGATCAACCAAGGGGCAGAAACGCATGGCACCCATAGCGGCGAGCAACAAGAAGCGGCTGCTGCTGCCGACGACGATGACGCAGCCCGGCTGGGATGTCCTCGCCAGCCGCGACGACGTCGTCGGCGTGCGTTACACCCCGGGTCTGCCGACCGCCGAGTTTCATGCCCTGCTCGCCGACGCCGATGCCGTCGGGCTCTCGGTGACGCCGTTCGGCGCCGCCGAGCTGGCCGCCGCGCCGCGGCTGCGCGTCGTCGGACGACACGGCGTCGGCTACGATGCCGTCGACGTCCCGGCTTTGACCGGCCGCCGCATCCCGCTGATGATCGTCGGCACCGCCAATTCGGTCACCGTCGCCGAGCACGCGATGTTCATGATGATGACGCTGGCGAAGCGCGGCACCGCAATGGTGGCGATGGTGAGGGAGGGGCGGTGGACCGACAAATTCGTCGACCGGCCGGTCGAGCTCTTCGAAAAGGTCCTTCTCGTCATCGGCTTCGGCCGCATCGGCACCCGCATCGCCAAGCGCTGCCTCGGCATGGAAATGACGGTGCTGGTCTATGATCCCTATGTTACGGCGGCGACCATCCGGGCGGCCGGCTGCGAGCCGGCGAGCGATCTCGACGTCGCGGTGGCGCGGGCCGACTTCGTCACCATTCACTGCCCGAAAACACTGGAAACCAGCGGCCTGTTCGACGCGACGCGGCTGGCACGGATGAAGCCCTCCGCCTACCTCGTCAATACCGCTCGCGGCGGCATCGTCGACGAGCCCGCCCTCCATGCAGCGCTCGCCGCCGGCCGGCTCGCCGGCGCCGGTCTCGATGTCTTCGACCGTGAGCCGGCGCCGCTCGACAACCCCCTCTTCAATCTTCCCAACGTGGTCGTCACCCCGCACGTCGCCGGGGGAACGCAGGAAGCAGGCGACCGCTCGGCAATCGCCGCCGTGCGCAATCTGCTCAGCGTGCTCGACGGCCAGCCGAAGCGCCACAACGTCGTCAATAAGGAAGTGCTGGATTGAAGAGCGCGTCAGAAATCGTAGAGCAGCGCCGGATTGTCGACCAGGATCTTGTGGCGGATCCTCGGGTCGGCGGCCCAGTCGGCGAGCAGATTGAAGTTTCGCCCGTCATCCTCGGGAAAGAACTCTTCGATCTCCTCGAGTGGCTGATCCGGCTGGCGGCCGCCCCCCGGATGCGGCCAGTCGGATCCCCACAGCATGCGCTCCGGATTGGCGGCGATGAGCGCCTTGGCAAGCGCCGCGACATCGGCATAGTCCGGACGCTGCGACGAGCTTCGGTACGGCGCCGAGAGCTTGACGTAGGTCTTGCCGTCGGCGACGAGCGCGAGCAGCGCCGCAAAGCCGGGTTGCCCGGGACCCGCCGCCGCCCGCGCGCCGCCGAAATGGTCGATGACCAGCGGCGCGGGCAAGGCTGCCATTTCGTGTTGCAGCGCGGCGACTACCGCAAGCTCGGTGTAGACCTGGACGTGCCAGTTCAGCGGTGCGACGCGCGCCGCCGCCGCGATCAGCCGCCGGCGCGCGACATCGGGGTCGCGCACGCCCGCGGTCGCGAGATTGACCCGGACGCCGCGCACGCCGGCGCGGTGCAGCGCATCGAGCTCGGCCGCCGAGATGGTCTCGTCGATGACGGCGACGGCGCGTCCGCGCCCGTCGAGCCCGCGCAAGGCGTCGACGGTGCACGAATTGTCTGTGCCGTAGACGCTCGGCTGCACGATGACGACGCGATCGAGATGCAGCGCGCGCTGCAAGGCCACCAGCTCGTCGAGCGATGCCTCGGGAGGCGTATAGCTGCGCAGCGGCGCGAAGGGGTAACGGGTGCGTGGGCCGAAGACATGGGTGTGACAATCGCATGCGTGGCGCGGCACCACGAAGCTCGGCGGCGTGCGTGCGACCATTGGCGGCCTATTCGCGACAGGAAGGATCCAGCTCGTCGAGCTTGCGCAGCAAAGGGCGCTCGACGCAACCCGGTCGCGATGAGCGGCTGGCGTCCCGCGCCCGCCCGTCCCGACTCAGGCCAGCGGCCGACCGTCGGCGACGCCTTCCCGCTCGAGGAAGCGCGCGACGCGCAAGGCGTCGACCTCGCGCCAGGGCGCCGCAATGACCTGAACGCCAACCGGCAGAGCATCGCCCTGCCCGCGGATCGGCACGGCGACGACCGGCAGGCCGATAAAGGAGATAGGCTGGGTGAAGATCCCCATATTGGGGCGGCTCGGGACCTCGACGCCATTCAGGACGATCGTCTCTTGCCCGATCAGCGGAGCGGCACACGGCGTTGCCGGCGCGAGAATGATGTCGACTTCGCGAAAAATTTCGCGAACGCGGTCGCGGAACCAGCGGCGAAAGCGCTGAGCCTGGAGATACCAGCCTGCCGGAATAAGCGCGCCGGCGAGCAAACGATCGCGGATCATGGGATCAAAATCGCCGGGCCGCTTCTTCAGATCGGCGAGGTGCAGATTGGCGCCCTCGCTCGCCGAGATGACAAAGGCGGCGGCGCGGGCGCGTGCCGCTTCGGGCAGCGTGACGCTCTTGGCGGTGCCGAGCGCGCGAGCCGTTTGCATGACCGCGTGATGCGCCTCGGCGGTGCCGCCGATCGAGAAATGATCGTCCGCGACGGCAATGCGCAAACCCTCGATGCCGCGCTCGAACTCGGCGGCGGCAAACGCGGCGGGTCGCGTTGCGCAGACCGGGTCCGCAAGATCGGGGCCCTGCATGGCATCATACGCAACTGCAAGATCGGCGACCGTGGCTGCGAAGGGGCCCACATGATCGAGACTATCGACAAAGGCTGCGGTGCCGGCGCGCGACAGTCTGCCAAAGGTCGGCTTGAGCCCGAAGATGCCGCACAGCGCCGCCGGCACGCGGATCGAGCCGTTAGTATCGGAGCCAAGAGTAAGCGGCACCAGCCCCGCCGCCACGGCGGCTGCCGAGCCGCCTGACGAGCCGCCGGCGACCCGGGTCAGGTCATGCGGGTTCCGCGTAACACCGTAATGGGTATTCTCGGTAGTGAAGCCATAGGCATATTCGTCCATGTTGAGCGCGCCGACCAACACGGCACCGGCTGCGCTCAAGCGCCGGACAACCGTCGCATCGTCGCTCGCCGGCGCATGGTCGCGGTTGATTTTCGAGCCGGCCAGGGTGACGAGGCCAGCCACGTCGAAGAGATTCTTCACCGCGTAGGGTACGCCGGCAAGCGGACCGGGATCGCGACCGGATGACAGCGCCCGATCGACGGAATCGGCCTCGCGCAAGGCGCGCTCGCTGGTAACCGAAGTGAAGCAATTATAGGTTCGATCGTGTCGCTCGATTGCATCGAGCGTGTCACGGGTGATACGCGCAGCCGAGATGTGCCCGTCACGCACGGCGGCAGCGAGATCGGTCGCGCTGCGACAGGGCTCGCGCGAGGCCGGTCTGCTCATGGCGCGAAATTCACGGCGATTTCCACGTCATCGGGCAGCGGAAAAGTGGTGACCAGCGAGGCAATGGCCTCGATCCGATTGAAATTCGCGACGACCCCGTCGCAATGGGCATCGCCGATTTCGAGCCCGATGATCTTGGCCATCCCGACGATCGTTGCGCGCCGCTCGAGCCCTGGATCTGCCTTGTTCGACACCGGCCGCTCTCCTCTCGTTTCATGCGCTGAGATCACCGAGGACGGCAGCGCCCTGCCGAGGTTGCCCCCGAGTTTGCACCCGAGTTTGCATCCGCTCGATTTGCAACCCCCGTGCCATGGGTCGACCAGCGACTGCCAAGGGCGTATTGGCCAATTGCCCTTGCCAGCCGTGCTCAAGAAATAAGCAGCGGCGGCGCGCTGCATGCAGAATTCGGCAATACCCGGTTGCCGCCGACCCCAGCACAGCGGGTTAGGCGAGCGTCCTCGGCCCCCCACGCTGCAGGACGATCACCGCGATCAGCGGAAGCGCCGCCGCGATGGCGAAGGTCATGCGGTAGCTGCCGGTATACTCGACGATGCCGGCGAAAGCCGCCGGACCCAAGACGTAGCCGATAAAGGTAAGGATCGATGCCCCGGATGTCGCATCCCCGACTTTCCCGAGCGGCGCGATGCGCGCGATTTCCGCCAGATATATACCGTTCCAGCTGGTCGCCGCCAAGCCGGCGGCACCGGCCGAACTCAGCACCGCCCACCACGGCCAATCGATTGCGGTAGCCGCGAGGAGGAGTGCCGCCCCGGTCGATCCGACGGCAAGCGCGGCGAGCGTGCGCATGGCCGAGCCGATGCGGTCGGCGAGCCAGCCCATCAAGATACGACCGGCGATGCCGGTTCCCTGCATCACGGCAAAGGCGACGCCCGCCGCCGTAAGGCTGACCCCGACATCGGCGACGAGAAAGGTGACGTAGAAGCCGAGAAGACAACCTTGCGTGGTCGCCAGGGCGAAGCCGATGAACGTCAGGCGTGGAAGCGCCGGTGCCAACGCCATCGCGCGGAAAGGCATCGTCAAGGTTGCCGGCGAAACGAACGCGGCGAGCGAGACGGCGCGGTCGCGGTCACGCTCAGAATCGAGCAGCTCGCGAAAGGGCTGAACGAGAAGCGTCGTCGCCGCGGCGATCACCCCTGCTACGCCGAGGCCGAAGCGCCATCCGTAGAGCATCGCCAGCGGCGGCACGAGCAGGCCGACGAGTGCACCCCCCAACGGCACAGCCGATTGCTTGATCGAAAAAATCAGGCCGCGTTGGCCGATCGGCGAGTGGCGCTGCAAGATGTCACTGCCGGCCGGCGGCGACGGTCCATAGCCGATGCCGATCAGCAGCGCGGCCGCGAGCATGGCGGGCCACCAGCCGGTCATCGCCAGACCGAGAGAGCCTGCGGCGACGATCGTGCCGAGTTGCAGGAGCCGAACCGGACCGAACCGCGCGAGCAGCGGCCCGCCGCCGGCAAGAAACAGCATCGTTCCGAACGCGCCGACCGCGGAAAGATCACCGATGCTCTCGGGCCTGACGCCCGCCGCGTCGGTAATGACCGGGCCGACCACGACCATGGCGCTCAGCAGGAATGCGCTGATCATTTGCATCAGCGTGGTGACGCCGAGCGCGGAGGCCCAGAGAGGGAGAAAGGTCACGAGTTCTGGTCTAACATCTGAGCAGGCGCCAATCGCAACATTCCAATCATCCGGCTGCAGTCTCGGAACCGGCCAGGGACAATGAGGCAAACACGGGACGCGGTACAGTCGGGATTCGACGCGCCAATCGCCGCAGGGATCTCGAATCGGATAAAGATCCGTCAGCATTAACAGACGGTTAACCTATCGTTTCTAGATTGAAGGTCCGAAACCCTAGCCTGATCGGATGTCATGTCCACCGAAGCGGTTCGCGGCGACATCGAGCAACATGAACTTTTTCGCGACGCGGCGGACGTTGTCTTGCGCCGCCGCGTGTCGCTGTGGGAGGCGACCGCGGTCAAGGACAAAACACTGATGAGCCTATACCGCTACTGGGAGGCGCTGCGCCCAAGCGGATTTCTGCCGAACCGCACGGACTTCGACATGGACAAGCTCCGCCCGGTGATGGGGATGGCGTCCGTCGTCGATGTCGAGTTCGACGATCCTCTCGAATACCGCATCCGCCTACAGGGCAGCAGGTTGCCGCTGAAATCCGACCACAGCAAGCATCGAATCGGCGACATACGCTCGCCGGCGTATCAGGAAATGCTCGCGATCGACTATCGCGCCGCCAAGGAGATCGGGACGCCGGCCTACCATGAGATCGCGGCGCGCCTCGATTATCTAGCGCACAGCTACGCGCGTCTCATCCTGCCGTTTGCCAAGGATGGCCGTCGTGTCGATCAACTCTACGTCTGCTCGATGCACATCAAGTTCCCAGACCTCCTGGAGGCTCTCCACTGAGTCGTGGTCGGGATTGAGCAGCCAATAGCGCATTCGGGTCAGCGCATCCGCGCGGCTCATATGACAGAAGATCAAGTTGTAGAGCCGATCGCGATATAGATCGAACTCGACCCGGCCGTTGATGTGCGGCCAGCCATATTGCTTCGTTCCGATACCGGTCGCCGCCAGCCGATCGATCATGATCGCGGTGATATGATCGAACCAGAAATTCTTCAGCAGCAGCGCGCGGCTCAGGTGGTCGAGCAGACCGGAAAGATTGCGCTTGCGCCAATTCGGATCAATCCACAGACCGCCCGAATGCCCGACGCGGCCGCTTAGCGTCGCGGCCGCCGCGCAATCGATCACGCCGAAGCGGCCTCGCACGTCCTGACGCCCGCGGTCATGCCAGAGGCGCTCGGCACGGATGTCGTCGAGAAATGACGCGGTATCGAAAAATCGCTGCGCCATCGTCGCGACCGTCCGCCCCTGCGGGTCGACCGCGCGCAACCAGAATGAGTTGTGTAGCGTGAGATCGCTGTAGTCGGGATCCCACGTTGAGCTGAAGACCTCGGTTGGCGAAAGGGTTCGCCGCAGTGAGGCAAATTCCTTAAAATTGCTTTCGACGTGGACGTCGACGCCGACGGCTGCAATTTTTTCGGACATCATCTGGGAAAATCGTTGAACGACAACGAATTCCGCATTGCTCAATGGCTGCACGAAGCACCCCCTCATTAACCAGTCAGGACTGTCTTCACCAAGTGACGGCTAATCTTAACGGAAACTTTACCCTCATTACTTCGTTAAGATCAAGGATGACTTCGTTAAGATCAAGGATCGAGCATGCCGATAGTCGATTTGACGCAGGCAACAAAGTAAATGGTTAAGATTTGCCCGTTCGGAATCCGCACATTGCCCTTGCGCAGCGCTCGAATAGGGGCGGATCATATCGCGCTGAATCAACCGCCACCGGACATCGGGGCGGCAATTTTATCTATTTATGAGTGTTGGCCCGTGTTGCCGATGCGCGACGGCGCTGGCGATCGTGATGAGACGCGGCGAGGGCCGGGCATCTCCCACCGGCCGATGAATGAACGGGCGGGATAGAAGGCGGTGCGATGTTTGCGGGTCGAGCGTGCCGGCTACTGTTACTGCTCCCGCATCGCATGGGCGAAGGTGTTCTCGATCGGCGCGAGCAGGTACTGGAACATCGTCCGCTTGCCGGTCTCGATCATGACGTCGACCGGCATGCCGGGATAGAGCCGGACACCCTCAAGCGCCGCGAGTTGCGTTTGATCGACGTCGATACGAGTCGTGTAGTAGCTCGCCTTCGCTTTCTCGTCTTCGATGCGATCGGCAGAGACCCAGACGACGCGGCCGGCCACCGTCGGCGTCGTGCGCTGACTGAAAGCGAGCAGACGGATCTGCGCGGCGAGCTCCGGCCTCACCTTGTCGACATCGGTCAACTCGACGCGCGCCTCGATCACTAGTTTGTCGAGGCTGGGGACGATCTCCATCAGCGGGGCCCCTGCATTGACCACGCCGCCGACCGTGTTCACTGCGCGATTGACGATTATCCCGTCCTGCGGTGCGCGGATTTCCATGCGGTCGAGGACATCGCGTGCGGCCTGCATTTGCTGGCCGAGGTCGAAAAGATCCTTCTGCGTTTCACCGAGTGCCTCCACCGCGTCGTTGACGCGCGAGACCGTCAGCTCGACGATGTGCAGCTGCGTGTCGCCCATATTCTGCCGCGCGCGAGCAATCATCGCGGTATTCTGACTCCGTTGCCCCTCGAGCTCAGCGGCGTTGCGTTGCAGTTGCGACAGGCGTGGCTTTTGCGCCAGCCCCTTGTTGAACAGCTGCGTGACGTCGGAAATCTCATCGTTGATGAGCGCGATCTGCCGCGTCTGGGATGCAATCTGTCCCTGCAAGCCCTTCACCTCTTCGTTGAGCTGGGCGTCGCGTTGCTCGAGAATTTTGGTCTGACTGGCCATCTCGTCGAGACGGGCCTGAAAAATCGTTGATTCGGCGTCGATCAAGCGCGCGATCTCGGCCTCGCCACGATGTGCCAGGAGCGCCTCTGAAAATTCGATCGTCTTGCTGTTGAGCGCTTCCGCACCAAGTCGGGCGGCCTGAGCCATGGCGGCATAATAGCGGCCCGAAACCAGCTGAAGGTTGGCCCGCGCCTGCGTGTCGTCGAGCCGCATCAGCATTTGTCCTGCAGTAACGCGGTCGCCGTCCTGAACCAGGATCTCGCGCACGATACCCGCCTCGAGGTGCTGGATCGACTTGCGCTTGGAGTCGACGATGACGGAGCCGTGCGCGACGACGGCGCTGCCGAGCGGCGCCAAGGCGGCCCATGTCCCGAATCCGCCGAAGAAGATCGCAATGACGACGAAACCGGCGCGTATTGGCGCCCGCAGCCAGTTTGGCCGCACCGGAACCGGCGACCGGGGCAAGGATGAGCGGACGGCGGAGCCGCGCGGATGAGCAACGACGAGGCTCATGATGCGCGCCCGCTCTGGCCGGCCTGCAATGAAGCCGTGCCTCCCGCCGTCGCAGCCCCCGGCACCACCCGCAGTGGACCGTCCGACGGCGGACGGCTGAGGCGCGCCATGACCTCGTCGCGCGGGCCGAAGCTCCCGACGGCGCCATTGCGCAGCAGCAGCACCTTATCCGCCAAGCCGAGAAGATTGAGTCGATGGGTCACCAGGACAACCGTCGTCTTGCCCTTGAGCGCAGCCAGCGTCTCGATCAGGCGATTTTCCGCCATCGTATCGAGGCTGGAACTCGGCTCATCAAGAACCAACAGCCTGGGCTCACCATAGAGAGCGCGCGCAAGACCAATGCGCTGGCGCTGACCGCCAGATAGCCAAGCCCCCCCGTCACCGATCTCAGTGTCGTAGCCCTGCGGCAGGTCCAGAATCATCTCGTGCACATCAGCCTTCTTCGCCGCGTCGATCACCGCCTCGTCCGGACCATCGCCCATGCGCGCGATGTTGTCGCGCACGGAACCGGCGAAGAGCTCGACATCCTGCGGCAGATAGCCGACGTGGGGCCCCAGCTCGTCCGGCTCCCAGATGGAAAGGTCGGCGCCATCGATTCGTACATTACCGCGTTGAGGCTGCCAATTGCCGACGATGAGCCGGGCCAGTGTGGTCTTGCCGGCAGCCGACGGACCGATCAGCGCGACGGTTTCCCCGGCATCGAGCGTGAAGCTCACGTTCCTTATCACCGGTTCCTTGACGCCGGGCGGCGCGAAGACCACGCCCTCAAGGTCGAGATGTCCCTCCGGGATCGGCAGGCTGGTGCGCAGCCCGCGCTCAGGTGTCGTGGTCAGCTGCGCCCTGAGCCGGCCATAGGCGCTACGGGCGCCAATCAGCCCCTTCCAGGCGGTGATCGCCTGCTCGACGGGCGACAGGGCGCGTCCCAGGATGATCGAGGCACCGATCATGACGCCGCCGCTCGCTTCATGCTCGATGGTGAGGTAGGCGCCGGCGCCAAGGATGACGCTCTGCAATGCCATGCGCACAGTCTTGGAGAGCGCCGAAATCAATCCCGCGCGATCGCCCGCCGTCGCCTGCAGCGCCAGGACGTCGGTGTTCATTCGGCGCCAGCGCTCGACGAGAGCCGGCAGCATGCCCATCGCCTCGACAACATCGGCATTGCGTACGGCCATGTCGGCCTGCTGCTGACCATTGCGGGCAGCTGTGCCAGCCCGCTGCAACGGGTTGCGCGTGAATATTTCATTCGCCAATGCCAGGGCAAATAGGACAACTGCGCCGAGCGTTCCGATCACCCCGAGCAGAGGATGGAGAAGAAAGAGCACGGCGAGGAAGAGCGGTGCCCATGGCGCGTCCATGATGGGGAATACGCCAGGCCCGGTGAGGAAGGTTCGAAATACCGCGAGATCCCGCAAACCCTGCGATGAACGCCAGCCGCTGCGGCGCAATGCGGCAATGATGTCGCCGGTCAGCACCTCCGGCCCGAGCCGCTCGTCGAGCCAGCGACTTACCCCGACCATGACCCGTCCGCGCAGGAATTCGAGCGCGCCCATGACGAGAAAGGCGAGCATCAGCATCAGGGTCAGCATCGTCAGCGTTTCGATGCTGCGGCTTGCCAGCACGCGATCGTAGACCTGCATCATGTAGATTGGCGCTGCCAGCAATAGCAGATTGATTGCCATGCTGAAGACGAACAATGCCCCGAAGGCCGTCCGACAGGCCCCCAGCGCGTCACCCAACGGCGTCGGCAGAGGCGTCTTATTGGCAGCGAACATCCAGGGATCGCTCTCTCTGTTGGTTGAACGGAGAGCGACACCCTATTGCGGAAGTCTTATGCAATGGTTAACAAAAAGCAAACGGTCGACAATAACGGACCGCTAGTGTGCCGACTCTGACGGTTGGTTTCCCAACCGTCAGGCCGGAACACTAGCAAAACCAAATGGATGTATTGTGGCGTCAACACGCGATCGGAGTTCGCGCCAGCGCGTGATCGGGATCAAGCGTTGGCGCCACAACACTAGATTCCGCATTTGTTTCGCCGACAGCGCGCACGCACTCAGCTCGGCGAGCAGTTATCCGAATACGCTGAGGGGGCCCGACTTCAAGCGGCGCGGGAGCGGGTCATCAGTCGCCGGCGATGACTTGCAGCGGCATCCAGCGGTAGCCGAACCGGGCATAATTCTGAATTTGGTCGAAGGTCGCGTCGACCTCGTGGAATTTCTTGCGTATCCGCTTGATCAGGCTGCGAACGTTTGCCCGATAGCCGTCGTGATCGCCGTTTGCCTGGGGCTTGCCGCCATGCATGAGGTCGTAGAGCTCGCGATAGGAAACGTCGCCGCCGGCGCGCATCGCAAGACCCGCGACAATGCGGAATTCCGCCAGAGTCAAATCGACTGTCCTGCCTCGCCAGAGCGCCCGATTGATATCGAAACGCAGTTCGAGCGATCCCAGATGGACAACGTCTTGCGTCCCGTTCGCGGCGGTGTCGAGAACGTCCGTAGCCGGACGGAAAGCCGTGGCGATCATTTCCAGACGCTTGATCAGGATGGGGCTGCGGCGCGATTTGTCGACAAAGTCGACCGCGCCGTCGCCGAGCGCGGCATCCTCGTGCATATCGTCGTTGAGAGCGGTGAGAAAGACGACCGGTGTCGCCGTGCCACGGCGGCGCAGCTCGCGCAGAACCTCGGGGCCGTTCATGCCCGGCATGCGCCAGTCGAGCACGATGATGTCGGCGTCATTCCCCTCGGCCAGATAGTCTAGAACCTCTGCTCCGCCGCCGAAAGTTGCGATGGAGAAGCCTTCCTGGCCGAGCAGGATGCTCAGGGATTCGCGAAAGGCATCGTCGTCGTCGACCAGGAGAACGCGTGATTTCGTCGCGGCCGGGGCCTCGAGAGGCAACCGCGCAGCGCCCATCGACGCGTTTCGAAGCTCAGTCAGAGCCGAGCCGACCTGCTGTTGTTGCATGACTAGCTACCCCCGTGCGCTGGAAGACCGCATTGGGATAACACTTTTGCCGGGATAGCCTTCCGCAAGCGGGCCGCATGCGGGCGAAATTCACAGATTTCTCACAGAAGGACCAACATTTGCCTTCGGCGCGATCGGGCCGCTTCCCTTAGGCTTCGCGGCAACGTTCCGCGGGAGCCCCTGCGACGACGCTGCCATCCACGCGGAGGATCATGAGTTGATGCCCATTTGGAAGCCGGTCAAGGATTGGATTCAGCAGTCGTGCCGGATGCTCGGCTACGAGATCGTTCCCCTCCGTGACGTCAAGGATCGGGATTTCTCGATCCATCTCAGCCAGCTTTTCGCGCTCCTGCAGATAGATTGCGTTCTCGATGTCGGCGCCAATATCGGCCAATACCGTGATTTTCTCCGTAGTAAAGTGCACTATACTGGCCCGATCCTGTCCTTTGAGCCCATCGCCCGGGACGTTTCGATCCTGCGGGAGCGCTGCGCTCAGGATGCCAATTGGTTCGTCGAGGGATATGCGTTGGGTCCAGAGCGCGGGCAAATGCCGCTCAACGTCGCAAGATCGGACCAGTTCAGCTCATTTCTCGAACCCGACAACACAAGAACACCTGCCTTTGCGTCGCTCAATGACGTTGCGCATAGCGAAATGGTCGACGTCTATCCTCTCAACGAGGTGTTCGCGATCTGTGCCCTGCAGACGGAAGCCTCGGTGATCGCCATCTATCGCAACATGCCCGACTATAAGAAGACGATCGGGCTCCTGAATGAATGCGGTTTCGAGCTCACCGGGCTCTATCCGGTCAGTCGCGACGAGTGCCTGCGCGTCATCGAGCTCGATTGCGTCATGCTGAATGGACAAGCAGCGAAGGAACTCCTGCAAGCAGCTTCTTAGCGGACGTATCCGCCTGCCGACCCGGGTAGCGACTCCATCCATCTCTGCGGTGGACCGTCGAGTAGCCGGCACAGCGATGACATGTCATCGCGCGCAACAAAATTGTCGACCGGCAGCCCTCTTAGGCGACGGCATCGTTTCTCGTACTGCGCCAGCGATAGTGTCTCGAAGAAACGAACGAGCTGATCTTCGTAGGGCGGCGAAAACGTCCATCCGACGCCCATGCTCTCGATAAATCGGCCGATTTCGAAATCACGAATCGCCATGCAGGGGACGCCATATAGGCCCGCTTCGTAGAAGCGGCAGGGTCTCAGCCACCGCGAGTTGTGATCGACGTGCTCGAGGTCGAGCGCCCAGGAGAAGTGGACTTTCTCGTAGATGCTTCTCAAATCCTGCGGGTTGATGTAGCTGCCGCGATAGATCATGTTCTTGTGTTCGCGCAAGGCAGCGTGAAATGCTTCCGAATCCACCGTTGTAAGGATGCCGTGGAATTCGAAGAGGACGGTATCGTGCAGGCGAGTGGCAATTCGCCTTATGAGATCGAAGGTCTCTCGTCCGCGGATGAGACCGACATAAGCGACGACCCATTTGTAGCCGTTGCGGTGATCGACGAGGGCCCCGCTTCGTCGAGGCGTCTGCAATGGCAATGCTAGAATCGAAGCATCGAGCTTGTTTTCGAGCAGGAACCAGCCCCCGCGATATGCCTGAATCGTCGCGTAGTAGCACTCGACGAAAGCCGGCGACGAGACGACGAGTAGGCCGATCCGGCGCATGCAAACCCGCTCGACCCAGCGCAGAATCCGGGCGACCGGCACATTGGCGACCAGCGCCGGCTGGATGTCGAGGACCTCGTAGGCAATTCGCGCCTGACGGGCGAACAGCAGTTGCGTCAACAGCGCCAGCAAAAGCTGATCGATATTTCGGGCATAGACGACCGCAGCGCCGCTGAGCCGCCGCCGATTGGCAATGAGCATTGGAATGCACGACACCAGGGCGCGCGCGCGCTGCCAATAATTGCCGTCCTCGGTCCTTCCCAATGCAATGTAGGGCCAACTCGGTTCGTACCTCTGGTTATAGCGATCGCGGCGAAAGCCGAGGACAGTTAAGCGGAATCCGTAATCGAGAAAGCCCTGAGCACGTTTGCTCGTGCTGACGTCCGTGATATCCGGCGTGAAGAAGACCAGCTCCGGGCGACCATGCGTGCGCGTCTCGCGACCGTGCCTTCGATCTCCTGACTTGCGATCTGCGGCAGTTGGTCCAGCGAGAGGCGGATCACGAGAGCGCAAGAACACTTCTGCCAATCCCCGAGCTTTCCAATGGCTGTTGTTATTGACGATGCTGCCGGCGTCCCGGTGTGATCATTCTGTGGAAGCGTTGCGCGTCGGCTGGCCACGCGCGGAACATTCCGTTGTCACGCCGGCGCATCGGGTCCGCCCCTTTGTGGCTTTATCCCGTCACAGGTTGCTCACTGGCGGCACGAGGGTCGGTAAGGTCCCATCGGGCAGGCCTATCGGCGTCTAAAATTGCGGTGGTCGCGTGGACACATTTCGATTGCGTTCGGATCATGCGCGCGCGGATTCCGCGTCGCGTCAGCACCGTTTTGACCGCATCGCGATCACCTCGGCGTTTGGCCATCCCCGCAACCCCGGGACTTGGTCGGGCGCGCCAAACAATCTCGGCTGCGCCCTCGAGGGCATCGGCGTTGCCGTCGAGAGCATCCAACCGCGTCTCAGCCGGGTAGCGAAGATCCCGCTTGCCTTCCGCTATCTCGCCTCCGGTTATGGGCGACCGCGCAGCACGGAGCAGCTACTGCGTGCAGCGCCGGCGCGACGAAAGCTTGCCCGTCAGATCGCCGATGACGCCTCGCGCCTGGACGTTCAGCATGTCTTGCACACGGGAACATTCACCCTTCCCACCCCCGACTCGTCGCGCGGCACCAAACACTATCTCTATTGCGATCAGACGTGGGCACTGTCGCTGCGTCATCGGCCCGACCATGGCTACTATACTGCCAAGGCGATCGCGGAATTCGAGCGGCTGGAAAGGGAGTCGCTCGCCGGGCTCGAAGCAGTCTTCACCTTCGGCAGCTACGTCCGCGAGCACGTCATTCAGCACTATGGATTGCCGGCTGAGCGGGTCACCGCAGTCGGCTCGGGCATGGGAGCTATCGAGCCGTTTTTCGGCCGTAAGGAATTCGTCCGGCCGCACCTCTTGTTCGTAGCGAAGCATTTGTTCGCAGCCAAGGGCGGCCCCCTGCTTCTTGACGCCTTTGCCATCGCGTTGCGCCGGCGCCCGGATCTCACGCTGACGATCGTCGGGGACGAGCGAAGTCGCGCCTTGGTGCCGAGGCATTCCAACATCATCTTCCGCGATCACCTGCCATGGCCGGAACTCCAGCAACTCTATCGTGACGCGACGCTGCTGACCCAGCCGATGCTCAATGATCCGTGGGGGCAGGTCTATCTGGAAGCGCTGGCATCGCGCACGCCGGTTCTCGGACTCGCGCGCAATGGTCTACCTGAAATCCTGGCTGATGGTCGCCATGGATTTCTCGTCGAGGAGGCCGAGCCCGAACCCCTCGCCGAGGCGATAATAGAAGCACTGCGCGACCCAGATCGACTGTCGAGATTGGCGGTCGGCGGTCAACAGCACGTATTGACCAACTACACATGGGATCGCGTCGCTCAACGGATCGGCCTCATGTAGCGCGCAGGGGATCTCATCGCCGGGATGCCGGCGGACCAGCAAAGTCGACGATAACCAATAGACACGACAACGGAAGGTGCAAAACATGTCGCAGAAGGTCGCGCTCATCACTGGCGTCACCGGTCAGGACGGCGCTTATCTCGCCGAGTTCCTGCTCGACCGCGGCTATACGGTCCATGGCGTCAAGCGACGCTCATCTTCACTCAACACGAGCCGCATCGATCATCTCTACCAGGACCGACACGAGAGGGACGTCCGCTTTTTTCTGCACTACGGCGACATGACCGACACGAGCAACGTCATCCGCCTGGTCAACGAGGCCAAGCCGACGGAAATCTACAATCTGGCAGCGCAAAGCCACGTCCAGGTGAGCTTCGAGACGCCTGAATATACCGCCAACACCGACGCGCTGGGCACCCTGCGTCTCCTCGAAGCCATCCGAATTCTCGGCATGACCAACAGCGTGCGCTTCTATCAGGCATCGACGTCCGAGCTGTTCGGCAAAGTGCTGGAAACGCCGCAACGCGAGATCACGCCGTTCTACCCGCGCAGCCCCTACGCGGCCGCCAAACTCTATGCCTATTGGATCACCGTCAATTACCGCGAAGCCTATGGTCTGCATGCCTCGAACGGCATCCTGTTCAATCACGAATCGCCGGTGCGCGGCGAAACCTTCGTCACGCGCAAGATCTCGCGCGCCGTGGCCGCAATCGAACTCGGCCTGGAGAAGTGCCTCTTCCTCGGTAACATCGATGCCAAGCGTGACTGGGGACACGCCCGCGACTACGTCGAGGGGATGTGGCTAATGCTGCAGCAGCCGGCGCCGGACGACTATGTTCTCGCGACCGGCGAGACCCATTCGGTTCGCGAGTTCGTCGAGCTCGCTTTTCGCTGCATCGATCGTCCGCTCGTGTGGAAGGGCGACGGACTCGACGAGAAGGGTTGCTGCGCTCGGACCGACGAGGTGCTCGTCGCCATCGACCCCGCCTACTATCGACCAACCGAGGTCGACCTGTTGCTCGGCGATCCCGCGAAGGCACGCCGCAAGCTTCGCTGGCGGCACAAGATCGGTTTCGCGCAGCTGGTCAGCGAAATGGTCGAAGCCGACAGGACATCCCTCCAAGAAGGACGTTTTGATGATGAGCCAGAGAATCTCGTACGCATTGCAGGGTAAGCGCGTCTGGGTCGCGGGACATGGCGGGCTCGTCGGCTCGGCGCTGATGCGTCGGCTCGCACGCGAGGAATGCGAGATTCTCGTCGCCCCGCGAGAGCAATGGGATCTGCGCGTGCCGGAGCAAGTCGACCAGTGGATGAGCGAGGCGCGGCCACATGCCGTATTCCTCGCGGCGGCACGGGTCGGTGGTATCTATGCGAATGCTTCCCGGCCGGTGGATTTCATGTACGACAACCTGATGATCCAGTCGAACGTCATCGATGCCGCGCACCGGCATGGGGTCGAGAAGCTGATGTTCCTCGGGTCGGCTTGCGTCTACCCGCGATTGGCACGCCAACCCATCCCCGAGGACGCTCTCCTCTCCGGCCCGCTCGAGCCGACGAACCAGTGGTACGCCATTGCCAAGATCGCCGGCATCAAGCTGTGCCAAGCCTATCGCCAGCAACACAAAGCCGATTTCATCTCGGTGATGCCGACAAATCTCTACGGGCCGGGTGACAATTTCGACGCCGTCCAAAGCCATGTGGTTCCGGCTCTTATCGGCAAGGCTCACGATGCGAAGGCGACCGGCGCCCCCGTATTGGCGGTCTGGGGAACCGGCCGCGCATTGCGCGAGTTCCTGCATGTCGACGATGCGGCCGATGGCATGATCTTCTTGATGAAGCACTACTCGAGCGAGGAAATCGTCAATCTCGGCACCGGTCGCGAGGTAACCATCGCCGAGCTTGCCAGGCTCGTATGTCGCATCGTGGGTTTCCGTGGATCAATTCATTTCGACCGCTCGAAACCCGATGGCACGCCGCGCAAGGTCGTCGATATCGCGCGGCTCGCGGCGATCGGTTGGCAGGCTAAGATCTCCCTCGAAGACGGGCTTGAGGGTACTTATCGCTGGTACCTCGACCGCTGCCTGCGGCTGCGTCAACCCGACGTGGCACATGCCTGATCATGAGCAGCACTTGCGGACCGATGCGCTGCTCGGGGATCTGCGCCGGCATTCGATCCGCGGCGGGGTAATCAGCTTCGGGGCTCAAGCCGTCAAGATCGTCGTCCAGTTCGGCGCCGTCGTCGTTCTTGCTCGCCTGTTGCCGCCACAGGCGTTTGGCCTCGTCGCCATGGTCGCTGCGTTCGGCGGCGTGCTCGATTTGATCAAGGAATTCGGCTTGTCGGCGGCGACCATCCAGCGGCCGGACATCACCCATGCGCAGGTCACGACGCTGTTCTGGATCAACACGGCCGTCGGCTCGGCAATAGCAGTGATCCTTGTCGTTGGAGCCCCGGTGATCGCCGGCTTCTATGGACAACCCGAGCTCGTGATGGTGACGCGCTGGCTTGCGCTCGGCTTCTTCGTCAGCGGTTTGACCACACAACATTGGGCATTGTTGCGCCGGCAAATGCGCTTCGGGACCATTGCGGTTGTCGAGACGGGGGCGGAGGTGGCGGGGTTCGCCGTTGCAATCGCCACGGCCCTTGCCGGCGAGGGCTATTGGGCGCTCGTTGCGCAGCGGCTTGTGAGCCCGACCCTGGCGCTTATCGGAAGCTGGACCTTGTGTAGCTGGCGTCCGGGCCGACCGCAACGGGCCACATCCGTCGGTGGGCTATTGCGGTTCGGCGCCTCGCTCACCGGTTGCAACCTCATCGGCACGTTGTCCCGCGGCGTCGATCAGGTCCTCATCGGCTGGCTCTTTGGGCCGACTGCCCTAGGGCTCTATGAGCGGGCCGGCAGGTTGCTCGTCGCGCCGATCAACAATATCAACGCTCCGCTTTATGCTGTCGCAATGCCGGCGCTCAGCCGCCTCGTCGATCAGACCGGGCGCTATCGAAACGCATTTTGCGAGATATTCGAGAAGCTGGCGATGGCGACCATGCCTGCGGGTGCCGCCGTCGCGGTACTGGCGCCATGGGTCGTCGATATTCTCTTCGGCGCACAGTGGCGAGCCGCGACCCCGTTAGTCGCCTGCTTTGCGATTGCGGCGTCCTATCACCCGATCACTCTCGCCGCCGGTCTCTTGTACCTGACGCAAAGCCGATCGCGCGAAATGCTCCGCGCCGCAATAGTCGATGCCGGCATCTCTGTGCTCCTGGTTTTATCCGGACTGCCTTTTGGCATCGTCGGCGTCGCCGCGTTCTATGGCGTCGGCGGGCTGTTCATTCGTGCGCCGCTAGCGCTTTTTTTCGCGACTCGACATGGGCCGGTGACACTGGCCGATCTATGCCGGGCGATCCTGCCGTCCAGCTGCGCCGCCTTGGCGATTGGCTGCGCTGGGCTGTTGGTGCGGCAGTGGGTGGGGCCGGACCTCTCGCTCGCGGGGCTGGGAATCGTCGCCGGCGCGGCCGTTGCCGCCGGCCTCGGCATATTCATGGCAATCCCGCAGAGTCGGCGAGCATTTCTCGCACTAGCTCGGAAGCCGACCCTGCTTGGCTGGAACAAGCCTGCACTGCGCGCCTGACGCCATGCCATGACACGGTAGGGTCTCACGACCCTACCACCGCGCCGTCCTCGTCGAAGCCGGGCGAGCCCTTCTTCAGGCGCAATCGGCCGCCCTGATCGACCCACAAGCGGTACTCGCCAAGCTGCGCCAGATTGGCACTCTGCCAATGCGAGCCCAGACGAATGCCGCCGGCCCGACCGCCGAGTTCGATCCCCTCCATACCGTTTTGGTATTCAACGGCACCGGTGCATGCGACCAGCGTGACGTTCCCTCCGCGGTTGCCCGCGATCGTCGCCAGACCGGCGCCCTTGGCCCGACCGCCACCCTGCCCCGTACAGCCGATCATGGCGAGCTGTCCCGTCAGATGGGCGCGGAGCAGCTTCGTCTGATTGAAGATGGAATAGGCGGTACAGCCGACCAGCGTGCCGAAGCTGTTGAGATAGAGGCCGGCATCGCCGCTTTCGAATCCGCTCGCCGCCGCATGATTGTTCTCGAATCCGCAATTCGACAGGAGCGTGCAGCCGTTCTCGGCCGCCAGCCCGAACTTGCCGTTCAGCAGGAAATAGCAGCCATGGAAACTTACGTCGTAGCAATGCTCCACCAAGGCGGCGCCGTGCTGTCCGTTGTCGCCGAAAACGGAACCGAAGACGTGGAGCGATGACAGGATGCCGCCGTGCTTGCCGTGGGCGAACGTCGCGCCATTGCCATGATTGCTGCGAAAATAGGCGTTGATGATCTGCCCCTCGAAGATATTGCCGAGCAGCCGACAGCCATCACCGCCACAGCCCTGCACCACGACGTCCCGCAGACAGAAATTGTAGAGATACTTGTCGGGATGATCGCACTCGAGGGAGATGCCGTGTCCGTCACGGCCGGCGCCGAGGATCTCGAGACCCTCGATCACGATGAACCGCACCGTCGAGTTGCTGCTGAACTCGAGGATATTCGCGCCGTTCTCAATTGCCGAAAAAATCCGCGCACCATGTCCAAGGATGCCACTTTGTCGAGTGATGTCCGCCGCCGACGCGCCTCCGAGTGCGACACGCAACGGCCGCGTCACCTTGTAGGTACCGGGCGGAATGACAAGAAAGCCGGATTTTGTCGTCGAAAACGTGGCATCGAGCGCGGCCTGCAGCGGGCTGGTGTCGTCGGCGATGCCATCGCCAACCGCGGCGAATTCGGTCACCGATCTCATTCGACGCGGCAATGAGCCGCTTGTGGCAGCCGCCACGCTGTCGACCGCCGCTACGGCTCCCCCGACGGCCGCGCCGAGACCGCCCGCAATTAGGGAGCGGCGTTCCATCGAGCCGCCTAGGA
>WNFC01004325.1_pt1 | contig 24924 bp, 18 predicted proteins | sample 5400541 | NCBI WGS metagenome assembly WNFC01 (sample SAMN13153342, study PRJNA577476) | soil metagenome | isolation source: 120 cm saprolite under Douglas fir tree site 2 hole 2 replicate 1 | place: USA:California | collected 2015-04-18 | reverse complement strand
AATAAGTGACCCAGCCCGTGTCCACGATACGCGCCGCGACGCCCGCGCCAAATTGACCATAGGTGCCGAGGCTGCTGGTCGAGACTGTTGAACTGAGAGTGGGCGCCCCCACACCTATCGCCGAGAAATTACTCGCAAGACTCGAAGTGACCCCGCCTTGGAATTCGTGAAAAACGCTGGCGGAAGCGAACGGCTGCCACACCACATTGCCGGACGTAACAGTTGTGCCGACGCGCACACTCAGACGACCGAGAGTGCTCTCAATGTCGTTGACTGTTAAGACCCAAGGAGGAACGAACCCGGGCCCGATAGGTGTCCCGGTGACACCAGTCCCCGGGACATGTGATGGATCGACTTGCGTTCTTGACCAGATGATCCCCGCCGACGGCTCGACGAACCATTTGTTGTCGAGCTTTTGATTGTAAGCGACATTTCCGGTCAGGCTGATGCCGCGAGCGTCGAAACGCTGGCCCGACAGTCCGTGGGTACTGTCAGAGACCTCGTTTTGGAAGAAATCACCGCGGACTTGCCCGTCGACGAGAAAATTTCCGTAGCTCGCAGCGCCATAGGCACCCACGAACGGGATCTGGAGGCTGTCGCGAAAATTCGCGGGCGGATCAAGGCCGGGAGTGGCGTCGTGCGTCTTCGATCCCAAGTAGCCGACCATCGAACCCAGGTGCAAATTCCAGCCGTTGACGTTCAGCCTGGCAAAGTCGGTACCGATCTGAACGCCGGCGAAATCCTCCAGCGTGCGCGTATTGCAGATGATGTTACCCTGTTGAGGCCCAGCAAAGTTTATGTTTCCGGCCGTTGCGGTTGTGCTGACACTGAGGTGGCCGCCAACGCCGCGGGCCCATACGCCGCCACGATGAACGCACTCGACTGCGTCAGGAACGCTGTGTTCACGGTATTGATCGAGGAAACAAGGGCGCCCACGGACGCCGATACGTTCGTAACAGCCATGACCCCCGCGTTTGCCACGGCCCCAGCCGCGACTTTACTCAAGTCAGTCAATCCGACAACAGTGCACTGAGCTTGTGCAGCCGAGGCGGAAAACAACGTCAGCACAAGTGCGCCGGCCCCCAGGATCGGGCCCTTCGTCTTTACGCCACAGGCCAATACTTTCGGCTTAATGCACGCGACATAATCCAGCCGCATTCCGCTGAACATCACAACCCCCCTCCAACTCCCGCAACAATATCACGCCGTTAAATGCAATCGCGTCGCCTTAATAACGCAATGGCGCCGCGTTGACAACGCACACAAGGTTCCGCGCCACGTTCAAGCGCATATTACGCCCCACTCTACCGGCAGTGATTCAGCGCAGGCCCTCTGAATTCACATCATATTTCAGCGACGTGTGTTCCTTTTGCAACAGATGCACCAATTTGTTCTGTTTGGTGGCGTTTTGACGGATCAAGCGCAAATTTCCGACATGTCTGCGGCGTATGAATTCCTCTAAGTTCCTATTGGCACGTATGATTGACAGGGCGGCGGGAAGATCAGTACTTTGACTTGCTTTCTAAGACTGCTTTCGGAGAACTTGGCTTCGGACGTCATCTCGGGAGATGCCAACTAAAGCCCGCAGGCTATTGCCGCAGCCTGGCCGAGGTTGTGACGCAAGTGGCGGCATGGGGTGGCGGCGGCTGTGCGTTCAAGACTGAGGGCTCGTCGCACGGTGTGCCGGAGTTTCGATTGCGTACTGATGAACTCATAACTGTCGGGGAGGGCTTACCCGAAGCGTAACCGGATGAAAACTCTTTACGATCTGCTCGGCGCGCGTGCGGACGACGATGCCGAGGGGCTCAGAGATGCATTTCGCAAGGCCGCCAAGGCGAACCACCCTGATCTCCATGCCGGCGATCGGGACGCTGCCATTCGGTTCAGGGAGATTGTGGAAGCCTATGACATCCTTCGCGATGCGGCGCAGCGGGCGGCCTATGACCGGCTGCTGAAGTTCGAACGTGAGCGGTTCCGCCGGAGATTAAAAAGCACCGTCTCCTACCTGGTGCGCAACATCGTCTCCGATGCCATCGCGGTTGTCGGCCTCGCCATCGTGTTGGGCGGCGGCTACACGCTTTTCGCGTATATTTCAAAGACACCGATCGAGGTCGCCAAACTCGCCGAGGTTACTGCGCGCGGACCGGCTAAGACGGGCGCGCGAACTGATACGGCACACGACAAGCCTGAGCGCATGGCGGCGCCCGAGACGCCGTTCGTGCTGAGCGCCTTTGCGACGGCCGCGAATGATGGCGGCGCTCGGCAGTTACGATCCGCCAAGCTGGCGCAAAGAGCGCCGCCGACCGTCCTGACAGAACCAACGGAATGAGGCCGCTCGATCAGGATAAGGGGCAAACGGCTGACATCCGGTTTTCCTCCTCGGAGAAAGATAACGGCGCTCCGCAATTGTTTTCGTCTCATTTTGCGATGTCCGACGATAAACCTGATGTGAAGATGCCCGATGCCGCCAATGTAAGCACGGGTAATGCGAAGATACCCGAAATGAAGACGCCCGCACGAACGCGGACGGCGGCGAAACGGCAGGCCGCCAGCCGCACCGCTTTCGCGCAGGCCGCGCCAGAAAACAGGAACACCTGCTCGGGATCGTGCTCTGGCGACGCACCTCCTCTTTTTGGAGTTGGATTTTAGGGCTCGCCTAGACGTTTTTTATTCGCTCTGGACGCCCGACAGCGTCAAAAGCCTCGCCCATCGGGCGACTTCGCCGCCGCACAATCTCGACGATTCCGACCGGCGTGGCGCGCGGCGCTGCGATCCCGGTGACGGCGCTCACCTCGCACCATGCTATACTTAACCCCGGCAATCAGCATATCGGAGAGCCCCCATGACGCGATCGACACTCATCCTGGCCCTCGCGGCCTCCGCCTGCATCACCTCGGCGCTCGCCCAGACATCGAGCCCGCCGCGCAATGATCTGCCGCAGCCTTACCGTACCACGCGCGACTGGGGCGAACTTCCCGCCGGCATGAAATGGGCGGCCGTAACCTCCATCGAAGCGGCTGCCGACGGCTCGATCTTTGTCATCCATCGCTGCGCCGCAAATTCCTGCGCCGGCCGGCCGGAGGCGCCGATCCTTAAATTCGATGCCAACGGCAAGCTCCGCAAGGCGTTCGGCGGCAACATGTTCGTCTTCCCGCACGGTTCGGGGCTCGATCGTGAAGGCAACCTATGGGTGACGGATGCGGGTGGCCGCGATGGCGTCGGCCATCAGGTGATCAAGTTCTCGCCCGACGGCGTCGAACTGATGCGGCTCGGCAAGGCGGGGGTGTCGGGCTCGGGTCCCGACCTGTTCGATCAGCCGAACGACGTCGCAGTGGCGCCCAACGGCGACATCTTCGTCACCGACAGCCACCGCCGCGGCAAGAACAACCGCGTGGTCAAGTTCGACAAGACCGGCAAGTTCATCAAGGAATGGGGCCACAAGGGTTCCGGCCCAGGCGAACTCTCTGAGCCGCACGCTATCGCAATGGACAGCCAGGGCCGCCTGTTCGTCGGTGACCGCGAGAACAACCGCATCCAGATTTTCGACCAGGACGGCAAGGTGCTCGACGAATGGCGTCAGTTCGGCCGCCCGAGCGGCATCTACATTACGCGCGACGACACCATCTACGTGGCGGATTCCGAATCCGGTCCCGATACCGGCGCCAACGAGTTGATGGGCATCCGCAAGGGCATCCGCATCGGCAGCGCCCGCGACGGCAAGGTGTTCGCCTTCATCGAGGATCTCGAATCGACCACGCCCGATCATTCCGGCGCCGAGGGCCTCGGGGTGGACGCGCAAGGCAACGTTTACGGCGCGGTGGTGCGGCGTCAGACGCTGGAGCGGCACGTGAAGAAGTAGCATCGCGCCATGCTCAAACTGGTTGGGATCATCGTGGCCGCGATGCCGGTCATTCTCTTCCTCCGCGCCATGTTCATGGGCTCGAAGAAGCGGTCGCAGGCGGTCTCGAATTTCAAGAAGCAGGTCGACTATGCGGTGTGGGCAATCTTGTTCATGATCGGCTGCGGCGTTGTTTTTTCGATCGGCAAGCTGATCTACGACATGCACCTCTTCGCGGCGCGGCCGTAGGGTTGGGTTGAGCGACAGCGAAACCCACCAGGGCCTTTCCAGGGGCGAGGCCGATGGTGGGTTTCGCGCAGTTTATCATCGGGCCGGCCAGAGGCCGGACCCGGTGGCTCAACCCACCCTACCGAGGCCCTGCGTTGTCGCGCGTGTCAATGCTCGTCGTCATCAAGCCGCGGGATCGCGGCGCGGAGCTTTGCGACCGTGTAGCGCTTGACCTCAAGCGTCCATGGCGAATCGACCGCAGCCTGTGCCCCCGCGAAGGGCAGGAACAGGGTCAGATTCGACACGTACAGGGTCTTGCGGTCGAGGCTGAAGGCCAGGCTCGCCGGGAACAGGAGGCCGCGCACCACGCCGCGCTCGCTGATGCCATTGAAATCGCCAAGCTTCGCGATCACCTTGCCGGTCTTGTCGAGCACGATGATGTCGTCTTCCTGATTGGCGCAGACCCAGAGATTGTCGTGCTTGTCGATTGCAATCCCGTCCGGCGCGTTGATGCCGGTGATGAAGATCGAGGCGGCGCCAGCGGTTCCGTTCGGGTTGACAGGAATCTGGATGATCTGGTGGAACGCGGTATTGGCCACATACATCACGGTGCCGGCGTTGTTGAATTCGACGCCGTTCGCCCCGAACGGCGGCGTCAGGCCGGTTCCCGGCCCGAGCAACGGGCTGTTGCTCCAGATCGTCGGCGTGCCGCCGTTGGGTCCAGTCTTCCAGATGATGCCGTTGAACGAATCGGAAATGTAGGCGTTACCGAGCTTGTCGAAGGTGAGCGCGTTGAGGCCGGCGCCCGCGACAGTCGGCGTCATGAACACCGAGGACGCGCCGGTTGCCGGATCGACGTGGAGGACCTTGCCGGCCCCGAAGTCAAGGACGAGCAGGAATCCGTTGACCGGATTGAAGCGCAGTCCCAGCATGTGCGGACTTGAATTGGCGATGGCGACTTTGCGCACCAACGCGCCGTCCGGCCTGATGACAAACAGCGCGGCATTGCCGGAAAGCGCGCCCGTGGTATTGAAGCCGAAACTGGGCACGTAGATATTGCCATCGGGGCCGACGGTCAGTCCTTCGACGCTCGACGGCTGGCCCGGCGTCACCTCCGGCAAAACCGCCAGAACGTCGACGTCGCCGCGGTCCCACGCGCTCGCGGGCGCCCCCGTCAAGAGCCCGAACGCAACCCCAATAGCTGCAGTCACGATCCCACATCGTGCCATGTCACTCCTCCCCGAGTTGGGCCGGCGTTGCGCGAGATCGCCCACGGGCCGGCCTCGATCGGGACCATTGCACGGGTATCATGAGGCCGCAACGGTGCCTTTGGGGATTGTCGGTCGACGGTGCCGAAGCCGAGTGGAGGTGACCGGACCACCACAAAAAATATTCGCCGGGCGGAGGGCGCCGCCCGGCGAATAGATGCTACGCAATATCGTCGGCGCTTACCTCTCGCCGGCCAACTGGAAGTCAGGGTTCTCGCCGGCAGTCTCATGTGGCCGTTGCGGCACGTCCGGCGCATACGGCGTGACGAGCTGGTGCGGGGCATTTGGCGTGACGTAGGCGTGCGCGTCGGCCGGCACGGCTGCCGGCGCAACATGGTTGGTGCGCACATGCGATTTTGCCAGTGCGGGGGAGGTCACCAACGCCGCGACGCCGACAGCCGACAGGATCGCTTTCAAATTCGATGTCATGTTCAAACCTCATGTTTTGAATTGTTGCCCTGTCCGATAACTAGAGCACATTCGGCGATACACAAGATTTCGCGTTGTCAATGAGTCACGGCGAAAATATATGGTGTTTATGCAGATTTAATACAGATTTTCGTCGAGTTGGTGCGGCTTTTTCAGGCCGTGAAGGGTTTCTCGCGCCCCATTGCGATAACCGAAGATTATTAATGACCCTTAATCCATTTCCGCGACATAACTCTACTGACGGTACTTTCGCACGTATGCAGTAAGTACCAATATGCTATGCATCTGATGGATGACTCGCGTCAGGAGAAATGGCAGATTCGGTTAAGGAGACGAGGCTTCCCATGACCGAGGCCATGCATGTCGAAACCGACGTGCTCGTGATCGGATCGGGCGCCGCCGGCATGTATGCGGCGATCGAGGCCGCGCAATCGGGTGCCGGGGTGCTGCTGGTCGACCGCAGCCTGATCGGCCGCGGCGGCGCCACCGTGATGGCACAGATGACGGTCGCAGTCGCGCTCGGCTCGCAGACGCCGGATCATTGGACCTGTCATTTGCACGACACGCTCCAGGCGGGCCGCGGGCTGTGCGACGAGAGCCTGTCGCGGCTCCTGTGCGAGGAAGGGCCGGAGTGCATCCGCCAGATGGACGCGTGGGGCGTTGGCTGGGCCCGCAAAGACGGCCGCATCGTCGCCGCCCAGGCGCCTGGCCACGACCGGCCGCGCTGCGTCTATGTGGATTTTCTCAACACCGGACCCGCGGTGTCGAAAACCCTGCGCGCCATCGTCAACAAGACGTCCGGCATCCGCAAGGCCGGCGATCTCTTCGTCACCGATTTCGTCAGCCACGCGGAGGAGGTGGTGGGTGCCACCGCCCTGCATCTTGCGTCCGGCGCGCCCGTCCGCATTGCGGCGAAGGCCACGATCGTCGCCACCGGCGGGCTGACGCGGCTCTACCGGCGCAACAGCGCATCGGCCAATATGGGCGGCGACGGCTATGCGCTGGCGTTGCGCGCCGGTGCGCCGCTCCTCGACATGGAATTCGTGCAGTTCTTCCCGATCGGCCATCTGGCGCCGCGCCTGATCGGCATGGACCCGATCATGTGGGACCCGTTCCGCTATAAGCTTGGCGGCCGGCTGCTCAACGGTTACGGTCAGGAGTTCACCTCGCGCTACGGATCGAGCGAGGACGGCAATTATGTGCTGACCCGCGATCTTGCGACCTACGCGATCATCAAGGAAGTGGAGGCGGGCCGCGGCTCGCCGCACGGCGGCGCATTTTTGAGCTTCGAGCACTGCCCGCCGGCCGAATTGCGCGCGGCATTCGGGCCGGTGATCGACCGGCTGGCCACGAACGCCATCGATCTCACGAAAATGCCGGTGGAGGTGGCCCCGATCGCCCACTATCACATGGGCGGCGTCGCAGCCGATGCCCGCATGGAAACCGAAATCCCCGGGCTTCTGGTGGCCGGCGAGGCGACGGGCGGCCCCAGCGGGGCCAACCGACTGTCCGGCAATGCCGTGACGGAGGCGCTGGTGTTCGGCCGCCGCGCCGGGCGCAGTGCCGCCGCCCGCGTCGCCCGGATGGCGTCGCAGCCATTCCGGCCGCTTGCGGCCGAGGCCGCGCTCGATCTCATCACTCGGGATGGCACAGCGAATGGCCCCAATTCGGCGGACATGATCCAGCGCCTGCAGTCCGTCATGGCGGACGATGTCGGACCATTGCGCACCCGGGAACGGCTCGAACGCGCCATCGCGCGGATCGACGACCTTGCCGGGGAACTCGGCGAGCGGCCGTTCGGCGACGGCCGGCGTTTCGACATGCGCCGCATCGACTGGTTCGACCTGCGCAACATGCTGCTCGTCGCCCGCGTGGTGGCGCTGGCGGCATTGCGGCGCACCGAAAGCCGCGGCGCCCACCAGCGCGAGGATTTTCCCGGCATGGTGCCTGAGTGGCGCGTCAACCAGGTGGCGCGCTGGCGCGAGGGCGAGATCGAACTCGTCTCCGCGCCGCCGGCGCAAGGACTGCCCCCTCCCTACCCTCCCCTGGCCCCCTCCCTTCCCTCCCCCGCGTGCGGGGGAGAGTTAGGGAGGGGGGCGGAGGATGGTGGGGAGGAGCAGGGTAGGGAGGGGGCCACCGCACGATTGCGGATCTGGCGCGGGCTCGCGCCGCCGGCCGGGCAGTTGGAGAGCTATGAGGTGCCGTTCGAGGCCGGCCAGTCGGTTCTCGACGGCCTGCGCTGGGTCCGGGCGAACCACGACCCGACGTTGGCGATCCGGTTCTCCTGCATCAACGCCAATGCCTGCAAGGAATGCATGATGGAGATCGACGGCGCCACCGCCTATGCCTGCACGACACGGCTGGAGCCACGCGAGATGATAGTGAAGCCGTTGTCGAACAAGGCGCTGGTGCGCGACCTCGTCACCGAGATTGCGCCGCCAGCGGAGCGGCTGAGCCGGAGATAGCCGTCATCGCCGCCCCCGGACTTGATCCGGGGGTTGACCCGGCGATCCATCGAATGAAAAGCTGCTTTGCCAAGCAGATGGATGCGCGGGTCAAGCCCGCGCATGACGGATTATGCCTGACATTCCGATCTCAATCGCATCCGGTGAATATGACCGTATCCGCGCCATACGCGACGGCACCGTGAAGGTCGAGGGCTGCGCCGTCACGTATCACGTCGTCGAGCCGAACCAGCTGTTCGTGCGCAACCTGAAAAGCCAGGAATTCGACGTCTCGGAAATGTCGTTTTCCACCTACATCGCGCTGCGCGATCAGGGCAAGGCGCACTACACCGCGATCCCGGTGTTCCTGTCCCGCGCGTTCCGGCATTCGGCGATCTTCGTGCGCACCGACCGCGGCATCGCATCGCCGGCCGACCTTAAAGGCAAGCGCGTCGGCACGCCGGAATATTTCACCACCATGCTGGTGTGGATGCGCGGGCTGCTGTCCGACGAATACGGGATCAAGCCCTCCGACCTGCGCTGGCGGCTTGGCCCGCTGGAACGGCCGGCCCTCGCCTCCGCTCCCTCCCTGCCTGCGGGCCCGACCGGGAGCACCGCGAACGTCGAGATCGAAGCGATCCCGGCCGGCGAGACGCTCGCCGGCATGTTGGCCGAGGGCGAACTCGACGCCGTGTTCTCGGCGCGCCCGCCGTCGTGTTTCCTCCCGCCTCCGCCCTCCCCTCCCCCGCAGACGCCGGGCGGCAGGGAGGCGGTAGCGCGGCTGTTCCCCGACTACCGCGCGGCCGAGCAGGCTTATTACCGCAAAGCCGGCGTCTACCCGCTGATGCACGCCCTCGGCATTCGCAACAGCCTGGTGGAGCAGCATCCCTGGATGGCGGGAAGCCTTTTCCATGCCTTCGCCAAAGCCAAGGAAATCGCGGTCGCCGATTTCGGGAAGCTGTCGGCCTTCGCGGTGACGTTACCGTGGATCGAGGCTGAATACCGGGCCACGCAAGACGTACTGGGCGAGGACATCTGGCCTTACGGAGTGGCGGCGAACCGCAAGGCGATCGAGACTTTGTGCCGCTACCTGCACGAACAGGGGTTCACGCAGCGGCGGATGGGCGTGGATGACTTGTTTGCACCGGGGATTACGGGGTGAGCCGCCCCGTCCTCCTGGCGGATCATGGTTCAATTGCCCGCCCTTTCACCTGTCCTTCATCGCACAACGCCTCATCTCGGCATCGATCAGGAGGCCGACGACGTCGACCATCTTCTTTTCGGCCTTCCAACCGAGGAGACGCGCGGCTTTCGACGGATTGCCGCCCGAATACAAGATGTCGGTCGGTCGATGGAGAGCGGGGTTATCAACGACGTGGTCGCGCCAGTTGCGTCCGACGCAGGCGAACGCTGCGGCAACGAAATCTTCAAGCGTGTGAGTCTCCCCGGTTGCGATGACGAGATCCTCCGGCATCTCCCGGTCAAGCATGCGGGCCATGGCATCTACATATTCCGGCGCCCAACCCCAATCGCGCGCGATATGCAACATGCCGAGCTCGAGGGTGCTGGCGCGGCCTGCGACAATGTCGACAGCCCCGCGAACGATCTTCTGAGTGACGTAGCGGGCCGGTCGCAGCGGCGACTCGTGATTGAACAGCAGCCCGTTGCAAACGAACAGCCCGTAGGCCTCCCGATAATTCGCCACCGCCCAAAATGAGGCCGCCTTGCCGACCGCATAAGGGCTGCGCGGGCAAAACATCGTGGTCTCGTCGGCCGGTTGCTCCTTGGTGGTATTGCCGAAGCACTCGCTGGATGCGGCATTGTAGAATTTAGCATCGAGCGCGAGGAAGCGCATGGCTTCCATCACATTGATCGTGCCATGCATGATGCTGTCGATGGTCTCAACCGGTTGCTCGAACGACAACCCGACCGAAGATTGAGCCGCAAGATTGAAAATCAAAGCCGGCCGCACGTCGTTGAGCACCGTGATCACGCTGCGGAAGTCGCTCAACACCACCGAATGGACCGTCACGCGATCGTAGATGCCCAGCCGCCGCAATCCGACGTAGCCCGAGACCTCCTTGTCGCGCGATGTTCCATGAACGTCGAGGCCGCGGCGAACCAGGAGCTCGGCCAGATAGGCTCCATCCTGGCCGGATGCTCCCAAAATGAGTGCGCTGCCGTGCCGGGGTTTCATGACGGCAGTGTCATTTCACCGGCGCCGCGGGAAATTTTTCGCTGTCGAGGATGGACTGGATGGTGCCGTCGGCGGTTAGAGACGCGATCGCCTGATCGATATTGCTGCGCAGAAAGGATTCCCGCGCCAGCAATGTCGCTCCAACATTGACGGCTGAGTCCGGCACCGGCCGCGACGAGATGATGCGCAGCTTCGCGAGCGCGGGATCGCTTTGCCGCATGGCCCAGAACGATGGACCCCACACGAGCGCGACCCCGATCTGCTCGCGCAGGAGCGCACGCAGCGCGAGTTCGTCCGATCCCATCGGAAACCGGCTCCACTGGCCGCCCGCCGGCAGCGATTGCAAGTATTGGATGAGCCGAATGTCAGCGCTGGTCCCGATGGTGGCGCCGATGGCCTGCGTGTGCGGCATGTCGGCCAGCGAATTCCATTGCGTGTTGGCGGTCACGAGGACGTAGGACGTGCGGTAGTAGGGCCGCGTCACGGCGAGCCATTGCGGATAGGCATCGGGAATGAGCTTGAAGCCGAGATAGACATCGCAGCTTTCAAGGAACACCCGGTAGAGACTATCGAGGTCGTCGCCGACTGAATTCTGACCAAGCTCGCGCGGCTTGGGTTCCAACAGCAGGGCTGCCGCAATCGCCTGCCCGATCTTGCGCGCAATCGGCAGATCGGGATCGCGAATGTCGAGGCAATATTGCAGCGTCGAGCCGGCTTGGCGCCGGCCGTATTTCCACTCCTCGGGAACGTAGGGGGTGTCCTGAGCAGAGGCAGGGCCGGCCGACACCCACAAGACGACGGCGGCGACACTGAGTGCTGTCGTACGCAGGAGGGACAAAACGGTCGATGGCAATGGCATCCTTTCACACCGAGAATGCTCCCGGCCCCAGCGTAGGGTGGGCAAAGCCAACGGGTCCCGCCGGAGCCTGCCATCGGGCCGGCCAGAGGCCGGACCCGTTGGGCGGGCCCGATGACAGGCTCCGCGTGCCCACCCTGCAAGAAATCAATTCGGCAACGCGAACACCCACAGCACCGAGCCGCCGTCAGGGTTCTGTATCTCGGGGGTGAGCGTCGCGAGCGCCTTGGAGTGGCTCGATCCGCTGCCGACCGCGACTGCGACATATTGCTTGCCGTTGACGCTATAGGTGATCGGGAACGAGTTGATCACGTTGTTGAGGCGCATCTGCCATTTCACTTCGCCGGTGGTGTCGTCGAAGGCGCGGAAGTAGCGATCCCAGGTGCCGTTGAAGACGAGACCGCCGCCGGTCGGCAACACGGCCGCCGTTATCGGCGCGCGCTGACGGGACGACCACACCTGCGAGCGGTCGGAGAGCTTGACCGCGTCGACACGTCCGATCTTGCCATCGCTGTTGGGCACCGGCACGCGCGCGAAGATCGCGCGTCCGCCGCCCGTATAGGCCTGGCCGGGATCGAGCGGCGAGGGCGTGGTGTTGGAACAATATTCGTTGAGCGGCATGTAGAGGATGCCGGTCTTCGGACTGTAGGCGGTCGCCGGCCAGCCGCGGCCACCCGGATCAGCCGGGCAATTCACTGTGGTCTGGCCGATATGCGGGATAGCCGCCACGTTGATGGTCTTCTCGCCGGTCTTCGGATCGATCGCCGCCACCACGTTCTGCGGGATGGTCTCCTTGTGCCACAACCACGCACCGTTGGTGCGGTCGAGCGCCTCGATGATGCCGAGCTTGCCGGTGGTCACGACGGCCTTGCGGGTCTCGCCGTTGACCGGCAGGTCGATCAGCAGCCGCTCGTAGACGTAGTCGAGATCCCAGGTATCGTCCTCGAGATGTTGATGGTACCACTCAAGCTTGCCGGTATCCGGATTGATGGCGAGGGTCGTGTCCGAATACATCGCATTGGTCTTCAGGCCCGGCTTCTTGGGCAGGGTGCCGCGCATTTCGGCGATCCACGGATAGGGCTGGCCGGTGCCGTAGAAAATAACGTTCTGCTCGGGATCGTAGCTGCCCGTAATCCACGCCGAGGCGCCGAAGCGGCTTTCCAGCGGCAGGCCGTTCCAGGTGTCGAAGTTCGGGTCACCCGGATGCGCGATGGTGTTGACGCGCCACAGCTCGGCGCCGGTCTTGATGTCGTGGCCGGTGATGAAGCAGCCGCCAGGCTCGGCGTTGCCGCAGCCGGTCATGCCCTGGATGACTTTGCCGTTGACGATGAACGGGCCGCCCGTATAGCGCCAGCCCTTGGTCCAATCGGCGGTGGTGTGGTCCCACGCGACCTTGCCGGTTTTGGCGTCGATCGCGACGATGTGGGCGTCCGAAGTCGCGACGATCAGCTTGTCGTCATAGATCGCCATGTTGCGCTTGGCGAGAACATTTGGGAAGTCGGCAAGCAGCTTCTCCGGCAGATCGCGCTTGTACTCCCAGATCAGATCGCCGTTGGTGGCGTTGAGCGCCTGGATCTTGTCGGCAAAGTTGAAAATGAAAAGCACGCCGTCATGCACGATCGGCGTCGTTTCGGTTGGGCCGGGCGTCATCGACCACGTCCACACTGGCCGCAGGTCCTTGACGTTGTCCTTGTTGATCTGGTCGAGCGGGCTGTAACCCCAGCCGTTGTAAGTGCGGCGCCACATCAGCCAGTCGGCGGCTGGTGGATCGCGCAGCACTGCGTCGGTGACCGGCGTCATGGCGGCGGCCGGGTTGGGGGCCTGCGGCGCTTGCGCCATTGCGGACGCCCCGGCGAGCAGCAGTGCCGGCACGAACAATGCCGTCGTTTTCCAATCTCGGCGCATCACCATTTTGTCTCTCCCGCTCTCTTGGTCGAATAAAACTGCGCGCATCGCGAAGCCGCCGACGCATTCTGGCGAATTCTCGTGGCGATCTCGAAGGAGCTTATAGCCGATCGCGGACGGGTATTCCATTGTGGTGGAAGCGCCGCTGCCGGTGTGAAAATGCATCGGCTGGACCGGCCAAGGTGGCCTGCCTCAGCATCGATTATGAGGCGCCGCCTATCGACGCCAAAAGCACTCGCGCGTGATTGAGTAAATCACGAACTGTCATGCCCCGCGAAATCGGATGTTTCCGATTTCGCTCACTTATAGCTGCCGAAGTCGGCCAAGGCCGACTTCGGTTGAAATCGGATGTTTCCGATTTCGCTCACTTAATAGCTGCCGAAGTCGGCCAAGGCCGACTTCGGTTGAAAGCGCGCGAAAGCGGGGCATCCAGTAACCCTCGGTGGTCGAACGCAGTGCTCCAATCGAAATCAGGGGGTTACTGGATCGCCCGCTTTCGCGGGCGATGACACGCAAGGTGACGCGGTTATTTCTGGACGAGTTCTAGGCATTCAATCCAGCGGCTCCACTTTGACGATGGCGCTGCCGTGATTGTTGCCGACCCACAGCACCGGACGGGGGCCATTGTCGACCACGAAGACGCGCCGGATATTGGTGTTGCGCGGCAGTAGATATTCAACGATCTCGTCGGTCTTGGTGTTCAATCGCGTGACCTGGTCGGTCAGCATGGACCCGGTCCACACTTCCGCAGCGCCTTTCGTCGGCACCACGTCGTAGGGCTGGCTCCAGTCGGTCGGCAGCTTCCATTCTTTGATCTGCTCGGTCTTGGGATCGAACATGGCGATGCGATTGGCGGCATATTCGGCGAACCACAGCCGATTCTGGTCGTCGAACCGGCCGCGGCGCGGCCGCGAGCGGGTCATCGGGGTCGACCAGATCTGGGCCACGTTGGTCTTGGCGTCGAGACGGCCGATCCGGGTATCGCCGAACGACATCAGATAGAGATTGTTGTCCTTGTCGGACGGCAGCCCGTAGCCGCGGATGGTCTCGCCTTTCGCCGTGGTGGCCTGGCCGCGATCTTCCCACTTGCCGGTCGCAATATCGAGCCGGAATACGCGCCCATTCTCGGTGTCCTCCATCCACACCTTGCCGTCGACGTCCATGTGGGTCGGCGTCACCATGTTGGTCTGGCTGGTGATGCCCTGCCACTCCCTCGGCAGCGGATAGGTGGTGACCTGTTTGGTCTTGCGGTCGATCTTCGAGGCGCCGGCCTGATACGACATGCCGATCCAGATGTTGCCTTCGGGATCGAATTCCATGCCGAGCGGGCCTTTGGGCTGATCCGGCCGCAGGGTCTCCAGGGGGTAATCCGTCACCTTGCCGGTCTTGGGATCGAGCTCGCCGACGAACTGGTTGCCGAAATCCGAATACCAGGCATGGCCGTCCCCATCGACGATCACATCATGAGGCAGCGCCTCTTTGCGCGGCAGATCGTACTCCGTGATGATCACTTTCGTGGCGCGGCCCTTCGGGCGCGCAATCCGTTTGAACACCTGTCCCTCGTTGTCGGGATTGTTCACGTTGGCGCTCACCAGGAACTCGGCCGCCGCATCCATCATGTTGGCGGGAACGCGCGGGCGCTCGCTGCGCGCACCGCCTTGCAGGAGAAGCTGCGGGTGGGTCGGCACGCTCTCGGGGGCGTAGCGGCCCATCCGCGCGAACACGTTCTTCCACTCCTCCGGGGTGTGAATTGCCGAGAACACCCGCTGGAGCGTGTGGCAGCCGACGCAGTCGGGCAGAAACGACTTGGTCCGGTCGTCGCCCGGCGCGCTCATGACCCATTCGCCGTTGGAGAGCTGGGCCTGGATGCTCTTTGCCTTGGTGAGCTTGATCTCGGCGCTCGCCGGCGCGCCAGCCACCACGTCGATCTGCTTCGGTCCTGCCAGGCTGTAGCCCGCGGCCCTGATTGTGACGTTATAGCGGCCGGGCTCTATCCGATCGGCCGGAAAACCGAATTCGCCCTTGGCGTTGCTCACCACCGTGGTGGTGACGGTCGAGCCCTCCTTCTTGGCGCTCACCAGAACGCCTTCCATCAGTCCCTCTTCGGCGGAGGACACCTTGCCGCTTAGGGTTTGCGCATTCGCGCCGATTGTCGTCAGGCCGGCCAGCAGCCCCGCGAAGCTTACGGTCGCAAAAAGCCTTTTAGACATCATCTCGTCACTCCCTCCGCGGATCATTCGAATTGGATCCGCCAATATAAATTCTGCCAAGTTGATTCCTGCCGCCAGCTGCCGCCGCTTTCTGCCGGCGGCTCCACTATCGGCCGTCGGATGATCCGCCGTGAGCACAGGGCGCACAAATCCGGCGGGCCGGATCACCGCGCATAATAAATTGTTATTGCAGTTTGGTCGATCGGGAAGGTCGCGGATCGTTGAGGTGCTGCAAACCTCTATCGGGGATCAAGAAATCGCAATCTTTCGCAAGCGACCGCCGATCACTATGCGAGGTGTGGTGCTGTCACAAGTGGGTAAAAGAAAAGTGCGCTGCCAAGCCGGAGGAGCACCGTGGCAACGCACTCTTCGCTCTGTCCGCCCCCTTTTACCTGCAATCATTCTCTCGGAACGTTACGGCAACTCAAAAAGTCCAGCGCATGCCACGGTCGTAAAATGAACGCCTCATGCGCTGGGAGGGAGCCGTCAATGCGAGGAATGCCGACGGACATGCCGGGGAGCTACCGCTACGCTTGCCGTCTGCGGGCAAGCGCCCCAGATGCCAAACCGGGCGTCCCGTGCTTGCGAGTGCGAAAACGTAAAGCACTGATTTCCATTCTTTGCGGGGGCGCCGTTGAGAATATCGGCTTGTGCCGCAGTCAACATGACTCCAAATGCCGCTAAAGCCACTACTGACATCGTGAATTGACGCATGGTCGTCTCCCTCAGTTTGTTAAGCACCCACCTGGGGTTGCATTACTTTTACATAAAAATAATATCCTATAACAAAAAATAAATATCAACGGTAAAATTAATACTAGTTACTTTTTCATATAAATTTTATCCGTCTAGCGTGCTTAACCCTTTGTCAACTCCAGGATTTCAGGAGGTCTGCCCACTCAGGGAAGTGAGCGGTCGGCATTCAGCTGAAGGTCATCTTTCAAGGGATTCCGACCTGCCCGTCGGGCGCAGATCCCCCCAACGGGATACCGTCGCGAGGGCGAACTTGCCCTCTTTGCCCCATTCGTTGTAGGGGCGACGCGACGCAACGGCATGCTGCGCCCGCCCGCGGCTCCCCCTATCGGCCGTTGGATGGTCCGTCGCGAGCACAGGGGGGGGCACAAATCCGGCGGGCCGGATCACCGCGCATGATAAATTGTTGTTGCAGTTTGGTCGATTGGGAAGCATCCCCAATCGTCGGTCTTCTGCAAACCGCTATCAGGGATTAAGAAATCGCAATTTTCTCTGAGACCGGCGGTCACTATGCGGGACGTAATGCCGAGATAAAGAGCCGCCGGATAAAGAAAAGTGCGTTGCCAAGCCGGAGGAGCACCGTGGCAACGCACTCGTCGCTCTGCCCGAACCCCTTGCCTACAATCACTCCCCAGGAACGTTACGGCAAACTCAAAAAGTCCAGCGCGTGACCCGGTCGCAAAGTGAACGCCTCACGCGCTGGGAGGGAGCCGTCAACGGGAGGAGCGATGTTTGCGGGCCTGCCGAGGAGTTACGGCGGCGCTTGCCGTCTGCGGACAAGCTTCCCAGTACCCCCATCGCGAGTCCCGTGCGCCGCTTGTTGTTGAGAATTTATAGCACTGACTTCCTTTTTGCGGCGGCTGGCCGTTGAGATTGTCGGCTTGTGCAGCAGTCAACATGACTCCAAATGCGGTTAGAGCCACGGCGGACAGCATGAATTGACGCATGGTTGTCTCCCTCAGTTTTTAGCAATCCCACCCGGGGTTGCATTAATTTTACATAAAAATTATATATCGAAAAAAATAAATTTCAACCAAAAAATTAATATACATTTCTTTTTCATAAATAATTTATCTGTCTAGTGTGCTTAACCCTTTGCCAACTCCGAGGATTTCAGCAGGTTTACCTTCGCGGGAACCACCAGTCGGCATGCGGCCGAAACCAGTCTTTCAAGGATTGGGACGGCCAGTCCTCCCGCGCAGCCCCCCCCAACGGGATACCGTCGCGCGGCGAACTTGCCCTCTTTGCCCCATTCGTTGTAGGGGCGACGCGACGCAACGGCATGCTGCGCGTGCTGGCAATCGGGTTGAGCCCTTCTATGCAATCAGACCAATCGCTACTCCCGACGGGACGCCCCGGTTTACGCCTTGCGGCCGACATCGGCGGCACCTTCACGGATGTGGCGGCGTTCGATGCCGCGACCGGCAAGCTCAAACTTGGCAAGGCGCTGTCGACACCGAATCACCTTGTCGAAGGCATCACGGCCGGGGTCGAGAGTGCCGGCATCGCGTACGCCGACGCCGGGCTGTTTCTCCACGGATCCACGGTGGCGATAAACACGATTTTGGAGCGCACCGGCGCCAAGACCGCACTCATCATTACGGAAGGCTTTCGCGATATTTACGAAATCGGCCGCATCAACCGGCCCGACGCCTACAACCTGTTTTTCAGGAAGCATGTGCCGCTGGTCGAGCGGGCGCTGCGTTTCGAGGCGCGCGAGCGGGTGCTGGCGGACGGCGGCATCGATATTCCGCTCGATGAAAGCGAGATCGCCGCGCTCGGCAAACGGCTCGACATGCTCGGCGTCGAGGCGACAGCGATTCTGTTCCTCAACTGCTATCGCAATGCCGATCATGAAGCGCGTGCGAAGGCGCTGCTTGAGGCAAACCATCCGGCGATGTTTGTTTCGGCGTCTCACGAATTGTCCCAGGAATACCGGGAATTCGAGCGCTGCTCGACCGTGGTCGCCAACGCCTATATCGGCCCCAAGGTGCGCGGCTATCTCACCGAAATCAGCGCGCACATCAAAGCGGCCGGGTTCGGCGGCTCGTTCCTGGTGGTGCAGTCGACCGGCGGTCTTTACGAGGCCGAGCAGGCAAAGTCGCACTGCGTTCGCATGCTTGAATCCGGGCCTGCGGCGGGCGTCATCGGCACCAAGGCGCTGTGCGAGGCGCTCGCTCTTAACAGCGCCATCGCGTTCGACATGGGCGGCACCACGGCCAAGGCCGGCGTCATTCACAAGGGAGAACCGCTGACGACCGGTGCCGCGCTGATCGGCGGCTATGAGCGGGCGCTGCCGATCCAAATCGCGATGATGGACATTTTTGAAGTCGGCACCGGCGGCGGCTCGATCGCCCGGGTCGAGGACGGCGCCCTGCGGGTCGGTCCGCAAAGCGCCGGGGCGCAGCCGGGGCCGGCCTGTTACGGTCTCGGCGGCACGGAGCCGACCGTCACCGATGCCAATCTGGTGCTCGGCCGAATTGGCGCCGACCGCTTTCTCGGCGGCGAAATGCAGCTCGACGTTGCGGCGGCTCGAACGGCGCTCACGACCCACATCGGCGATCCGCTCGGCATAAACTTGACGGCCGCAGCCGACGGTATTCTTCGCATTGCGGCGACCGCCATGTCCTATGCCGTCAAGACCGTGACCACCGAGCGCGGCCTCGACGCCGGCGACTTCGTGCTGGTGGCCTACGGTGGCGCTGGACCGCTGCATGCGGTTGAAGTCGCTCGCGAGATCGGAATCCGCCGGGTCATCATCCCCAACGCTCCCGGCGTTTTCTCGGCCTTCGGCATGCTGTACTCAGACCTGCGCTATGATTACGTGCGTACCTGGCCGGCCCGGCTCGACGACGCGTCGTTTGACGATTTCGCCCGCATTTACGACGAACTCGAAGGCGAAGGCAGGCGCGCCATCGCCGCCACCTCGGTGACGCCCGAAAAGGTAACGGTCAACCGCGCCGCCGATATGCGCTATGTCGGTCAAGAGCATGCCGTGACAGTCGAGCTGCCGGCGCGGGTGTTCGAAGAACAGGATCGCGCTGCCATTAAGCGCCATTTCGACGACATGCATCTGTTGCGCTACGGCAGCAGCGCACCCGCGGAGCGCGCCGAAATCGTCAGCCTGCGCACCACGGTAACAGGCATTATGCGCAAGCCCGTCGTGGAGGAGATCGCCGTCGGCGGGGCGGCTCCGTCCAAGGCGGCACGTACCGGCAAGCGACCAGTCTACTTCGACGGGCATGGCTTCATCGACACGCGCACCTTCGCGCGCGATCGGCTCACGGCGGGCAACCGTATCAAGGGGCCGGCGCTGATCGAGGAACATGCATCGACGACCGTGCTGATGCCAGGCGACGCCATGGAGGTCGACCGCTTCGGCAATCTCGACATTGCGGTTGGGAAGAGACGGTCGTGAGTCGTAGCCCGGATGCAGCGTAAGCGTAATCCGGGTAGGCGCTCGAGATATGGTGAGGCTGATCCCGGATTACGCTTACGCTCCATCCGGGCTACATACACGGCACCGGCGGGGAGAAGCGCGATGGCGCGAAAGACCACGAAGCAGATTGCAACGGAGCGCACGAAGCGCGGTCCGCTCGATCCGGTGATCGCCGAGATCGTGCGCAACGGCGTCATGGCGGTGACCGAGGAAATGAAGACCAACCTCATGCGCACCGCCTACAACATGATCATCTACGAGGCGCTGGACTTCACCGTCGGGCTGTTCACGCCGGATGGCGAGACGGTATCGATTGGCATTGGCCTGCCGATGTTCATTCGTGGCATGGCGGAAACCGTGAAGGCCAAGATCCGCCATTTCGGCACCGACGGCATCAAGCCCGGCGATATCTATGTGACCAACGATGCCTACATCACCGGTAGTCATCTCAACCATGTGACGCTGACGTTGCCGATCTTCCACAAGGGCTTGCTGGTCGGTTTCTCGTGCTGCATGGCCCACTGGATCGACATCGGCGGCACGCTCGGCGGGATGACGACCGATATCTTCTCTGAGGGCCTGCAAATCCCGATTCTGAAGTACCAGGACCGCGGCAAGGTCAATGACGACCTCGTCGACATCATCCGCCAGAACGTGCGCATCCCGAATCGCGCGCTCGGGGATCTGCGCGCTCAGGTGACTGCGGTCAAGACCGGCGAGCGGCGCTTTCTGGAACTGGTCGACCGCTACGGCCGCGACCAGGTGGCGGCCGCCATTGCGGCCATCATGGACCGTTCCGAGGCGGCGGCGCGTGCTCGCACCAAATCGATTCCGAACGGCGTCTACGAGGCGGAATCCTTCATGGACGACGACGGCATTTCGATCGGCAGGCCGATCCCGATCCGGGTGCGCGTCGAGGTCAAGGGCGAGGAGATGACGATCGACCTCACCGAGGTATCCCGGCAAGTGCGCGGCTTCTACAATTCCGGCATCACCACCGGCCATGCCTGTGCGCAGGTCGCCTACAAATGCCTGACCTCGCCGACCGACTATCCGATCAATGACGGCTCGTTCCGCAGCCTGAAGACCATCGTGCCGCCGGGGCGCGTCATCAGCGCCACGCGGCCGGCTCCGATGCGGTGGTGGATGACGTTCCCGATGACGATCGTGGATACCGTCTTCAAGGCATTGGCGCCTGCCATTCCGGATCGCGTCATCGCCGGGCATCACGCCGATCTCCTGGTCGCGCAGTTCCACGGCTTTAATCCGAAGACGTCGGAATTCTTCATGGGCAATTTCGGTCCGCTCGGCGGCGGCTGGGGTGCAAAGCGCTCGGAGGACGGCGTGTCCGGCACCGTCGCCATCAATGACGGCGACACCCATAACTCGCCGAACGAGCAGATCGAGGCGAAGTTTCCGCTCGTGGTCGAGCGCTACGCGTTGGTGCCGGATTCCGGCGGCGCCGGCCGCTATCGCGGCGGCCTCGGGGTGGAGCGCGTGGTGCGGGCGCGCACCGACATTACGCTCAACACCCAGATCGAGCGCGCCCATTGCCGCCCCTGGGGGCTCGAGGGCGGCCGCGACGGCAAGAGCAATTCCGTGGCGCTGCGCTTTGGAACCCACTGGAAGACCGAGTTCCCGAATGCCAAGGTACTGGTCGCACAGATCAAGGCCGGCGATGCATTCCGCCTGCGTTCCGGCGGTGGCGGCGGCTACGGTTCGCCATTAGATCGACCGGTGGAGGACGTACGCGATGACGTGCGGCAGGGCTATGTCTCGGTACACGAGGCGGCGGTGTTTTACGGCGTAGTGATCGATGCCGAGACGTTCAGGGTCAACGAGGGTGCCACCTTGCTGCTGCGGGCGCGTGGGACATAGACCGGCTCCGGACCTTCGCGCTCGTCGTCCAGAGGCTGCCCGGCGACGGCACCTCGCCTTGATGTTCCTCGTGCAAATCACCAACTGCTCCTCCGATAACGAGGGAGGTCGACATGTCTGACCAATCCGCCGCGCTTCTCCCCCTGGAGCAGTCGCTGACCCCGCATCCGATCGATGCCGCCGTCAGGATAGGCCACGTCCACCTCAAGGTCGCGGACCTCGACCGTGCCCTCGCCTTCTACTGCGGCGTGCTCGGATTCGAGCTGACCCAACGCCGTGGCAGCGAGGCAGCCTTCATTTCGGCCGGCGGCTATCATCACCATATCGGCCTCAATACCTGGGAAAGCCGCGGTGGTTCTCCGCCGCCGCGCGGTGCCACGGGTCTTTACCACCTGGCGATCCTTTACCCCACGCGAGCGGCGCTGGCCGAAGCCCTGAAACGATTGCTCGCGGCGAAAATTCCTTTGGATGGCGCGAGCGATCATGGCGTCAGCGAGGCGCTCTATCTGAGCGATCCGGACCGCAACGGCGTCGAGCTTTATTGGGACCGGCCCCAGGCGCAGTGGCCGCGCACTCCGGAGGGCCACCTCGACATGCACACGCGCCCGCTCGACGTGCGGGCGCTCCTTCGTGAAGCTGCCTGAGGACAACCGCATGCTTGTGAACGGGAAATGGACGGCGGGTTGGCATCCCATACAGTCCAAGGATGCCAAGGGCGGCTTCGTCCGGCAGGAGTCGCAATTTCGAAACTGGATTACGGGCGACGGCGGTCCCGGCCCGACGGGCGAAGGCGGCTTCCTGGCCGAAGCAGGACGCTACCACCTCTACGTGGCTTTGACCTGCCCGTGGGCATCGCGAACGCTGCTCGTGCGCAAGCTCAAAGGTCTCGATGACGTCATATCGGTCTGCGTGGTCGAGCCTGGCTTGACCGATCAGGGCTGGCGGTTCGGCGACTACCCCGGCGCGAACCGTGACGCGCTCAACGGCGCAACCTATCTGCACGAAATCTACGCCCGCGCCGACCCGCGCTACAGCGGCCGCGCCACCGTCCCGGTGCTGTGGGATAAGCAGAGGCAGACCATCGTCAACAACGAGTCGGCCGAGATCGTTCGTATGCTCAACGGTCCGTTCGGTAAGTTCGCCACCAACGACATCGATCTATATCCGCCCGATCTGAGCCCGCAGATCGAAGCGCTCAATGAGCCGATCTACCGCAAGCTCAACAACGGCGTCTATCGCGCGGGTTTTGCCAGCACGCAACAGGCGTACGAAGAAGCATGTCGGGACGTGTTCGAAATGCTCGACGAACTCGAACGGCGTCTCGAACGCCGGTCGTTTGTGCTTGGCGAGCGCATGACCGAGACCGACGTTCGGCTTTTCGTGACGCTCGTTCGCTTCGATGCGGCCTACCACGGTCTGTTCAAGTGCAATCTGCGGCGTTTGATCGACTATCCGAACCTGGCCGCCTATATGGGGCGCGTCCTTGCCGTCCCGGGCGCGCAGGAGACCGTGAATATCGATCACATCAAGCAGGGCTACTACTCGATCAAGGCGCTGAATCCGGCCGGCATCGTGCCGCTCGGTCCGGAACCTCCACTCGCGGCCTGATGGAAGCTGTAGCCCGGATGGAGCGCAAGCGTAATCCGGGGCGGTGCTTCATGTCGGGCGAGGCCGATCCCGGATTACGCGGAGTTTATCATCGGGCCGGCCCACCGGGTCCGGCCTCTGGCCGGCCCGATGGCAGGCTCCGGCCGGACCCGGTGGCTCCATCCGGGCTACGATTCCTCGGCTTTTAGCTTCACGCTGAACGACATCCCGCCCGCCGCGCAGCAGGGACACGCCATCGCCACCAGGATGCTTTGCCTCTGCTCCTCGTCGATGTCGGCGCGCTCCAACATCTGCTGAGCCTGCTGTTCGAACAGTTCGTGAAGGGACAGGTTGCTGATGCTGATCGGGTAAATATCGCTCGCCGCAGGTGCGGCGGCGTCGGTTTCGGGCGCCGGCGCCCTCGTCCCGGACGCGGACGACTTGGCCTTCCCGGTTTTCCGGCTTGTCCGCGTCAAGGCGAAATCTCCTCCAGCACGCGCGACTTGGTTTCGGTGGCGAACAAAGCCACGACGACGCACGCCACGAGCGCCACCAGGCCGAATACCAGAAAAGCGCTGCCGATGCTGCCGCTCCCGACCGTATTGCCGAAGACCTGAGGTCCCAGAATGGAGGCCAGGCGCAGCCAGGCGGTGCCGGTCGACGTGCCGAGCGCGCGCACGCGCGTCGGGTAAAGCTCGGCCGTATAGAGGTAGAGCGCGAGCGACAGCGTGCTGATGCACAAGTTGGTCAGGATCGCAAAAACGAGAATACGCTCCGCGCTGCTTGGTCCAATCCACCACAACGTCAGCAATGCCGCCGCCGCCCCGGCGAATGCCATGGCGAACCAGATGCGGCGGCCGACCCTGTCGATCAGCATCGCGCAGGCGAAGCTCGTGAAGAGCCCGCACGCTTGAGTGATAAGACCGTAGTTCAGCGCGTCCTCCAGCGGGAGCTTGAAGACCGTCCGGTAGATGGTCGGCAGCCAGGTGGTGAGCCCATAGTTGGCGAAGTAGGTCGCAAACCACGCGACCCAGATAACGAGGGTGCGACGGCGATAGGCAGGGCTGAACAGTTCGCTCCACGTCGCCTGTTTGGCGACGACCGTCCGGGGCGCGGCCTCGACGGGCGGCAGCGGCTTGCCAGTTGCGGCTTGCACCGCGTTCTCGATGAACGCGATCGCGCCCGCCGCCTCGCCGATACGGCCGCGCGAAGCCAGCCATCGCGGCGATTCCGGCAGGTGACGCATCATGAACAGGGCAAACAGCGCCGGCAGACCTCCGACGAAAAACAGGTATTGCCAGCCGACCGGCACGATCCAGCGGCCCATCACCGCCACCGCGACAAGGCCGATCGGAAAAACGAGTTCGAACAGCAGCACGAAGCGGCCGCGGCCTTTGGCCTTGGCAAGCTCGCTGATATAGGTGGCGGCCACCGGCACCTCGGCGCCGAGGCCGAGCCCCTGGAGAAGCCGCAGCACCAAGAGCGATTCATAATTCCACGCCCACCCGCAGGCGAGGCTGAAGAGCCCGAACCACAACACCGCCGCCACGATCACGGGCCGGCGCCCGATCCGCTCGGCGAGCGCGCCGCCGATGAGCGCGCCGATCAGCTGGCCGACAAAGCCCGCCGAGATCAGCCAGCTGATCGCGCCCGGCGTGAGCTTCCACGCCGGCACGACCGCCGGCAGCACATACGTGATCGCGAGTGCATCGAAAGCGTCGAAGAAGGTCGCGGTGCCGACAATGATGCGGGTTCTGATCTGCCAGGACGACAACGGCAGCCGCTCGATGCGAGCGAGGATGTCCTCGGGGGTGGCGACCCCGGCTGCAGGGTCTTGAGGGGAGGCTGTTGGCGATACGGTCATGTGTGTTTCGCCTTAAGGCCGCGCGCGC
>WNFC01002455.1_pt1 | contig 24928 bp, 18 predicted proteins | sample 5400541 | NCBI WGS metagenome assembly WNFC01 (sample SAMN13153342, study PRJNA577476) | soil metagenome | isolation source: 120 cm saprolite under Douglas fir tree site 2 hole 2 replicate 1 | place: USA:California | collected 2015-04-18 | reverse complement strand
AGCGTATCCGCGAGCATGTAGGACGCGATGCGCGCAACTTGCAGATCGGGCACGCCTATTTCCTTGAGAAGGAACAGCCTATCACCGATCCAGCAACCTTTGCGCGGGTGATCGAGGACGATGTTCTTCCTCTCCTGGAAGAGTATTGCTACGAAGACTATGCAAAACTCGAGAAGATTCTGGGACCTGGCCTGGTTGACGCCAGGAATCAGAGGATACGTCATGAACTCTTTGCTGCATCTCAACAGGCTGACCTCATTCAAGCGCTGTTAGCGCCATCCCCCGACATTATCACCTCGGCGCAGGCAGCAGCTATTGAAGCGCAGGCCAGCGAAGAACAGCTTGAAGAAGAAAGCAGCGATGATGATGAGAGCGAGAGTCAAGGAGCATGAGTATTGCTATCGACCTGCAGGAGTGGCAACCGGCTACACCAACAACGCATACGCAGCTTGCTGGTGTTCAATTACCGCAGGATGATGCCACGCAACGACTGATACGGGTGTTGTCCGAGAAAAAGCGACTCGAAGTCTTGGAACTCCGCAGGGGCGTCTCGCTGGAAGCATCCTCGTATGTGGGTAGAATCGCTCTGGGCGAGCTGCAGATTACCATCCGTCCCAAGATCAAGATGCTGCCGCTGCTTCACCTGTTGCAGTATGCCTATGGGCTGCGGCAGCTCGACCTGCTTTCAGTCGCCGGGTTTGAAACGGAGTCGCTGACATTTCAAGACCTGCTCATTTACCAGTTATTCGCAGAGGTACGCGAGCTAGTCCTGCGCGGGCTGCATCGGAGATATGTTCGTAAAGAGGAGGCACTCGCCAGTCCGCGAGGAAGAATAGCCCTGCAAACGATCGCCAGGCAGGGCGGGATCGTGCAGGCCTCCTTACCCTGCATCCATCATCCCAGGCTGGAGGATTGCCTGATCAACCAGGTGCTGCTGCAAGGGGTCTCTCTCGGGGCACGGCTTGCCAACGACGATCGACTGCGCACATACCTGCTCCAACTCGCATACTTCCACCTGGCCGATATTGCGCCCATCAAACTGGATCTGCGGGCACTCGAGCGCTTGCACCGGGAGATGGACCGCTTGACCGCAGCGTATGCACCGGCCATCACCTTGATCGAGCTGCTGCTTGCCTCCGAAGGGATCAGTCTCGATGAGCGCCATCCCGAGCAGCACCTTCCAGGCTTCCTCTTTGACATGCAACGGTTTTTTCAGGAACTGCTCGCCCGCTTTTTGAGCGAACACCTGCAAGGGTACACCGTACAGTCCCAGTTCGAGATAGAGGATATGCTGGTCTATGTTGACAACCCGCAACACCACCAGGCACCGAAACCCCGGCCTGATTATGTGGTGAAGCAAGGCGGAAAGGTCGTGGCAGTCCTGGATGCCAAGTATCGCGATCTCTGGGAGAAGCCGCTCCCACATTCTGTACCCCACAACTCATACTGAAGCCCGAGAAGCGAAGATTGAGGTACGCGTTCCAACGTATGGCAAGGGGTTTAGCTATGTGGTGCTGCGTCCTGTTAACTTGCTTCTGTTAGAAACGTTACTGAGCAACCCAGAAAAAAAGATACATGCCGAGATCGAGAGAGAGCGAGCAGGTTTTGCCAGGTGGCTGGTCTTCGGTGGTGTGCTTTGTCTCATAAAAACGTCCGATTTTGCCGCATATCCCGACCTTTCACGAGCTTGGTAGGGATCACTAATAGCAGAGCTTCTGACACATTTTGTGTCCGTGGTCCGAATTTTGCCAGAGAACGTGTCCACGAGTCCGCTCATCTGTCTCCCCTGTGGTATACTTCAGTTACATCTATCAGTAGAACAGTTTAAGAGATAGTCTGTACCAAAGAGTTGTTTTTCATACTCACACCGACAGCAGAGCTTCCTCATCCATTGCCATGAGGACGAACCCGGATCAAAAGAAGGGAGACCTCATTATGCCCGAGTATAAGGGACGCCCTCTCAACCGCAGAGATCCGCCAACCCCTGTCCCCAAACCCAGTAGTGATGCGACAACCGCTAGCCCCACAACCGCACGTGAGAGAGGTCAGCGTTCCCCCAACTCCAGAGGTGAGAGAGGTCAGCGCTCCCCCAACCCCAGAGGTGAGAGAGGTCAGCGCCCCTCTACAACCAGAGTTGAGAAAGATACTCGCCTCCGCAACCCCGGAGCAGGGTTGAAAGATCGAACACAACAGAGCCTACGGGGTTTCTTCCAGCGGCCATTGGTCAAAAAAATGGCGAGTGTACTCATACCCGGGCTGATCGCTGCAATCCTCCTTCCGGTTTTTGGGCCAGCGATAGCAGCAGGAGCAGCAGCGGTTACTGTCCAAAACAGTTTGAAGTTGCTGGGTATCGATTTGAGTCCAGAAACTACTGAGAAACTCCTCAAGCCATTCGAGGGCAAACAGCTCGAGGGAAGCGATGTACAAGCGATACTGGAAGATACCTTGAAGAACTTGTTGCCCGAGGATAAACAGGTCAACGAGGAAGCAACCAGAGTGGTGATCGTGATGATGTCAGAAATCAAACAAGCCGCTGTAGCGAGTTCCAATACCGATCTAGAATGGTTAAGAACGAGCCTGGAAACCAGCCTTAAGGAGCAGGGCGGGAAGATGGCAGAAATGGCTTCCAAATTGAGCGCACTTGTCGAACTGAATGGGGAAAAATTCAAAGCTGATCGTGAGCGTCTCATAGCGGAAGTAAATGGACAATAATCGGTTCTAGATGAGAACGGTACATCAATGGGGTAGATCGAAGTAGGTCTCAAAGACAGTCCCTGATCCAGAGAATGTAAAATTATGGCTGAGCCATCAAATGTATGCCGCTCATTCGTTCAGCCTCAACCGTGTCGTGAACAGGTTTTATCTGGATGGACTCATGCTGCGATTTTTTACCATAAAATGTCCGATCACCTTTTGAACCGATTAATGTCCGAGGCGTTCTTTGGAGAGAAGACCGGTGACACAAGGTGAGAAGAAGCATCAATGGTTTTTCAGGAGGGAAAGAACATTCATCCTGGCCTTGCTCATTCAGCTAGCTTCTGAGAGGGCAAGCGCACCTTGCGTATGTAGGGATTGAGCGTCATCGCCATTGCCAGGATGAGCAGGCCGGTCCCCAAGAGCAGGATCGTGAGTCCTACCCCGAAACGTTGGATGAACACTCCAGTGAGCGCTAATCCAACCGGTTCTGAGCCCAGTGCGATCAGATGATAGATGCTGGTCACTCGTCCTTGGAGTTCATCCGGGACCACTGCGAGTCGGTAGCTCACCTGGACTACGCCATGAATGGGCCGAAGGAGCGACAGTCCAATCAGGACCGCTCCAAGCAGCAGAGGGCTCGATGCCACCGCAAAGAGCGGCCACAGCAGCACGAAGAGCCAGCACACCCCGAGAATGATCGATCCCAGATGCAGCAAGCGCTGGAGGGGGGAACCGAGCAGCGTCCCCAGGGTGTAGCCTCCCCCTCCGAGCGCGAAGATCACGCCAATGAGGGCAGGTGGGACATGCTGTCTCTCAGCGAGCACAATCACGATGAGGGTACTGGTGGGAAAGACCAGATTGAGGCCGCTGGTGATCACCGCGAGCGAAGCAATGACCGGCTGGTGCCACAGCCACGAGAGTTCTTGCATCATCTCGTGCCAGAGGGAGCGTGGCGCCTTCACCCTTTGCTGTTGAAAGGAGGCCTTGATGAAGAGGAGGGAGCAGGCCGAGATCTGATCTCAGTCGCACCTCGCTCTTGCCCTTGACAATCACCGTCCCCCTGCGCTATAATCGTAACGTAAAGTACGTTACTAAAAATGAGGCCAGTAGCAATGGAACAGAGACAGAGCAGACGCGTCCAACAGACCCGCGAGCGGCTCCGCGTCGCCGCCCACCGGCTCTTTCTTCAGCAGGGGTACCTGGCGACGAGCATCGATGCCATTCTGGCGGAGGCTGGCATTTCCTCGAAGGAGACCCTCTACCGCCACTATGCCAACAAAGAGGCACTCTTTGTCGACGTCCTGGCCCACCTGACGCTTTCGCAGCCGGGCTTTTCCCAGAAGCTTGCAGCCCTCCCCACGCCCCATGATCTGCCATCGCTGCGCCAGGCCCTTACGCAGCTTTCCCGCGAGATCCTGTCGATGATGAGCCAGCCTGGGTATCTGGCACTGGTGCGGATCATCATCGCCGAGGCGCCGCGCTTCCCGCAGCTCGGCCCCTTGTTTTTCTCGACCGTCCCGCAGCGCGGCCTCACCATCATCGCCGCACTGCTGCGTGCAGCCAGGGAGCAACAGATTATTGCCGACGTGGACTTCGACGCCGTGACGCACGCGTTGCTCGGCGGACTGTTGACCTACGCCATCATGAACCTCTTGCTTGCGGGGGAGAAGGCGCAACCTCCCCCGCTCGACCGCGCTGACGCGATAGTCGAGGTTATTATGCGCGCACTGACACCGGAATAGGTGTCCCTTTGCTTTTTCTCCAGGAGGACAAGATGTCTCACAATCGCATACGCACCTTTAATAAGCACATCACCAATCCGCTCTTACGCACGTTTGCGAGCTGTTCCCGCGGCCCGTTTGCCGTCATTGGTCACGTTGGTCGCCGGAGCGGAAAGCCCTATGAGACCACGATCATGATTTGGCCGCTGGGAGAGGATTTTGTGATCGCATTAACCTATGGGGAATCGGTGGATTGGTATCGCAATCTTCTGGCTTCCGGACACGCTGCGCTGCTCTGGCATAGGAACGTCTATGCGGTCGAAAAACCGGAACCCATCGATGTCGAAACAGCCCTGCCAGCGTTTCCTCCAGCTTTCAGACCGATCTTGCGCAGGCGTGTGCAGCAGTTCGTGCGGGTGAAGTCAGCCGCTCCTGAAGCAGTCAGGACTTGATGTTGTTCAAACCAGATAAGGAGGCCGTTCATGGTTGCTCTGAAAACGCTCATTTTCACAATCCTGGTTCCGGGGACGGTGGCCGGCATCGTCCCCTGGCTCCTTCCCCTGGCTCCTCTTGCAATCGTCGGGAGGGGCGAATCTCACCCTATCACTCTGGCTGATTGGTCTGCTCCCTCTGCTGCTGGGAGTAGGACTCTACTTCTGGTGTGCCGGGGCGTTCACCTTCATCGGCAAAGGCACGCCAGCGCCCATCGACGCGCCGGTCTTCCTGGTCAGAGAAGGGCCTTACCAATGGGTGCGCAATCCGATGTATCTTGGTGTCCTTTCGGTAGTCATCGGAGAGGCCATTCTCTTCCACTCGCTTTTGCTGCTTGGCTATGCACTACTGGCATGGGTAGTGGTGCATCTCTTTGTGGTCTTCTATGAGGAGCCCACGCTGCGTCGCCAATTTGGGGAGAGCTATGCGGCCTATCTGCGCGCGGTTCCGCGCTGGCTGCCTCGTTTCTCACCGCAGACGGTACCTGACAGATGAGGAACATTTGCACCACCCTGGTATACTGATAATAGGCGATCCATGGTGAGCGTATCCCACACCACCATGTGATCCGTTGTAAAACTTACCACTGGCTGTGGACCCGTGTCTCAATGTCTCAAGTGTCCCAACCGGGGCTCTTCGTCACGTTTCGTGCTAAAGATTGGTCACCCGGAAATCACACTCCCTGTAACTTCATCTTTGGAATACCGTAGTGTATGTCCCAATTGTCTCAACTGTCCCATCGCATTTAACCTCAGCAGTCGGAAATTCCATCTCATCATGCAATGCATCTGCAAGCTTTCGACCCGCGCGCCAGCGCCAATCCAGGAACTACGCATTTGATAACCGAGTGCGGTTCATTTAGGGACTCTTACACTTTGAACGCACGCGGGTCTGCTTGCCGCTCGCCATCTTCCTGCTTGCGCGGCAACTATTCATGTCCACACCGGTCATAACGATAGCCTGATAATTGCACCTTCGACTTATTCATGGATCTATGAGTAAGTCGAATCAACCATTTTCTGACATCTATATCATATTTTTCTTTTAAAAACTTGACAATGTCAGGGAGATATCTTATACTAGCGTCATGAGAGAAGTCTATCGTAGATGTTGAATACGAATATGTTCATGTAAGGTAAGATATCATGCCTGACGGTGATAAAGTACATGCGCATCTTGCGCCCATATATCAGAAGGTGTATAAGCAACTCTGCGAAGGACAGTATGGAAGTGAAGAACTGGCCATCGAGGCGTTGCGCTCTATAAAAAAGAACATTCAAAACTACGGTGACGGGCCACTCAATCTTATTGAGCAGGTAGCAGCGCAGTTGAAGCAGATACCAACTGAGCCATTGCTCAGAGAAATAATTGATTGGAGTGAGGAAAGCACCAAGGTTGACAAGCTAGCGCAACAAGCATCTGGCACGAAACGGGCCGTTGACCTTGTATTGAAAGCCTGTAAAGAACAGCTTCAAGAACTTCGGCATGGTGCATATCCACAGGATTTGATGTTTGAGCTTACAATAAAGTACCTGCGGAATGTGTACATGTCTAACTTTGAAAAGCATATACCGCTTGCAAAGCATTATCATGGTGTGAGTCAAGCAACTGTTGATGCACGACTAGATTGCATGCGGCCTCATGTGGATCAGGGAATTGTCGCCCTTGCTATGCAGGTGGTTCACAAGGGTAGTATTCATTCGCTCCGACTACCTCGACGTCCAAAACTTAAATGTCCAATAGACCTAGATGCCGATCTTTCTTTAATAGCTGTGTAGGAGGGGCACAATGGATTACACCTACATTTTCGATCCTATCAAGGATACACCAAGTCGTGTGCAAATGATAGATCATCGTTTACGTGAACGACATCTACTACAAGTGGCTATGGATGATGAGCAGCTTCTTCTCAAGAGCCACCGCACGATGCCAGTAGAGATCGCCGACCTGATTGATGTAGCCATGACAGTGTATGTAGCAGATCACCTGTCAATGCGGAAGGCAGGTATGCCTTGCGACGTCCATATCATTGTCCCTGTAAGGCGCCCTGAGATACTCGGCAGTTCAGTCCTAAAGGAATGCCTCCAATCCATTCTATACTGGTACACCGGTGATCATTGGTCCTTTGAGTTTACGCTTCGTACTATGCATGGTCGACTGACAGAATTGCAAATGTGCATGCCATTTGCCGATCCAGTTCAGCCAGTCAAGGTCGCTTTATGGAGTGGTGGATTGGACTCTTTAGCAGGCTTATACAACCAACTGTTAGCAGAGTCGACAACTAAGTACACGCTATTCGGGACGGGGGCTAACACGTTTATTCATAGCGCCCAGCGGCGGATTGCAGAAGCTGTCGGGAATAAGTTCCATGGTCGTATCAAGTTGGTGCAAGTTCCCTATCGCCTTAATGAAACTAAGGAGTTGGCAAAAAGTTCTAGTCAACGCTCACGCGGCTTCGTTTTTCTGCTACTTGGTGCGGCATGTGCATATTTGGAAAGACAAAGCACATTATACATCTACGAAAACGGTATAGGAGCAATCAATTTGCCTTTCCGTGAGTCTGAGGTGGGTCTAGATCATTCCCGGTCGGTTCATCCATTGTCCTTACTGCACATGAGTAACCTTGTCTCGCACATACTTGGCAGGTCCTTCGTTTTTCGGAATCCATTCCTCTTCCAGACGAAAGCACAGATGTGTTCGGTGTTGGCTCAATACAATGTTATCGATTTGGCTTTCCTCACTATTACGTGTGATCGACTGCACCGAGAACGGCCTATACAATGCGGCTGTTGCTCATCCTGCTTGTTACGCCGACAAGCTTTGGCAGCATTGGGAATAGAAGATCGAACCGAGTATCTTGTTACTTCTCATCAGGCATATGTTAGTTCAAATCGGTCATTTGACAGTAACCACTTGAGAGCTATGCTTTATCAGGTCGACATTCTGCGCTCCCTGCTTAATTCAGTAGACCCCTGGCACAGCTTATTAAAAGGGTACCCGATACTACAAGAAATCGCGGATCAGGTAGCAAGACAAGAAGCGCTTGCTCCAGTCGTACCAGTAGAGCAGCTACTTCAGTTATATCAGTGTTATGTCCACGAGTGGGATAGCGTTCAACACATCATCGGACAAGGGCTGCTAGCAACTGTATAGCATGGCAGAAGCTTACTAAAAGGAGCTGGTTAGTATGGATACCGATATTCTCGACACCATTGATATGCGCGAAATGGGGAAAGAACTCCAGCAGGCACGCATCAAGCGAGGGTTGACACAAGAAGATGCTGCTAAGGTCATCGACGTTGCGCGCACGACCATTACGGCGATTGAGAAGGGTGAGCGGCGTATCAAAGCAGGGGAGTTAATCAAACTAGCCCAGGCCTTTGGTCGCCAGGTCAGCGATTTTGTACGCCCGTCTCCGAAAATTGAACCATTTCAGGTACAGTCCCGTGGCCCATACACGCGCACCGACGAAGACGCGACGGCCATTGCCACCTACATTGATGAGCTTGAACAACTGTGCCGCAATTATCTTGAGCTTGAACAGATCACAGGCTCGCCACTGATGCGCAAGTATCCACTTGAATATGAGATAGGCGGGCTGCGGACGGCGCAGGCTGCCGAGAGCGTTGCCATTGAAGAACGGAACCGGCTCGGGCTAGGTGATGGACCGATTCCCATCCTACGCGACATTTTAGAACAGGATGTGGGTCTGCGCATCTTTTACCTTCCACTCCATCCATCAAAGTTTTCAGCTATCTACCTCTACACCGAACAGTTGGGGGGCTGCATTGCGATCAATAGTCTGCATCCAGAAGAGCGCCGCCGCTGGTCATTAGTACATGATTACGCTCATTTCCTGGTGCATCGCTATAAGCCAACCGTGTTTATCGAAGAAGGCTATCAGCGCCTGCCAGAAAGCGAACGCTTTGCTGACGACTTTGCACTCTACTTTCTCATGCCAACTGCTGGCTTGACGAGACGCTTCAATGATATCCGGCGTATGAAGGAGAAAATAACGCCCACAGATCTCTGCACCCTGGCCTACTACTATGGTGTGTCCGTTGCAGCCATCACGCTGCGTCTCGAGGATATGCATCTTCTTCCCACCGGTATCTGGGATAAGCTGCGAGAAGGCGGGTTTAAAGTTCGTGAAGCGCAGCGGCAACTCGGCCTTGGAGCTATTCCCGCCCGTGATGAGAAATTGCCCATACGTTACCAATATCTCGCCGTTGACGCGTTCGACCGGGCGCTCATTAGCGAAGGACAATTTGCTAAATTCCTCGGAGTTGACCGGCTTGAGGCGCGGCGTGTCGCTGAAGTATTGCGGCAGCATACACAAGGTGTGACAGATGACACTACCATAGACCTTGATATGACGCAATCGCTAGGGGCGTAGGAGGATGGATTGACGACTGGAGTTGTTTTCTTACACGAGTGCATCATCCTGGATGCCTGCTGCATTATCAATTTGTACGCGTCAAGACAGTTCGGTAACATCCTCGAGGCCATTCCTGCATCAGTCGCTGTCGCAACCTATGTCCGAGAGGAGGAGGCGCTTAAGATTTATGGCGGCCCCGCTGAGGATGTGATGCAGAAAGAAGAGCAGATCGACCTGCAACCCTTTATTGATCGTGGCTTGCTGCTGCCTGTATCACCTGCATCTGAGGCCGAAAACGTTACTTATGTGAACTTTGCCGCCTCTCTTGATGATGGTGAGGCTATCACCGGCGCCATCGCGGTACAGCGAAATTGGGCTATTGGCAGCGATGACCGGCGAGCTATTTCCTTTTTTGCAAAAGAGGCTCCGCAACTGCAGCGCATCTCAACGCTAGAGTTGATGAAACATTGGGTGGATAGCACCAGTCTACCAGCGGATGTTGTTCGTAGTGCACTGCGAAACGTGCATTTCAGAGCGAAGTATGTACCACACTCCAGGCATCCTCTCTTTCATTGGTGGCGAACATACATGGAGAGCTAAGTCCCTATCACATTTCCTACTTTACCACGCAAAAACATGGACAAAAGGTGTATTATATCCAAAACAACGCATATAAGAACTGGAAAAGATACGTCAATATATTTGCCATAATCCAGGCAAGTCTGGAAAATTTAATACCAATGAGCAGGGTCAGATGGGAATATTATATAGAACAAGGGAGAGGGAGAGCATCTGAAATATGGGAGATGAATGGCTATGGACGCCTAAACCTTCTTTTCTCTCGGCATGGCGAGCATTGCCGCCCAAAGAGACACATCAAGTGCTGGAGAAAATTACTCTACTCGAGCAGGACCCCATGCCTGATGGAAAAGCAAAGATTCAGGTCAAACGCAAGTACCAGGGCAAGACCGTCTACCGCATCCGCTGTGGGGTGTACCGTATTTTCTACACATTCAGAGACCCGTATATCAACTTGCTGGCATTGCTGCGCCGCGACGAGGATACCTACAACGAGGAAGATGAACTGGATGATCTGCTGCGTTTTAAAGAAGGCGAATTACTCAGCTTTCTCCTGCGTCTCTCGCCCGAGCAGGAGCGATTTGTAAGCTGGGCGCTGCGGGCCACCGGCCCCACACAACTCAAGGGTGGTCCCGGCACAGGCAAGAGTATCGTCGCACTCTACCACATACGTTCACTCGTTCCTGAAAGCTCCCCTGGCTACAGCACAGGGGGTTCTGAGCGTTCCTTCCACGCTTCCAGCCTTCCTCCTCTGAGGAGAAAGATTGGCTCTTGTGTGGGTTCGCTCCGACTTTGGGGCAGACGCGCTCCGGCTCTAGAGATGCCAAAGCTTCGGGGCAAGACCTGCCCCTCATTCGCGCGTTCGTAGATTCGCTCTTGTGCTGCCCGCAGGCGCGCCTCCGCACCTTCCCAGTGTACAGCGTACAGGGCACAAGAGGGTAGAGCATCTGCTGCTTCGAGATAAGCGGCCAAAAACGCTGAATAGAGGTCGCGCTGGATGGGACCGATGCCACAGGCACACCGGTGCCAGCGCTGCGAAAGCGGCTTGGGGACGAACGCTCCGCAGCCATGACAAAATTGCGACAATTTGGTGGTACGCGTGGGAACTTCGATCAGGGTGCCGCCCGTACTTGCAACGGTGCGCTTCAGATGGTCTATCAACATCCCTGGAGCCCGAAGACCCACACTTGTGCCGTAGCGTTTCTGCCAACCCTTGTAGGAGAGCTTTTCGGTGCAGATCGTCTTGCCCAGCGCGACAATCTCATGCACCATGCGCCCATGCACGCTCTTGCGATGCGCTCTGAGCTTGCGTTCTTTGGTGGCTTTCCGCCGCCTGGTGGCCTGGTAGCCCTTGCTCTGTTTCCAGTGGAGCCCCCGTTTGCCTCGCGACTTGGGACGCCCTCGCTCATCGTAGTGCTCAGGGTTAGCCGCCCGTCTCTGCCGCTCCATCTTGCGCTGCAGGCGCCGCATGGCTTGCTCATCGGGGAGCAGGTCCTCTCCTAAGATTTCCAGTCGGGCTTCCCCGTGTTGGGGCACGATGGCAATGCTGGATGGACCCAGATCCAGACCGACGGTGTCGGTGCCCACCATGTGCCCGGGTTTGTGGTAGGGCACGCCTTCCAGCGCCAGTTGCACGAAGTAGCGATCGCCCTGGCAATCGGCCCCTTGCGCCTTGGGGCTGGAGACCGGGCGACGGAGGAGCCGGGCGTACTTGATCCGATGGGCTAAGCCGTTGGTCACGACGGGATCCTTCCCATCGATGAGGGCTCGGATCTGGTCCTTGTTCCAGATGAGCACGCCTTGATGTCCTTCGTCGCACTTGTGCAGGACAAAGCGCAGCCCGGTATCGTTGCGCTTATTCTCGATGCTGGACAGTCCTCGGCCCCGACTCTTGAAGCGCACCCGTTTGGCCTTGCCGAGACAGACCCGGTTGAGGGCACGATAGGCGCGGGTGGCGAGCGTCTGGGCGAGCACGGCATTGAGATGCTCGGCAATCCAGGCCGTACGCAGCCCTGTGGCGGCTGTGTGCAGGCCATACTCGCTGAAGCCATACTGCTCGCGCAGTGCGGAGAAGGCGGCCTGCCGTTCCCGCTTCTTGGAGCGGGGGATGGCGCGGGCTGCCTGCCAGGCGAGATCAGCTCGCATCTGGTGCAGGCGGCGCTGCCCCAGGGAGAGCAGCGCATTGTAGAACTGCCTGCCTGCTTCCAGGTGCGCACGCAGGCGTTTGGCTTGTGTTGCATCGACGACCAGGGGCAATTCGAGCAGAAACGTGGGCATCTGCTTTTTTGGCTCCCTGACTTCTTTGGCGCTCTTTGTGCCTTGTGCTGCCATCTGCCGTACCTGCTCCTGCTTTTGTTCGAACGTGCATTCCAAGTATAGCAGGCTGTGCTCCCCGGGTCAAGCTTTTTCGCACATCCACAGCTGTCCCCTCCTTCCCCCAGCTCAGGAAGGCGCTCCATCCCGCACTTGAAAAGACGGGGGTTCGCGCGCGGATTTTCTGTAAGCTGCTCGAAATGGGGGAACCCGCTCCGCGTATCCTCTTCACCACCTACACCAATGCCCTGACCAAATCATCCGAGCAGCAGCTGGGGCAACTGCTGGGCGAGGATGCACGACATGTAGAGGTGCGCACGGCGGATGGCGTCGCCAGAGCTATCCTGGGACCTGCCGCGGACTTTCCCGGGCTGGTCGACAATGATATACTGAACAGGCTGTTGCGACGTGCAGTGGTGCAGGCGCCATTTGAAGGCACCGTGTTGCAGAAACAGGCCCAGCAGCAGGCGCTCGAGCGTATAAGCCAGCCTTACTTGCTGGAGGAAATCAACCAGGTGATTGTAGCCCGCCGGATAGGAACCCTGGAGGAGTACTTGCGGGCGCGCCGCCCAGGACGCAAGGTGCGGCTCAGCGACCTGCAGAAGAAGGCCATCTGGAGTGTTCATGAGACGCTGGCGCTAGTGCTGAAACGCGAGGGGCTGGAGACATGGCGGCAGCGCAGGGTACGGGCGGAAGCTGCATGCTCTAATAACCATACATTGCCATGTTACGATGCGGTAGTCGTAGATGAAGCCCAGGACCTGGACCCCAGCCTGTTGCGGCTGCTCATCAAATTATGCAAATCGCCCAATCGCTTCTTCATCACTGCCGATGCGAACCAATCCATTTATGGCAGCGGCTTCACCTGGGCGGATGTGGACGAGTGCCTGAAGTTTCAGGGGCGCACCAGCGTCTTGAAGGCGAATTATCGCTCCACCCGCGAGATTGGCGAGGCCACCCGGTCCTACCTGGCAGCAGGTGCGTTGGAAAGCGAGGTGGTAGAGCACAAGTAAATGAACAATGGACCCCTGCCGGTGGTGCGTTCAGCACCTAACGAAGCTGAAGAGGTGAATCTTTTAGCACGCTTTTTAGCGGGAGCTACCCGCGAGTTCAGGCTGGGGTTGGGATCGTGCGCTGTTTTTTGCCCGACGGCGAAAGGCGGCGAGGCGATAGCAGCGCAACTGGCTAAGCATGGAGTGAATGCGACCTTCATGAAGGGACGCGAGCTGGACCTCTCACGACCTGGGGTAAAGGTGCTGACGCTCAAATCCTCGAAGGGGTTAGAGTTTCCTATCGTGGCGCTAGCAGGCTTCGCCAGTAGCCATTACACCCTGGTGCATGCTGAAAACCAGGAAGGCGAACGCGCTGAAGCGCTGGCACGCGAACGCCGCACCATCTTTGTCGGCATGACTCGTGCCATGCGCGCGCTGCTCGTAGTAGTGCCTGCACACACCAGCTCGCCATTATTGACGGGCTTCGATCCAAAGTACTGGAATCTTGGGGGTTGAAAGCCTTTCTGATCCTACGTTCCGGCTTACTCCTCGAGACCCGTGAACAGATTATTCAGCGACTCGGCCAGCGTCGGGTGAGCGAAGACGGCATCACGCAGAACGGTATAGGGAACCTTGCCTATCATCGCCACTTCCAGCATGGCCATGATCTCGCCGCCTTCAATGCCCAGGATGGCCGCGCCCAGAATCTGGCCCGTACCGGCGTCCACTACGGCTTTCATGAAACCACGAGACTCATCCACTTCGAGCGCGCGTGCGACGTAATTCATCGGCATTTTGGCTACCTTGATGTCGCGCCCCTCCGCCCGCGCATCCGTCTCGCTCAGCCCAATACGCCCGAGTTGTGGATCAATAAAGACCGTATAAGGCACCAGCCGTCCATGGATGCTCGCATTTCCTTTCTCGAGCAAGTTGGTGCGAATAATGCGAAAATCGTCATAGGAGATGTGGGTGAAGGCCGGGCCGCCCTTGATATCACCGAGGGCATAGATACCTGGCACGTTGGTCTCCAACCGCTCGTTCACCTCGATAAAGCCGCGTTTGTCCACCCGTATCCCTGCCGCGTCCAGGTTGAGCCAGTCCGTATTGGGGACCCGCCCGGTTGCTACCAGCAAGTGCGATCCAGTGAGGGTTCGTTCCCCTGCTGGCGTTTGGACCGTCAACGAAATGTTCCCCGCAGAAGATTGTTCGACGCGCACGGGCCTGGTCTCGAGGAGTACTTCGATGCCATCCTCGCGCAGAATATTCGCCACCTCCCCGGCCACATCTGCATCTTCACGAGTCAGCAGGTACGCCCCACGCTGGATAATGGTGACGCGGCTGCCAAAGCGGCGGAACATCTGGCCGAATTCCAAGCCGACGTAGCCTCCACCCACGACCAGCAGGTGCTCTGGAACCGTATCCAGTTCCATGATCGAGGTCGAATCCAGGGTGGATACGTTTTCTACGCCGCTCAGTGATGGTCTTGCTGGCCGGTCGCCAGCGTTCAGAAAGATGGTACCCGCCGTGAGTTGCTGCGTTTCACCGCTCTTCAGGCGTACTTCCAGCGTCTTCGGGCCTGTAAAGCGCGCCTCGCCCATCAAGAGATCGACGCCCTTGGTGCTTTCGATGCTGCGCTGGCTGCCATTGCGGAAGCTGTCGACAATGTCCCGTTTGCGCTGTCGAACTTTGGTCATATCCACCGTCACCGGGCCGGTCTGCACGCCATAGTCAGCGCCTCGCCGCGCTAAATAGGCGACGCGAGCGCTGGCAACCATTGTCTTCGTGGGCGTGCAGCCCTCGTTGATACAGGTGCCTCCTACATGCTCCCGCTCGATCAGAGCCGTCTTCCAGCCCGCGCGTGCCAGCTCCGTGGAGAGCGGACCTCCTGCCTGGCCCGCGCCGATAACAATAGCATCATAGTATCTGGTTTGAGTCATCTAAAACGCTCCTCCTACTCATGGACGCAAACGGTCTTATTCGATATAGAGGCAACTCCTGGGATTGCCCTTTGCTATCTACATTATATCGATCGTATCCTTAGATAGTGCTGGATGCCAGGAAGCTGCTGGAGTATCACGATGGCCGCAACAAGGATGAGAACTTTCAGATTGAGCGTTCCCGGTAAGCCACCGCATGGAATCGCATCGACCAGGACCAGTGTATCATAATCACTGCGCAAGGTATAGGCCAGGCCCATTCCCGGAAGCCGAAAGCGATGACCTGCACGCCCTGTGGGTACTGCCGATCCTTCAGTCGCAAAATCGTCACGGAGCGCCCTGGTCCCTTTCAAGCAAGCGCTGGCGGCCTTGGAACTTTTTGGTAAAAATGAAGATAAAAGGGGGGTGCCGAAGGGGGGACTCGTTAGAAGCTGTTTGTTGGTGTTTACAAGTGTCCTTCACGTGCTTCTGTCCTCGTTTTGTTGTCAGCTAGGATGTGTGATTGTTTGCTGTTGCCCTTCGGTTTAGCTGTCAGTTCTGCTGTCGAAGGCTTCCTCTCGTTCTCACGAGAGAAGGTTCAGGAGGATACTGCTAAAGAGGCAGAATTTCAGGCCGCATTGGTGAGCGGCAATACCCAAAAAGATTCGAGGGCAACCTTTGCGGTGCCCCCATTTCAACTTCTGGTTAGTGTACCCCGATTAGCTCATAGGCTGTGCAATCGATTTGAAGATGTAGCGTAGATCAATAATGTCCTTAACCTTGCCCTCGGCAAAATCGATGATGGCAAGTGGTGCGTAGTGATGCTCTACGCCATGCGGTCGAAGTGGCTTATGCTGAACTGGATTAACTGAGAGCAAGGGCCACTCCACGTCGCCTGTAATTGTTCGAGCAGGAATCAGCCAGTAGTCACCAGGACGATAACTGGGTGGGATTTTGGCCTCACCTGCCGCCTGGAACTGGACTTGCACACCATCTTCCAGGGTGATCCAATGCTCCTTTATTTCATCCTTTTCTTCTCCAGTGCCTTCCACAATCTTTATTGTGCCAGTCTTAGAGTCAAACAGATCAGGCTCACCATCCTTCTTCGCCGCTCTCGCTCGCTGATCCCAGCGGCGCAGGATTGGATATCTCTCCATGTTGACCTGGTAATTAGCTACACCTTCCAATGTCAGCACAATGTTGAGCGGGTCGGTTTTATCCACTTTAGTCACCTTAAGCAACGGGTCAGCAAGCCCCTGCAGGGTATAATCCTCATCTACGACTTCTACCCAATCCCCTTGTGCTACAGTGAGCCGACCATCACGTCCTACATTTCCTATAATGACCGTGGTATTTTTACCATCCGACTCTGGTTTACTGGTAATGGGGAAGACAACGGAACCGTTATCACGGGACCACTTGAAGGTCGCAATGGTTTCTTTCTGTGTAGGAGCCCTGGGAATGTCCCCGTTGTGAATCTCTACACGATAGAGCTGATTCTCGTCACCACGATACTGTGAATCGGGCGGTGTGATGCATACATCGTTAGCGTCTTGCTCGTCTACTTTAGCTCTTGCTTTAAGCCAGCCACGGTTGCCTGGCTGCAACAGTTCTCTCAAGCGTTGTGTGATATCGTTAATCTGTGCGGAGGTCACTTGAGGCTTGTTCTTAGCGGGCGCCGATCGAATCTGGTCGACACTCCCGCTAAGGTTGGTTTTGTCCTTACTAAAAGCGGTTTCGCTGAGAACCTTGACTTGCCAGACTATTTGTACTCGTGTTGCTGTATCTGGCCTGCCCTCACCTAAGGCAACTTCACGGATCAGCGCGTTCTGGAGGTAGGTAATCTGCTCTTCCCATACATCCATATAGACGAGATGAAATGGAGCATTATCGCCTGGGATGGCCGCTGGCTGTGAGTAGTTGGGTTGATGCATGTAGGTATATGCAGGCGGATTTCCGTCTTCGTCTACATCCTCGTTCTCAACCAGGATACCATCTATATAGTAATCGCCAACTCCAATGAAGAATTCACCTTTGTCAGCGTCCTTCCCACTTGCATCTTTTGCACTTACTGCAAAACCGGCTTCGCCTTCTGGCCCACCATGCAGTCCAATAATCGCCACTGCTAACTGCCTTAGATAGCGTGTCAGAATGTCAGCCTGCTCGTTCCAATCAGCATCCAGTTGCACCCGTCCCTGCTGCATCAGCACACGGGAGAAGTGCCTGAATGGATAAAAGGTGTCGCGGGTAAAATCGCCTTTGAAATCGCCGTCCATATGTTCCTCCTAGTTGGCATAGATGATACCGGCTTCCATTCCGGCAGGTGTAAATTCGTCGAGGCGGGCACGTAGATTTGCGGCTCGCTGTGGTTGAAAGAGATCGTGGAAGACCCCCATCTCCGACTCGTCGTCTGCACCACGCTGAATTTCCTCAGCGCAGCTAGCAGCAAGCTGGCAATAGTCGGGTTTGCCATAGCGTACGCTGTTGAACACTGGTATTACACGATCAATCTCACGTTGCTTCTCTGCATCCTTCTCGTCTTTGTCGCTAAAGGTGTCATCGTCTTCTACAGCCTGTTTAACCAGGTCAGGCTGGCAGTGATAGCGACGTGGCGTGCGGGAATCTTCGGGCACATAGCAGAAGCGCATGCAGCCGATCTGGCTGCGGGCAACCTTAACTACGCCGTTGAAAATGCTATTCTCCGCCAGGTCAATAGAATGCGTCTGAATCTTGCCAAAGATGGTGCTGCGTAATATAGTCAGCCTGGCAAGTGCCTTATGATGATCGGATGTACTCAGTGCGTCGCGTTCAGGGTCTGTCGCGTCCAGAATGCTATCGCTAATAGAGATAGAGATGGGGTCTTCTTCGACTGCATTGTCGTTGACCGCAATAGCTCCCAGAATACTATGCTCGATAGTAACATGTGCATCAGTATCGGTCAGGAGTAAACTTACTTCATGTGCCGCTTTGGGTTCACAATCATGCTCAAGATCCCAGCCAGGTACCAGCGTGCAGTGACGAATCGTTACCGCACACAGTTCTCCTTCGAGATCTATGGCCCGTCTGAGATGGATGCCCCGCCCAAAGATCAGCAAACCATCCAGGGTGAAGTGACTTCCGGCATCGCCTTCGACCACCAGGGCATTGGTACGATCAGTATGCTGATCAGGCAGGCGAATGACGGGACGTTTCCGGTCGGCTGCACGAATTTGCAGTTTCTCATTGGCTTCTAATGTAATAGTCAGTTGCTCTTCCTCTACATATACCCCACTATCGATAAACTCAATCACTGCATTGCGGGGGTTCTTCTTTGGATCATTTGGATCGAGTGGATTGGCATCCTTCCAATCTTCCCACAGCTCCAGGGCCTCCGCGAGAGAGCGGATATCTCCTTGTTTGCTTACGTGGAAAAGCTGGTAGTTGTCCGGCTGGAAAAGTGGTCGATGATATTCTCCGCCGCCAATGTCGTCACTGAATGCATAATGGTAGAGTACTCTCATACCACCTTCAGGTACCTGGTCAGGCGCAAAGGCGATACGTCCCAGCACCGGGTCAACCGCTATTTTATTGCCAGCAGGCCGGTAGCTCCAATTACTCAGGTTGGCTGCGACAATGCGTGTTACGTCAACGGGGTCCCATACAACCACATTTGTCCTTGGGGGCCTGTGATGGTGGTGTGCTGCATGGACATCTTTCGGTTGCTGAGTAACGTCTGGTGGCTGGTAGTGGCCAGTCCAGATAAACAGGCTTTTATCCTCGCCATAGTAGTCGTTCTGGTGATGTTCAGTGCTCTCTTCACGGTCTGTATCTGTGTTCTGCTCCAGGCTCTCTTCAAAGTTTCGTCTGCGGATGGGTGTCGGAAAATTCAACTCGTTGGTATGCAGTTGCCCCTCTGCTTTCGGCTGCACTTTGGTGTAGAGCTGGGTATCGTTGCCCAAGATGCTAAAGATGAAGAGTTCATCCGCTCTATCTTCCTGCTGCCGTGCTCGCGTTTTGGTCACTGAATAGACCTTCAGCCGCCAGATGAAAAGGCCCACGCTGGGGATGTTGTAACGACCTCGTGTTCGATGTGAAATGATCCTGCGCACATCGACAGTATGGGCAGACTCATCGAAAGGGCCGCCCAGGCGATCTAGTGCATCTCCATTGCGCACATCTACCGTCCGACCCCGCTTGAAGTGCAAGGAGTTAATATTTTGCGTCCAGCCGAGCAGCCTGTAGAACTCGACTGCTCGTGCAAGCCAACCTGCTACGTCCCTGGCGAGATCTTCCAGCAGCGACAGGGTGCCCTTGCGTCGGCGATGGAAGATCGTGTTGGCGACATCGCGGCGTGGAATGAGGATTTTATTACGCAGCCGTTCCTCGGCAGTGAGCACGTTGCCTGGTTCTCCAGCCTCGTGGACAGGCTGGTAGCCAATCAAATCGCCAATATAGGGAACCACCCAGTCCTGGCAGGTTTCGATGAACCAGTTCTCGTAGAGCTGGGCAATATCATCCTCAACGACATTTACCTGCTCGGTGATGACCCGCAGCAGTGCCTGGAGCGGCCAACCCTGTTCCGCGTCACGCTGGCGGTAGATAGTTGGCAAGAGTTGATACAAACGATCAGGATTTTTATTCATCGCGGAAACTCCGTAATAATGAGTGTATCAGGCACATCTGGACTTAAAAAGGCCAGTTGAGCCGGAAGGAAAGACTTGGGTGGACTCTTGGGATGAAAAGGATCAAGCGGGTTCGGGTTGATCTGAGCCAAATGTAGTATAACATCGTTGGCACCAGTCAAACCGAGAAGCTCAAGAAATTCCTCAGCCTCTTCCTGCTCTGGTGTCTCTCCCTTTTCCTCCTCCTGGTTCTCTTCCTCTTCCTTCTCATTTGGGTCCGGGGTTTGAGGTTGGAAGCTGTCGAAGGCTGAGAGTACTTTCTCCTGATCTACCGCTCCCATCACCTCCAGGTCTACATAATCCACACCCGCGATGCCCTGGATCACACTCAATACCTCGCTCTGGAACACCGGCTGACCCAACTGGCGACGATCAAAGCTGAAGGTATCGAGCAGCTTGCTACGCATCTTTGGCTCAACAGACTCCAGTTGATAGTCTGGCAGCAGCCGTACTTTCGTGCTGATAACCAAAAACAAGACTTCGGCCAGGTCAATTCTGAGTGGCTCGTTGGGATCACCGAATTGGCGCAGGGCCTGGAGTAGATTCATGTATAGGTCGGAGGTAGTATCAATCGGGATATTGTCAGCACCGGCAATAGTGAGATGCACCAGTTGCTGAGTCCGATCCGAGAGGCGGCGAGCACTGGCCTTGCCGATGCCAGCATAAGTACGGGCAAAGTCCTGGTAGTCCTGCACGGAAACCAGCCGGTCCAGGGCGAGTAGTGCCAGTGGTACATTACGCCGTGCCTGGTCCCTGCTTTCCTTATCGGCACCGCCAGAGGCTCGCAGCGGGTTAATAACAGACTTAACACCCAGAGGTTTTGTCGAGAGCAGGCTGATTTGTTCGACCCTGACATTGCCAGGCCTCCCGATACCCGTGCGGTAGACCGCCTTCACATTCTCAACATCCGTTGGCAGGCGAGCACCGGACTGACCATTACCGAAAATGACGGTAGTCTTCCCTGCATCATCCGTCTCTAAAACATAACTGCGGTCAGTCGGTTTCAGTCCAGCCAGGCTCTCTGCTTCGTGCCAGAGAATATCATTGACCCGCACCTGCAAGGTGCTCTCAGCACCTGCAGGCGTTGGAGCTGCGAGGTAGGTGAGCGGCGATTGTCGTAACGCGAACTCCTGCAATACCTTGCTCCCATCGCCGCTGCCTAATACCTCTGTACGTGTCTCACCATGTGTGGCACGTACAACGTTGGCATAAATGGTCACGCTATTACGCTTGTAGGTGTAGGCTAAAGGCTTTGCGAATTGCAAGAACGTATGCTTCTTATCGCCTGGCAGAGCTACCTCTACGATTTTCTTGTTCGGGTTTGCTCCTACTTCCATGGGGATCTTCTGTACATCCTGCTTAACAGCTGCAAGCATCACAAGTTCGCTGGTTCTGATTCCTGGCACGGAACTTATTCCACCAGGACTCTTTGGATCGATCTGGAGAACATCAGTGCGCTCACCAGATATAATCAGGCGTTGACCAGACTTTAGGCCGTCGTAGAGGGCATCTAACTCGATATGATCATTTTCTTCTGTACCCAATCCTATAGCTGTATCAACAGACTCTTCAGCAGGCTGCAATTCTTCGCTCTGTATATAGACAGTGGTATCTGTCACCGACAACTTGTTTTGGTTGCTATCCACCGTTTGAGGGGAAATCAACTCTACATTTAGTTGCGTTACTCTCATTTTGATGCCGGGGGAGCTCGTTGTTGAAATGGTCTTGGGTGGACTACTATTATCTTTAGTTGTAGCGATTATCTCATTACCGAGTTTTGTTATTGCCTGAACATCTACAACCTTACAAATGATTGGCCCTTTACCATTGACTTCAACCACCGCCCAACCATCTTTTACAATCTCCTTGTATTCTGCGTCCAGCCATAACTGGAACGTTGCATCAGGGTCGAGTGGTATATCTATATCATAAGAATGATCATCCTTATCAGCTGTCAGGTTGTGCCCAAACAAAGCAGCTTTTACACGGAGTGCTTGTATGCTCTCCAACGGCTGAGGGGGAGTATCCTGAACGTTGGCTAAGGCACTATAGAATGTTGATTGCAACAAAGGAGTAAAATTCACCAGCATCTGTGGGTGAATATCCGATTGCGTCGAGAAGGCCTGGAGTACACTACGCTCTAGCCTCTGCGAATTGCGTGGTTGCAGCGAAGGCGGCCGCGAGAGTGGATCAACCAGCCTTCTAAACAACGATACTTCAGGCTTCCTTATTACAAGAGACCTGACCGCTTGTTGGTGACTGACGGCTGTTACTGGTTCAGGTTTCTCTTGTAAGAGTACCTTTGTACGATTTGCCGCTGTCTGTGCTTCGATGGTCTTCACATGCCTGAAAGTCTGTCCATTTTCACCTTCATCAAAGATGAAGAGGAGTGCATCTCCTGGTCTGAGCTTTGTCGAAGTGCCTTGCAAGTAAATTGCACCATCACCATTGTTATCTGCCGTGGTTGTGAGAAGTCCTGTCTGGTCTGCATTCTGCACAATCAACTGCGGGCGAGTCAGCCTTGGCTTGAGGGCATTCCAGGCGAAGCGGGCCTCTAACTTTTCGCCTGTTTCAAAGGATTGAGGCAGCTCACCGGGGCCAGGGATGCTCTGGGCACGATTGCCGGGGAGAATTACAACATCGTGGTCTTTCTCCAGCGTGTAGGCAAGGTAGACGCTGGCCGCGACACCTGGGCGCAAGGCGTAACCCACCAGGCGGGCCAGTTCCAGGATGGAGCGGCGTTCGGTGGCTGTACGCAGGTAGCCCTCGTTGGCGATACGCTCCTGGTAAAAGGTGAGCACGTCCGCCACGGTTGCCCAGGCATCGAGAAAAGCAATAGCAGGGTCGTCTGTAGCACGTGTGGAGAGACCTTGCAGCGGATAGATGAGCTTATCTTTATCAGCGGAGTTATCTAGCACAGTGTCCAGGTCGCCCAGGCGAAGCCATATATTTGATAAGCATGCCAGCATCGTTTCCAGGAAGCTGGCATGAGTGCCGACGCGATAGAGCAGCGCGTCCAGTCCCGGTCGATTGGCAATAGTGATAGGAGTCAGTGGTTGAATGCCATCGCAGCAGCCGCAGGTTTCGTTCATCGTCCACCTACCATTTTGAATGTAAGTTTTCCATGTTCAGGAAAACTTGGATCGTTGTCGAGTTGGGCAATCTCCATCGGGCCGATGGGCAAGAATTCGTTGGCGAGTTCATTATTTGGCCCCTCCTGGAAACGTTCTAGTTTGGTAACAGTGACGCTCTGCACGCCCGTTACTGCCTGAGCGGCTGCAACCAGTTTGCTCAAAGCAATACCCTCGCCAAAGGCCAGGTTGTCCGGGTAGAAGAAGCCAGTGCGACCGTTGGGCAGGAGACGGTTGCTGAATACATCGAGTAGGGCAGCCTTGACATGTCCGCGCAGATAATGGGGCTGGACACGAACGGTCATGGCAATATCCAATGGAACATAGTCTGCTGCCACTACTTTGAGATCGTAACCGATACGGCGATAGTGTTCCAGACAGGCTTCAACCTTGTCTAGCAATACATCATCTGCTTCCTCAGTACCAAACCGTGCAATGGCTACCAGCACCTCATACCAACTGCCTGTCCAACGGAGTGTTGCCGCTGCCTTTCGTACTTTAGGATTGCGCAGGGCCAATTGAGCATAGTCGTCTGCAGTGATGGCACGTTGCAAGGTGGTGCGGAAGGCGTGTGGCGCGAACAATTTGATCTCAGGCAGGGGTTCGGGGTCGGTTCCGCCATACACCACAAATGGATTGCGCGGTTGCAAGATGGGGCCAGAGAACTTTTTCGTTTCAGGGAAGACGATATGAGAGATAGATTCTGCTCCCACATTGCCGCGCAAACCGTTGCCGATACGATAGGTCGCATGAAATTTCGTTCCAGCTTCAGGCATACGACCTAGCTCACCATCGCCGAAGCGTAGATGGGCGAAGCCATCATTATCCATCTCGACCACAAAGTCATAGTCCTCACTCTCGCTCTCCAGCAGGTCGCGCTTCACAGTCCAAACGATATCTTTGCTCGCCAGTGGAGGTGGTGGCATGTCATTGCTCTCGATCTCGCGCTCATCCTCGTCCTCATCCTCGTCATTCTGCTGCTCCTCCTGCGCTTTTGCGTAAAGTTTGCCGCCATCGTCTGGAGGAGTGCCTGTCAACCTTATCCAGGGTACTGCTATCCTTGGGTCCTGGCGAAGCAGGCTGGAGGCCGATGTTATTACCACCGGTTCAGATGGATCGGGGATTACTGGTGAAAACAATGGCGCATCCAGCGGCAGAGGCTCATAGAAGGTTAATGGAGCCTTCTTCAAATGTGGGCGGTACAGACCCGCAATCGTCTCGGTCTCTCCTACTTCACCGCACTCGCATGTAGGTATAGTTTGTTCTATGGGGACTGGATCCAGGTCTTTTTTGATGGTTTGGCCATAATCCACCAGAATAATATTGCCACGAGCGATACTGATATCTTCAAGCAGCTTGCAGTCTGACCCTATGCTTGAGAGACAGAGGGGAAATGGTAATTTATCCTCTTCTCCCCACTCGATCTCAACAACGGGAACGTTGTAGAGTGGGTCTACCACGGTATTGTCCACTTTAGTCAGACGTACAGCATGGCGGTGCTTTGGGTCAGCATCAAAAGGGCTTCCCGTCTTGGGACCAAGCACTTCCTCAAAGATAAGGATATCGCCAACCTTCAAGTTGAGTGTACGTGCACGTTCTTCGGGCGGTTGCTCTGGAACTGTTGAAGATGCTTTTGGTTGTTGCTGCTCCGTTTCCCTCTTAGGACTGGATGGCTGAGAAGATATCGATGAATCCCTGGGCTGTTCTGCTTGCTGTGATGTTTCCCTGATACTGGGCGAGGGCGGAGAAATCCAGGCATCTGTTAGTGTTGCCGTTGTTGCGCCTCGTGGCAGGCAACATTCCTTTTCGCTCCAGGTGTAGAAGGTTATCTCGTTGCGTGCCAGGTAGAGCTGGATGGTTGCCTGAGCATCTTTGGTGAGCAATAGCGGCTCAAACACCTCATAATCGGTGGAAGGAATAGCAAGTAGATCTTTATCAGTAAGCATTGGACTGCTCACTGGCAATGCATCATTCTGGCCCGTGATGAAAAAGACATCTTGTATAGGGAAATCCGGCACATCACTATCTGTCTCGATAAAGAGCCAGGT
>WNFC01009997.1_pt1 | contig 24935 bp, 26 predicted proteins | sample 5400541 | NCBI WGS metagenome assembly WNFC01 (sample SAMN13153342, study PRJNA577476) | soil metagenome | isolation source: 120 cm saprolite under Douglas fir tree site 2 hole 2 replicate 1 | place: USA:California | collected 2015-04-18 | reverse complement strand
CGGCGGCGATGTCGAGATCGGCGCCCTTCAGCGGACCGGTGACGCGCAGCGCCGAGCCGGTCGCCAAGGCGAGCCCCAGCGCGCCGTCGAGGACGGCCGGCGGCGGCGCTTCACCCAGCTCGACGAGCGTGCGCATCCGGTCGAATGTACCTGACCCGCGGCAATCGACAAGCAGTTAGAAGGCAGGTTTTGCCCCGTCCACCAGCACGGCCTGCAGGCCGGCGGAGCGCGCCGCCTTGACCGCGGCGCGAACCTCGTCGGGGCGCACGGCGCGGGCGATCACCGGCAGCCGCGCGGCGCGGTACACCGGCCGGTATTGCGACATGACGTTGACGCACAGGTCGGGCGAGACGGCGGCGATGAGCGGCATCAGCTTCTCCGGAGCGGCCACTCCTTCGGGCAGGACGAGGTGGCGCACGATGATCCCCGCCGGCCCGACCTGGCGCAGCATCTCCGCCAGCGACTCGCGCAGCCCCGCGGTGTAGCCCTTGCAGCCCGACAACTCGAGCGCGCGCAGGTCGTCGCCGTACTTCGCGTCGGGGAGATAGATGTCCACCACGCCGTCGAGCAAGCGCAGCGCCTCGACGCTTTCGTACCCGCCGCAGTTCCATACGACGGGTAGCGAGAAACCGTGCTGAGCGGCGATGGCCAGGCCGTCGAGGAGCGCGGGCAAGACGTGCGTGGGCGTGACGAAGTTCGCGTTGGCCGCGCCCTTGGCCTGCAGGTCGAGCAGGAGCGAGGCGAGCTGCGGCCCCGAGGTGCGCACCAGGCCGCGCCTCTCGAGCGAGAACTGGTGCGTCTCACAGCTCTCGCAGGCCAGGTTGCACCCGCCGATCAGCACCATCCCCGACGGCACCAGCCGCGGCTCCTCGCCAAAATGCACGCCCGCCCCGGCCAGCCACAGCCCGTCGTCCTCGCGGCAGACGCCGGCCGGACCGTGCGTCCGGTCGACGAGGCAGCGGTGCGCGCACAGGTCGCAGCGCGCATAGTGCGCGCGCGCCTGCCCTGCCCGGACCCGAAGCTCTGCCGCCGAAAGCTTCATGCGGGTTTCACCTGGCCGCGCGGCACGACCAGCAGCGCGCCGCCCGAGACGCAGATGTCCTGCCCGATGAGGTGCGACGACGCGTCGCTCGCCAGATAGAGCGCGGCGTTGACCACGTCGTCCACCTCGGCCACGCGTCGATTCGGGATGGTCGCGGTCAGCGCCGGGCCCATGCGCCGCAGCGACTCCTCCGCCATGGGCGTGCGCACCCAGCCGGGCGAGACCAGGTTGACGCGCACCTTCGGGGCCAGCTCCACCGCGATGGACATCATCATCGATTGGAGCGCGCCCTTGGACGCCGCGTAGTGCGAATGACCTGGCTCGCCGCGCTGGCCCGCCGTGCTGCCGATGAAGACCACGTTGCGCAATCCCGCTGCGAGCAGCTCGCGCAGCAGATAAAAAGCGCTGAAGGTGTTGACGCGGAACATCTCCTCCAGCGTGGCCGCCGCAAGCGACGCGATGGGCCCTGCGTTGTAGAGCCCGGCCGAGTGCACGAGGAGGTCGACGGCGCCCAGCTTCTCCCGCGCCTCGCGCGCCAGCTTGACGCAGCCCTCTTCAGTCCCCAGCTCGGCTTGCAGCCCGACGGTGCCTCCCGGCGGCTGCTGCGTGCGGTAGTGCGCGCCGACGCGCATCCCCTGCTCGAGCAGCGCCAAGGCGATGCCGCGCCCGATGCCGCTCGACGCGCCCGTCACCAGCGCGGTGCGGCCCTCCAGATCGAGGTAGACAGCGTGCATTGCCCATTCCTCTCATACGTGGTTGAGCTTCGCGAAGCGATGATGCTCGAGGCCCTGATCATTTTCACTGCGACGTACCTGTTTCTCGCAGGCGCCAAGCTCCCTTTCCTCAAGCTGGACCGCCCCGGCGGCGCAGTGGCCGGGGCGGTGGCCATGGTCGCCCTCGGGGTATTGACCCCCGAGCAGGTCTACCGGGACGCGGTGAACTGGGACACCCTCGTACTGCTGCTCGGCATGATGGTCATCACCAGCGTGATGGCGCGCGCGTCGCTCTTTCGCTGGGTGAGCTGGGCGGCGCTGCGGCACGCGCACGGCCCGCGGACGCTGCTGGTCGTGCTGGTGCTGGTGGCGGGCGGCCTCTCGGCGCTCCTGGTCAACGACACCGTCTGCGTCATGTGCACGCCGCTGGTGGTGGCGCTCATCGATGCGGCCGCGCTGCCGCCGCTGCCGTATCTGTTGGGGCTCGCCTTCGCGTCCAATGCGGGGAGCGTAGCGACGCTGACGGGCAACCCGCAGAACATGCTCATCGGGACGCTCTCGAAGATTCACTACGCGCGTTTCTCGGCGGCGATGCTGCTGCCGGCGCTCTTGTCGCTGGGATCGGTGCTGGCGGTGCTGCTGGTCGCGTTTCGCCGCCAGCTGCGCGAGCGAGGCGAGCGCGGTCCGCTGAGCGTGGAGATGCCCGCGCCGCCGCTCGACCCCACCCTGGCGCTTCTCTGCGTCTTCTGTCTGGCTTTCGTCGTGACGGGTTTTCTGCTCGGCTACAGCCTGGCCTGGACGGCGATGACGGGCGCCGCGCTGCTGCTCGTGTTCTCGCGCCAGCCGCCGAAAGAGATGTTCGCGCAGGTCGACGGCACGCTGCTGCTCTTCTTCGCCGGGCTGTTCGTCGTCACCCACGGTGTGGCGCAGGTCGGCCTCACCGAGCGAATCCACGCCGCGCTGGCGCCTTTCTTCGGCCAGGATGCCGTCCATCAGACGTTTCGGTTCGGCGCCTTTACCGTCGTCGCCTGCCAGGTGGTGAGCAACGTCCCCTTCGTGCTCCTGGCGGCCCACTGGATCCCCAAAATGGCCGAGCCGACGTTGGCTTGGCTATCACTGGCGCTCGTTTCGACCCTGGCCGGGAACCTGACGCCGGTGGCGTCGGTCGCCAACCTGATCGTGCTCGAACTATCGGGAGATAAAGGCAAAATTCCGTTCCTGCGCTTCCTCGCGCTGGGGGCGTTATGCACCGTGGTTCCGCTCGTGCTAGCGCTCGCCACCCTGCTTGCAGAACGAAGGCTCGGACTTTTCTGAAATACTGCACGAGAGGTCGCGTAAAGCAGCCGTGGACACGGCACTCTCCCTCCCGTTCCCATTGTCCTCGCCCACCGAGCTGGCCCGTCCCGCTTGCCCCGCCGACGAGGCGGAATGGGCGCGCGCGGCCGCCAGTGGCGACAAGGGCGCTTTCGCGCGCCTGGTAGAGAAGCACAAGCAGTCCGTGTACGGCCTCTGCTACCGGCTGCTCGGCACGGGAGAGGAATCGCGCGACGCGTCCCAGGAAGCGTTCGTCCGCGCCTACACGGGAATCCGCGACTTCGACGCGCGCCAGCCCTTCGCAGCCTGGGTGCTGCGCATCGCGCGCAACCACTGCATCGACCTTCTCCGAAGGCGCCGGCCGACGCTGGCGCTGCAGGCGGAAGGCCGGAGCGACGAAGGACCCGAGACCGGCGTCGCTCCGGAACTTTCCGATCACTACGCCATGGGCGGCGAGCAGGCCGTGCAGGAGCTGGAGGCGCAGCGCGATCTCGAGCTCGCCGTCGCCGCCCTGCCCCCGCGGTATCGCGAGGTGATCGCGCTCTTCCACGTGCAGCACCGCAGCTACGCCGAGATCGCCGATGCGCTTGGCGTTCCCATGGGAACCGTGATGACATGGCTGCACCGCGCCCGCAAGGAACTCCGGGAACGGTTGTCGGAGCACCTCTCGTGACGCACCTGACCGACACGCAGCTGCAGGGACTCGCCGACGGCACGCTGCGCGGCCCCGAGGGCATGGCGGCCCGCGAGCACTGCGAAGACTGCGGCGGGTGCGGCGCGGAGCTGGCCCTCTACGCCGCCTTGGCCGGAAAGCTCTCCGCCCTGCGCGACCCCGAGCCGCCCGCCGACTTCACCGCCACCGTGCTGGCCGCGGCCGAGGCGCGCGAGACGCAGCTCGTCCAGCGCCGGCACACGCTGCTCGCCGCGCTGCCCGCCGCCGCCATGGCCATCGTCGCCATCGTCGGGTGGGCGCTGTCGGCGCAGGTCAACCGCCTCATCGACGGCGTCATGTGGATGCGCCTCGTCGTCGGCGTGCTCTCTCCGGTGGTGGAGACAGTGCGCGTGCCGCTCGTCCTGGGGGCGCTGGTCTTCGTCGCCGTCGTGCTGGCGGCGCTCTCGCGGACGCTCCGGCCCAGTCACCGCGTCACGACTTCCTGACATGTTCATCCTCGCGGCAATCCTTCTCTCCAGCGCGGCCGGCGACCCCGGCATGATTCTCGACCGGGTGGTGAGTAGAGTGGTCGCCCGGGTCGACAAGCTGGTGACGATGAAGGTCATGGCGGCCGGGACGGCGAAAGGCGACAACAGCAAGGACGATTCCGAATTCGACAGCGACGACGAGGACACAGAGCTCGAGGCCGTTCCACCGGTCCCGCCGCTGCCCCCAGTCGCCCCCACTCCACCCGTCCCGCCCATCCCCCCGGCGCCGCCGGGGTCGCGGGACTGGAAGTACGACTACGGCTCCAAGAATGACGGCGATGCGCTCATCACCTTGAAGGGCAAGCGCAACACGGTGGACATGCTCCACCGCATCGCGCAGACCGCCGGCTGGTCGATGACGCTGGTGGGCTCGCCCAAGGAGCGCATCGAGGTCGACATCCAGGACGCCGACCCGCGCGATGCCCTGCGGCAGGTGCTCAAGCAGAGCGGCGCCATGGGAGTGCTCAAGCGGGACAAGCTGGTGGTGGTGGCCTCGCCCGACTCGAACAGCGCCGGGATGCTGGTGGAGCAGGTCGACGCGCGCCGCCGCCCCCGCTCCAGTTATCTGAAGGGCGAAAAGCAGGGCTGGGTCAAAGGTGACAAGCGCAGCAGTCGCGACGTGGTGCGCGTCTTCCAGGGCAACATCACCGTCAAGCAGGGACAGATCGTGCAGGGCGACGTGGTGTGCGTGGGCGGGTCGATCCACCTCGAGTCCGGCAGCGTGGTGCAGGGCGACGCGGTAGCCGTGGGCGGCAGCGTCACGGTCAACGAGGGGGCGCTGGTCCTTGGCCAGGCGGTGGCGGTGCTGGGCGATGTGGACGTCGACCGCGGCGGCCAGGTGATGGGCGAGCACGTGCAGGTCGGCTTGAGCAAGATCTTCCCTCGCCCACGAAAGTCCGGCTGGCTGCGAAGCCTGGGGCCGTTCGGGTTCTTCCCCACCATCGCGCTCTTCGCCATCATGTACCTCGTCGGCCTGCTAGTACTGCGCATGTGGCCCGAGCGCGTGCGCAACGTGAGCCACGCCATGTTCGAGAGCCCGGTGCGCGCGTTCACCATCGGTTTCCTTTGCTGGCTCTTGCTGCTGCCTTTGGTCGTGCTGCTGTTCATCTCCATCGCCGGCATCCCCGTAATCCCGCTGCTTCCCGTCATCATGTTCCTCAGCATCGTGTTGGGGCTCTCGTCGCTGGCGCTGCGCATCGGCGAGGCGCTGCCGGCCGGCCCCGGTCAGCGCTTCGTGCCGCCGGCGGCGCTGGGCATGGGCATGACGGTCTTGCTGCTCCTGGCGTTCGTGCCTTGGCTGGGCTTCTGGCTCCTGGCGCTTCTCCAGTTCTTTGCGCTGGGCGCCTCGGTCGGCTCGCGGTTCGGCCGCGCCCTGCCGCCGCACGTCAGCTGAGGGAAAACTAACGTAGACTGCTGCGAATGGTTCGCCGGTCAGTCATTTCGGCCGCCGCGGTGTTGGCCTTGGCGGGCTGCCGCGCCAAAGCGCCTGCGCCCGTGCCGCCGCCGCCGGCCGCGCCCGCGCCGCTGCCGTCGGCCGCTCCGCAGCGCAGCGACGTGGCCTGCGCCGCGCCGCTCGACGCGCCCGGCGCGCGCGAGAAGTTGCGCGCCGCCTCGGGCCAGTTGCGCATCGGCGCGCTGGCCGGCCTCAAGGACGCCGAGGAAGACAACGTCGCGCACATCCGCCGCATCGTCGCCGAGCTGAAGCGGCGCGGCGCCGACGTGCTGGTGGCCGACGGCGATCTGGGCGACAACCCCGACGAGCAGGAGACGCTCCTCGGCGCGCTGACCGAGAGCGGACTTCCCGTCTTGGCCGTCGCGGGGAACCGCGAGATCCGCTCCGAGCTGGACGCCGCCGAGAACGAGCTGCGCAAGAAAGGGGCCCGCATCGTCGATCTGTCGCACACGCGCGTGGTGGACCTGGGCGACGCGGTCGTCTACGGCCTGCCCGGCGCGTTCGAGCGCCGCCAGCTCCACTCCGACGGCGCCTGCATCTACGTGCAAAAGGACATCGACGCGCTGGCCGGCGCGCTGGACCCCAGGGCCGCGCCGGCGGTCGTGGTCGCGGCGGTCCCGCCGCGCGGGCAGGACGCCAAAGCCCTGGACGTGAGCGAGGGCCAGAACCTGGGCGACCCGCGGCTCGGCGCCCTGCTCAAGCGCGCTCCCTTCGGCATTTTCGGACAGGTGTGGGAATCGGGCGGCCGCGCCATCGACGCTTCTGGCCGGCCCGTCCGAGCCGGCGTCGAGTCGGACCAGCTCTACCTCAACCCCGGCGCCGCCGATCACACGCCTTGGCCGATGAACGACGGCACCATCATCGCGGGCCAGGCCGCGCTGCTCACCATCCACGGCAAGCGCGCCTCGTGGGAACCGGTCTGGGTCGAGGGGAAGCGATGAGCGGCAAGCTGGGCGAGATCCTCATCTCGCAAGGCGTGATCGACGAGGAGAAGCTCATCGCGGCGCTCAGCGACCAGCGCGCGTTCGGCGGAAAGCTGGGCCGCACGCTGGTCGACCTCGGGTACGTCAGCGAGGACCAGCTCATGCGCGGGCTCTCCGAGCAGCTCGGCCTCGACACGGTGGACCTCGACAGCACCGACGTGGCCGACGAGGCGCTCTCCTGCTTGCCGGTGGACGCTTGCGAGCGCTACGGCGTGTTTCCCGTGAAAGTCGACCGCAAGCAGCGCGTCCTCTGGGTCGCGACCGCCGAGCCGGACCGGCAGACGCTGCAGGAGGTGGCGCAGATCGCGCAGCTCACGCTCGAGCCGATGCTGGGATCGATGAGCTCGATCGACCGGGCCGTGCGGCGCTACTACTTCGGCGAGAAGGTGCTGGGGCCCAAGCACCGGCTCGGCGAGCCCCTCAGCTCGATCCCCTCCTCGGAGAACATCCCGCTAGGCGCGCCCGCGCCGCGCGTCGTGCCCAGGCGCGACGCGGACGAGGCGGTTCCCGAGGCGGTGCTCGAGCCGGAGCGCGTCATCGGCAGCATCGCGCCCGACGCTTCGGCGCACGTCGATGGCATCCAGGAATTGAAGAAGCTCATCATCCGGTTGGAAAGGACCGTCAACGCCCAGGCCCGCGCCTTCCGGGCTCTGGTCGATTTGCTCCAGAACAAGGGCGTCGTCCGCCGAGGCGAACTGGGAGCAAGGACTTCGAAGAAATAACCATCCCGTCCTATAGAAAGCTCATCCCGTCGTGGCCTGTGCCCTGGCCCTGCAGGATGGCCTCGGTGGCGCTCTTCCGTTTTTCGGTCAGCTCGGACACCAGCGCGAGGATCTGCGGGTGGGTCAGCACCAGCTCCTGGAAATTCTCCCGCGGCAGCCGCAGCAGGATGGCGTTGCCCTGCGAGGTGACGGTGGCGGTGGCCGGCTTGCGCGTCAGGAGCGACATCTCCCCGAAGATATCGCCCTCTTTCAGCAGCGCCAGCTCGATGGGACGCTTGTTCTTGCTCTTCGCCACCTGCACCCCCCCGTGCAGCACGACGTAGAGCCCGTCCGAATTCGTCCCCTCCGTGATGAGCACCTCGCCCGGCGCCGCCTGCTTCATGCGGAACTTCTCCACGATCTGCTTTCGCTCGCCCGGATCGAAATCCACGAAGAGCGGCGAGATGGCCATCACGTTGTTGAGCAGTCGCTGCCGGTAGAAGTTCTTCAGCGAGCTGATTACTTGAGGGTGCTTGCCCGCCAGCTCGCGCAGCACCACGTCAGTGACCTCGAGGATCTCGGTGTCCTCCTCGGCCACCACGTTGGCGGTGCGCGGCGCGCCGGAGAGGAGCGCCATCTCCCCGAAGAACGCGCCCTCGCCGAGGTGCGCCAGCGTGATCTCCTTGCCGTCGGCGCCCGTCTTGTGGATGCGCACCTTGCCTTCGACGATGACGTAGAAGCTGCGGCCCGGATCGCCTTCGCGGATGATGAGCTGGCCGGCGACGTGCCGGTGGTAGGCGAGCTTGTTGACCAGCTCGACGAAAGCCTCCTGCGACAGGTCGTCGAAGAGCGGCACCTTCTTCGCCGGGACTTTCTTCCGCCGCGTGCCGGAACGCGGCGCGATGGTCCCGAAGGCCGCGTCGAAATCCGCCTCGTCAGACGCCTCGTCAGACGTCTCGTTGGCCGTGGGGCGCTCGCCCGCCGCCTCCTCGTCGGAGCTGATGGAGAGCAGCTCGACCTCCTCCTCCGACTCGCTGGCGAGCAGATCGGCGATGGACACCACGCCGGCAGGGCCCCTCGGCGGCGGCCGTTGCGGCGACCTTGCCGGCGCGGCGTCCTCGATGGTGATCGCGTCATCGTCGGGCGACGAAACGAGGTCCTCCGCCGAAGGCGTGAGGATCGCGTCATCGGGCAGCTCGTCTGGCTCGGCGCCCGGCGCGGGCATGTCGGGGTCGAGGTCCACGTCGAGCGCCTCGCGGGGCGGCGGCGGGGGCTTCCCTTTCCCCTTTTGGGGCTTGGCCGGCTGGGGCACCGGCGCGGCTATGTCTAGATCAAGCTCTTCCCGGGCGCTCGGAACGACGGCCTTGGACGCGGGCGGCACCTTCGCTCGCGGCGGCGACCCGGGCGTGAAGCCGCGCTGCGGGAGCGGCGGCGGCTGGGACGACTTGCGGTCGTCCAGTTCGAGCGGCTCGTCGTCCGAGGGCATCGGCAAGGGCGGCGGCTGGGACGACTTGCGGTCGTCCAGCTCGAGCGGCTCATCGTCCGACAGTTTCGGCAATGGGGGCGGCTCCGAGAGCGGCTCGAGCGCGATGCTCGACACCGCATCGGCCGCTTCGCCCGCCTCCTCCAGCTCGATGCGGGCGATCGCGCGCCCCCCCGCCCTGATGCCCCGCGCGGGCTTGAGACCGGCGCCTTCCAGCGTCACCTTCGACAAGCGGCGTTCGTTCATCTCCGCTAGCTGCTTCTGCGCGTCTGTGTTCCTCGGATCGATCTCCAGGATCAGCTTGACCGCGCCGATGGCCTTGATGAGCTGTCCCTCGTCGGCGAACGTCTTGGCGGCGTGCCCGTAGGCCGCGACGGCGTTCTGGATCTGCTCCGTGCGCCGGTAGGCGTCACCCAGCTTGAGCCGGTGCTGCATGTCCTTCGGCTCCGCGCTGATGAGCTGTTCGAGGAGCTCGGCCGCCTTTTCCCACTTCTGCTTCTTGAGATAGTCGGCGACCCCGTCCTTCAGTTTGCGGACATCGAGCTGTTGCTTCTTGGCCATTGCGGTCTTTTCTATCTCTAGTTGCGGGGCGCGGCCAGCACGCGCTTCATTTGCGCTGCCGGCCCCTGCGCGTGCGGCCGCCCGGCGGCGGTGGCCCATGCCCGTGGCGCCGCGCCGGCAGCGCGACGCTCTGCGGCCGCGCCGACGCTTTCGCTTTCTTTCCCTCCTGCGACTTGAGCAGCTGCACTTCGGCGCGGGTCAGCTCGCGGATTTCCCCCGGGCGCATCCCCGCCACGCCGATGCCGCCGTAGTCGGCCCGGTGGAGCTTCTGCACCGGCGCGCCCACCGCTTCCATCAGCCGCTTGATCAGGTGTTGCCGCCCCTCGGTCACCACCACGCGCACCCAGGTGTTCTTGGGCGTGTGGCTGTGCACGTCCGCCTCCAGCGCGCGGGCCCGGCCGTCCTCCAGCCGGACGCCGTGGAGAAGCCGCTCGATCTGCTCGCGCCGCGGCACGCCGTGCACCTTGGCCAGGTAGGTCCGCCGCACGCCGAAGCGCGGGTGCATCAGCGAGAACGCCAGCGTCCCGTCGTTGGTGACGATGAGCGCTCCCTCGACGTCGTAATCGAGCCGCCCGACGGGATAGACGCGCTCGGGAATTCCTTCCAGATAGGTGCGGATCGTCGCTCGACCCTCGGGATCGCTGAGCGTCGTCACGATGCCGGCGGGCTTGTAGAGAACGTAGTAGACCTTGTCCTGCTCCTCCCGGATGGTGCGCCCCTCGACCTGGATGACGTCCTCGTCGAGGTCGGCCTTGCTCCCCAGCTCGCGCACCACCTTGCCGTTGACGAACACCTTTCCCGCTTCGATGAGCTGCTCGGCCTTGCGGCGCGAGGCGACCCCGGCGTGGGCGAGAATCTTCTGCAGCCTTTCCCGGGCCATTACTCTTTCTTCTCTTCCGCTGGAGCGAGGCCGGGTCGTGCGCCAGGTCGGTGAGGCCCGCCACCGGGGGCACCGCCGGCGCTTCCTCCTCGACGATCTTGCGACTCTCCTCCGACAGTTCCTGGAACTCGCGCAGCGTGGGGAGCTGCGTCAGGTCGCGCAGGCTGAAGAGGTCGAGGAACTCCTTCGAGGTGCCGTAGATCAGCGGCCGCCCCGGCTCGTCCTTCTTGCCGAGGATGCGGATCAATTTGCGCTCGAGCAGCGCCTTGGTCACCGCGCCGCAGTCGACCCCGCGCAGGTCCTCCATCTCGGACCGCGTGATGGGCTGGCGGTAGGCGACGATGGCCAGCGTTTCCAGAGCGGCGCGGGTGAGGCGCATCGGCTTCACCCGCAACATGCGCCGCACGTAGGCGCCCACCTCCGCCTCGGTGCGCAGTTGCCAGCGGCCTCCGAGGTCGACGAGGTGCACGCCGCGCGCTCCCGGCGCGTACATCTTTTGCAGATCCGCGATCGCGGTTTGCAACATCTCTTTGGAGAACTGCGTCGCTTCCTCGAGCGTGGGCATGTCGACCGGCTTCTCGGCGGCGAAGAAGAGCGCCTCGAGCACTTGCACGGCGCGCTCGGGCGTGGCGAAGCGCGCCGCCTCCTTGAGCATCTGCAGCTCGGTCTGCGTCGCTTCCCGCAGCTCCGTCTCGTCTGCAATGACTCCGCGGTCGTTCTCACCCTCGGTAGTCAAGGATCTGCGCTCCTTCCGCGTTGGAGTCCAAGAGCGATTCCGTCCGCCAGATGTAGATCTCGCTGTTCCGCTCCGACTGGTGCACCCTGATGAGCTTGAGTCTCGCCATCTCCAGCACGGCAAGGAAGGTGGGCACCACGCGGTGGCGGTCGCTCGCCAGCAGATCGGCGAAGAGCGAGGTGAAGGTGATGCGATCTTCCCCTTTCAGGCGATCGGTGATCACCGCGATGCGATCGCCGATCGACAATCTTTCGACGAACACTTCATGTGGAATTTCCATCTTGCGGCGCTTGAGCGCCAGCGCGAGAAGCTCGATCAACCGGTACACCGACAGGTCCGGCATTTTGATATACGCCGCCTCGTCAGCCGCGAGCGGCAGGTCCTCGCGCGCACGCCGCACGAAGACGTCGCGCCCGAGATGCGGCATCGCGCCGAGCTGGGCCGCCGCATCCCGGTACTTCTGGTATTCGAGGAGCCGCCGCACCAGCTCCTGGCGCGGATCGGGGCCCCCCTCCCCGTCGGGCGCGTCCTGCGACTGCTCCCGCGGCAGCAGCATGCGCGACTTGATGTGCGCCAGCGTCGCGGCCATCAAGAGATATTCGCCCGCCAGGTCGATGTTCAAGGCGCGCGCGGCATCCATGTATTGCAGATATTTTTCGATGATGAACGAGATGGGGATGTCGAAGATGTCGAGCTTGTGCTCCTGGATGAGCGAGAGGAGCAGGTCGAGCGGCCCCTGGAAGGCCGGCAACGAGACCGCGAAGGCCTCCGGCTGTGTCGTCTGCCCGTCCACTATGCCAGCTTCATGGCCGCGCGAACTTCCACCATGGTCTGCTCGGCCACCTTGCGCGCTTTTTCCGTGCCGAGCCGCACCAGCTCGTCGATGCGGCCGGGCGTGCGGTCCAGCTCGGCGCGGGCGGCGCGGTGTTTCTCCAGCGCGGGGAGCAGGCTCTCGAGCAGCATCTTCTTGCAGTCCACGCAGCCGATGCCGGCGCTGCGGCACTCGCGGTCGACCATCTGCACCCGCTCGGGCGACGAATAGGCGCGGTGCAGGTGGAAGATGGGGCAGATCTCCGGATGGCCTGGATCGTGCCGGCGCACGCGCGCCGGATCGGTCACCGCCACCATGATCCGTTTGCGCGCGCTCTCGGGGTCCTCGCCCAGCTCGACGGCGTTGCCGTACGACTTGCTCATCTTGCGGCCGTCGAGCCCGAGGATCTTCGGCACCTCGGTGAGGTAAGGGTGCGGCTCGACCAGCACCCGCCCGTACTGGTGGTTGAAGCGCCGCACCAGCTCGCGCGCCAGCTCGAGGTGCGAGACCTGGTCAGCGCCCACCGGCACCGCATCCGCGCCATAGACCGCCACGTCGGCGGTCTGCAGCACGGGGTAGCCGAGAAAACCGAAGGTGTGGAGATCTTTTTCGTGGAGCTGTTCCTGCTGCTCCTTGTAGGTCGGCACGCGCTCCAGCCAACCCAGCGGCGCGATCATGCCCAGGAGGAGGAACAGCTCGGCGTGCTGCTTCACGTGGCTCTGGATGAAGAGGGTGCAGCGCTCGGGGTCGAGGCCCGACGCGATCCAGTCGGCGAACATCTCGCGCTGCGACTCGGCGATCTTCGAAGGGTCCCTGTACTCGCTGGTGAGCGCGTGCCAGTCGGCGGAAAAGAAGAAGCATTCGGCCTTCTTCGAGATCTCGATCCAGTTCTTCACCGCTCCGTGGAAGTGGCCCAGGTGCAGGCGGCCGGTCGGCCGCATACCCGAGACCACGCGCTTGGGGATTCGCTGGGGCTCTTGAGCCATGAAGGGCCGGCACTCTACAACGAACTCCCGGGCGCGGGGCCGGGTTCGTGTACGCTGACGGGGATGGGGAGGGGTACGGTTCACGTACCACGGTCCGTGGGACGTTCCCGTACCTGTCCCCGTAAACGTACACGCACCCGGTCCCGAGCCCGAGCCCGAGCGCCTTTCAGGCCCTGGGGTGCTTCGCGATCACCGCTCTCAGTCGTTTGCCGTCGACGTGCGTATAGATCTGGGTGGTGGCGATGTCGGCGTGCCCCAGCATCGCCTGCACCGCCCGCAGGTCCGCCCCGCGCTCGAGGAGGTGGGTGGCGAAGCTGTGCCGCAGCGTGTGCGGGTAGACGCGCTGTTGAATTCCGGCGCCGCGCGCGTGCCGGGCGAGCAGCTTCCAGAAGCCCTGCCGCGTCATGCGGCCGCCGCGGGGCGTGACGAACAGGTCGGCGCTGCGGCGCGGGCCGAGCAGCTTCTGGCGCGGCCCGGAAAGGTACGCGCCCAACGCGTCGCGGGCCCGTTCCCCGACGGGAACGATGCGCTCCTTGCCGCCTTTCCCGCGCACGCGCACCACGCCCACCTGGGAATCGATGGCGCCCAGGGAAAGCGCCACCAGTTCCGACACGCGCAGCCCGGTGGCGTAGAGCACTTCCAGCATCGCCTTGTCGCGCGCCCCCTGCGCCGACGACGCGTCGGGCTGCGCCAGGAGCCGATCGACGTCGTCGACGCCGAGAAAGTTGGGGAGCGGCCGCGCGCCCCGCGTCGAACCCACGCCTTCGGCGGGGTCGGCCGGCGAAATTCCCTCGGCGTTGGCGAACCGGTGCAGCCCGCGCAGCGCCGCGAGATGGCGCGCCTGCGACGCGCGCGACAGCCCGCGCCGCTGCAGCGCGCCGAGATGCTCGAGCACGAGCGGCTCGGTCACCTGCGACAGCCGCGCGACATCCTGCGCCGCCAACCAGTCGAGATACTCGCGCAGGTCGCGCGCATACGACTCGAGCGTCGCGGGCGACAGCCCGCGCTCGACGCGCAGGTGCGCCAGGTAGCGGTCCAGCGCTTCGTCGAGCGGGGTGGGCGCCGCGAGCGATTCGGCGCCGATCACGCGACCACCCCCTCGATGCGGCCCTTGCCCTCGCGCAGCACCAGCGCCTGCGGGCCGGTCAAATCCAGCACCGTCGACGGCTCGTTGAGCGTCACTCCGCCGTCGAGGATGAGATCGATGCCGTGCCCGAGCCGCTCCTGGATGTCCGCCGCGTCGAGCAGCGGCTCCTCGCCGGGCAAGGCGGCGCTGGTGGTCGCGAGTGGCCGCCCCAGCGCCTTCACCAGCGCGATGGCCACCGGCGCGTCGGGCACGCGCACCCCGACCTGCCGCTGCCGGGTGAGGGCGGTGCGCGGGACCAGTCGAGTCGCCTCGAGCACGAAGGTATATGGGCCGGGCAAGAGCCGCCGCATGAGACGGTAATGCTCGTTCGAGACGATGGCGTACTTCGCCACCTCGCCCAGGTCGGCGCAGAGAAACGCGAACGGCTTGCCCGGGTCGCGCCGCTTGAGCGTGGCGAGCTTCTCCATCGCCTTCTTCTGGAAGAGGTCGCAGCCGAGCGCGTAGTACGTGTCGGTCGGGTACGAGACGATGCCGCCCTCCTCCAGCACCGCCACCGCGCGCTGCACGTGCCGCGGCTGCGGGTGCAGGGGATCGATGGGCTGGATGGGCGTTTTCCGTCTCACCAGCCCTATGTTGGCGGCGCCCGGCCCCTCAAGCAAAAAAAATGCGGCGTTGCAACGACGGCAAAGCGGCGGCGGCCACCTCTGCCGCTGCCCGCCCCGCAGACCGATCCGGCGGCTCTATCCTTTGCTGCCGCCCTTGGTCAGGTTGCCCATCTCGTCCAGCACGGCCTTCTCCGTCTTGAGGGCCGCTTCCTTCGCCACCCGCTTGCCCTGCTCGATCAGCTCGCGGACCTTCTGGCCACCCTTATGGCCGATCTGCGAGTAGAACTCCGGACCGCGCGAGGCGCGGACGGACTCGCCGCCCTTCTTGCCGATCTGCTCGTAGAACTCATGCCCACGCTCGGCCTTGACCGTCTCGCCGCCCTTGCGGCCGATCTGCTCGTAGAACGCCCGGCCGCGCTCCTGGGCCACCTTCACTCCGCCCCTGCGCCCGGCTTCTGCAACGGTCATCCCGCCCTTCTTCTCGTCTGCCATTTCTTGCCTCCGGTGGTTGGAAGGAACCCCCCTCCCCTCCGCCTTCAGCTCCTTCTGGTTTCACAAAAGACGCATCAGAGGATGCGCTTTTTGCCTTGCTCGATGAGCTCACGGACCTTCTGGCCGCCCTTCCTTCCGATCTCTTCGTAGAAGGACGGGCCGTACTTGTCGCGAACGGCCTCTCCTCCCTTGCGTCCGCCCAGCTCACCACCCTTGCGGCCGATCTCCTGGTAGAACTCCACGCCCCGCTCGTCGCGGACGCGCTCGCCGCCCTTGCGGCCTGCCTCGGAGACGGTCATTCCGCCCTTTCCGTTCCCGCGAGTCCTGATCATGTGGTGCCCCTTTCAGACCCGCGGCGCTACTCCGGCGCCGGCTGGTTGACTTCGCCGCCCGGCGCGGGCGTCTCGTCCTCGTCCTCTTCGGCTTTGGCCAAGTTCGCGGCCGCCGCTTCGCTTGCCGCCTTCTTGCCCTCCTCGATGAGGGTGCGGACCCGGTGCCCGCCCTTCTTCCCGATCTCCTCGTAGAAGGGAGTGCCGCGTTCCGCCTTGACCGCCTCGCCGCCCTTCTTGCCGATCTGCTCGTAGAAGCCGGCGCCGCGCTCTGCCTTGACGGTGTCGCCGCCCTTCTTGCCGATCTGCTCGTAGAAGGCGCGGCCGCGCTCCGCCTTCACCGTCTCGCCGCCCTTGCGGCCGATCTCCTCGTAGAAGGAATGCCCGTACTTGTCGCGAACGGTCTGGCCGCCTTTGCGGCCGGCCTCGCTCACGCTCATCGAGCCCTTCTTCTTGCCAGTGTTCTCTTCCGCCATACCCCGCCTCCCCCTAATTTGAGTGCAGTTACCCCCGCAGGGGCAAAACCATCAGTGACGCGCCCTCGCCTGCCGCTCCGTGGCCTTGCGGCCAGCGGCGATCAGGTCGCGGACGCGCTGTCCGCCCAACTTTCCAATCTCCTGGTAGAACTCGATCCCCCGCTCCCGCTTCACCGTCAGCCCGCCCTTGCGGCCGCCGATGAGTCCCCCCAACCGCCCGGCCTCACGCACGGTCATCCCCCCGGCGCTCGCCCCCAGGACGCGATGCTTTCAATTTGGGTGCCGGCCGCTTGGTCGCCCTGCTGCCGGTCTTCCGTGTCGCCATGCCAGGCCTCTGCTCTCTGGGAGCCGACTGCCACCTCCACCTACTTGTCGCACTTTTGGAGACAGTTTCCTTACAGTGAGGCGTAAGCTAGGTCGACCTCAGCAGCCCCGCAAGCTGCCAACCGTCCGCGACCGCTAGGGAAAGGAGTCAGCCCCGGCCCGCGAGGGAGGCGATTGCCGATTGTACCGCCTCCACCACGGATGCGCGGCGACCGGGGTCAGTAATCTTCCCTGAGCAGCCGGGGGAGCGAGCGGCCGGCAGGTCGCGCAGGTAGAAGGCGTCGGTAGCGCGGTTCCCTTCCGTGGCGATGCGGGCCACCTCTATGCTCACGCCGGCGCGGTGCAGGGCATCGGCGATGGTGTGGAGGAGGCCGGGCCTGTCCTGCGCCACCACGTCGAGGATCGTCATCTCGTCGCTCGACACGTCGTCGACGCGGATGCGCGTCTCGACGCTCGGGGCCGCCGCCGTGGCCCAGGTCGCGCGGCGCAGTCGCTTCTGCACGAGGCGGTGCGGGTCATCGGCGCCCGAGAGCAGGCGCAGCAGGTCGCCGCGGGCCGTCTCCCAGCGCGCGTCCGACGGCGCCCCCCCGCCGCCCGCCTCGCGCACGACGAAGGTGTCCAGCGCAATTCCTCCTTCGAGCGAATGCACTTCCGCGCCGAGGATATCGATTCCGTTGGCTGCCAGTGCGGCAGTGAACACAGCGAGGAGGCCGGGCCGGTCGGGCGCCACCAGCGTCAGGTCGGCTTCCCCCGCCAACGACCGGTGCAACTCGCTGGCAAAGCCCGCCTTGCGCGCCTGGACCCAGAGCTTGAGGTGTCGCGCGGCGTCCTCGGGCCGAGCGATGGCTGCCAGGTATCGCTCGGGCACGGCGTGGGCGAACTCGCGCGCCAGCGCCGCCTGCTCGCCGGCCAGCGGAGCGACCCGCGCGGCGAGCCGATCGCGCCGCGCTTCGACCGACCAGGCGTGCGCGGACAGGTTTTCACCGTGGAGCTGCGCGCGGGTCTTTTCGTAGAGGGTGCGGAGGAGGTTCGCCTTCCAACGCGTCCAGTTCTCGGCGGAGACGCTGGCCATGTCGGCGTAGGTCAACAGGTACAGCATCTCGAGGCGCTCGACCGACCCCATCTCATGCGCGAAGCTCTCGATGAGGCGCGCGTCCTCCAGATCGCGGCGCTGGGAGAGGTGGCTCATCTTGAGGTGCGCGAGCACCAGCCACTCGACGTCCGCGGTGTCGGCCGGGTCGAGCCCGGCGCGCAGCGCGTAGTCGCGCACCAGCTCGGCGCCGCGGGCGGAATGGTCAGGGCCCAGGCCCTTCCCCAGATCGTGGAAGAGCAGCCCGAGCATGAGCGCCAGCGGCCGCTGCTGGGCGCGGGCGACGCGCGTCAGCTCCGGCTCGTCCTCGGCGAGGGCGCCGGCCCGCAGCCGCATCATGCGCGTCAAGGCGAAGACCGTGTGCGTGTCGACCGTGTACACGTGGTAGAGGCTGTGCTGCGCCCGCGCCCGCAGCCGCGCCATCTCCGGAAAAAGCGCGCCGATCACGCCCAGCTCGTGCAGCGGCTGCAGCGACGTGCCCTCGCTGCCCTCGCACACGAGGAGCTGCCAGAACTCGAAATGCCCCTCGCGGTCCCGCGACCGAGTAGAGGCGGATCATGTCGGCGGGCCTGCGCGCGAAGACCTCCTTGTCGTTGACGGTGACCCGGCCGTTCCAGATCTTGAAGGCGGCGTCGATGGGCTGCGGCTTGGGCACGCGCCGCGGCCTGGGGGCGTCCTCGACGGCGCAGCGGTCGATGAGCGCGTCGGAGGCGCGGGCGATCTCGAGGAGCGCGATGAACGTGTCGCGCATGAACTTCTCCACGCCCAATTCCCCGCCCGGCTCGTCGCGGTAATCCAGCACCTGCGCGAGCCGGCGCTGGTTGTCGAACGTGAGCCGGTCGTCGCGGCGCCCCGTCGCGTAGTGCAGCTCGTTACGCAGCTTCCACAGCAGGTCGCGGGCCGCTCGCGCGGCGTGTACCTCGCGCGCCGGCAGGAGACCGCGCTCGCCCGCCTCGCCGAGGCCGGCCACCTTGTGGCGCGCGCGCGCGATCCAGAGCGCGGCCTGCAGATCGCGCAACCCGCCCTTGCCGTGCTTGAGGTGCGGCTCGAGCAGCCATACCGAGCCGCCGTAGCGCTTGCGGCGCTCGTTGTACTCGTCGAGTTTGTCGCCGATGAACTCGTAGATCTTGCGCGCCTCCAGCTCGGTGACGGTGGCGCGCTCGAACGACTTGAAGAGCTGCGGGTCGCCCGCGACGAGCCGCCCGTCGAGGAGCGCGGTGCGGATGGTGTGGTCCTCACGGGCCGTCTCGAGACACTGCTTGAGCGTGCGCGCGGCGTAGCCCGCTTCGAGGCCGGCGTCCCAGAGGGCGCGGTGGAGGCGCTCGGCGACCAACTCCGCGCTGGGCCGGAGGGTTTTCTCCTCGGGGAGCAGAGCGAGCAGATCGACGTCGGAGCGCGGCGACAGCTCGCGCCGCCCGTATCCGCCGGTGGCCACCAGCGCCAGCGGCGGCTCGGCCCGCGCCTTCGCCTCGGCGCAGATGGTCTTGAACAACTCGCCGACGACCCCGTCGGTCAGGTCGGAGATGGCGCGCACCACCTCCTGGCCGCCGGCCCGGGCGCGGTGGCGGTCGAGAATCTCGGAGCGACCCTTCTCGAGTCGCTCACGCGCGCGCTGGACGGCGTCCAATGACTCCACCCCGTGAACATAACGCACGGTTTTCCGATCATCGCCTGACGTTTTTGTCTGATGGCTCGTTCCCCCGCGAATCCTGCGCTGTCCACGACCATCGGACCGGGATGCCACTCGTCCGCATCGACTTGCGCAAGGGTACGAAGCCCGCCTTCCGGCGCGCCGTCGGCGACTCTGTCCATCGCGCGATGGTGGAAACCATCAAAGTCCCCGAGCTGGACCGGTTCCAGGTCATCACCGAGCACGACGCCGAATCGCTCATCTACGACCCGTCGTACCTCGGCATCTCGCGCACCGACGGGGTGATCTTCATCCAGATCACGCTCAATGCGGGACGGACGGTGGAGGCCCGCAAGGCGCTCTACGCGCGCATCGTGCAACTGCTGCGCGAGTCCCCGGGGGTGCGGCCCGAGGACGTCCTCGTCAACCTCGTCGAGGTGACCAAGGAGAACTGGTCCTTCGGCAACGGCATCGCGCAATACGCTAGGTAGTGGTTTTTGAGATGACCCAAACGAAAATCGTAAACGGGTACTTTCAAAACACTTCCGTTTCCGATTCGGTTTGCGTTTGGGTTTTGGTTTGCGTTTTAGACTAGCCGATCAGCCGCAGCCGCGGCCACAGCACAATGCGCGACTTGCCGGCGCAGGCGGCAGCCGTCCTTGCTTTGAATAGCAGAGATAACGAGCTGGTCACGGCGGCCTCCAGCGCCAGGACCGATTCGAGAGCAGCGCCACTCCCCGCGCACGCTCGAGGAATTCCATTTCGTCGGCTGTCGCCTTCAGCGGATTCGCTGTCCGGCGCGGGCGCGGGCGCGGGCGAAATCGGGGCCGAGCCTGCCCGAGGGCGTTCCAAAGCTGCACCGACACATTCCAGACGGACGTTTTCTCGTCGGAATCGCCTATCTGGATCAGCCCGTTTTGAACCATTTCATCGACCTGATATGTCGACAGGATCGCGGCGCCGAAATTGAGCCGCCGATATGCGCGGCCAATCTCCCCGCCAAAAGTGCAGCATGCCGTGGAGTTGCGCGCGGTCAAACTCGTTCAGATCCTCGTGAGCGCGGGCTGCGACCGCGACGATGCGTTTCGCGATTGAACCAGGTGCGTACGGAATATTCGTGGTCGTAATCGGTGACGACGACGTGCGTACAGTCGGGCGGAAGCCTCACGGAGCGCGGGCGAGGCGGCGGCGGCCGTCGACGAAGTCCTTCACGCCGCGGGCGATGGCCTCGGCCGTGCCCTCCTGGAAGCGCGCGCTGCGCAGGCGCGCCTCCTCGGCCGGGTTGGAGATGTACCCCGTCTCCACAAGGATGGACGGCATGTGCGTCCCGAGCAGGACGTAGAAGAGCGCCTGCTTCACGCCGTGGTCGGGCATCCTGCCGATGCGGCTGCGCAGCGTGCGCACCAGCGACGACTGCACCGACTGGGCCAGCTCGCGAGCATCGCTGGCGTTGGCCTTGGTGGCCAGGTCGGCGAGGATGAGGCGCAGGTCGCTGACGGTGCGCTCCGCCTCGGCGTTTTCGAATGCGGCGAGCCGCGCGTCGTAGCGGTCGCTGGCGACGTTCAGCGTCCACGTCTCCACCCCCGACAGCTTCCGCCGGCGCGCCGCGTTGCAATGGATGGAGACGAACAGGTCGGCCTTGGCTTCGTTGGCGATGCGGGTGCGCTCCTCGAGCGGCACGAAGGTGTCGCCGGTGCGCGTCATCACCACCGTGAAGCCGAGCGACTTGAGCCGCGCCGCAACCTTGCGCGCGATCTTCAGCGTGATGTCCTTCTCGCGGACGCGGTGCGGGCCGATGGCGCCGGCGTCCTTGCCGCCGTGCCCGGCGTCGACCACCACGCGCTTCACCCTGAGGCCGAGTTGCGCCGCGAGCGAGCTACCCGAAGATAGCGCCGCCGACCGCATCTCGCGTGCCTTCGTCGCCGGCTCCTCGTCCGGCTCGGTCAGCGCAGACACGGCATCGCGAACGGCCTTCACTACGGGAGCGGTGCGCGCCGGCGGCGACTCGGGCGCTTCGGGCTCGGGTGGCCCTTCTTCGTCCGACTCATCGTCGTCAGCGTCGGCGGGCTTCTCCAATGCCGCGGTCCGCTCGGCGACCGTTTTGGCCTCGGCCGACTCGGAATAGCGCTCGACGAGCCGCTTCGCCGCCGCGGCGCGATCGCCCTGGTTCTTCGTGTGCCAGGAGAACTGCACCGCCGCCTGGAGCGCCTTGAGGCCCATTGCGCCAGGGTAGTCCTCGTCCACCTTGCGCAGCGCCGCCAGCGCCGCGCGCGCATCAGCCGGCGATCGCGAGAAGCCGAACAGCTCGGCCCGCGCCTGTGCCGCGGCCAGCGCCGCCTCCGGCGCGGCGGGCCCGTCGGGAGCAGCCGCGAGAGCGCGATCGAACTCGCGGAGCACCTTCTCCCACGGCGCGCGCAGGCGGCGGCGGTGCGCGTCGTTGCGCAGCCTCTCCAGCGAGGCATTGGCCAGCTCGAGCCGTTTCTCCTGCGCGACGGCAGCCGCGGCGCGCGCGGCCGCGCCCGACGCGGGCACCGCGTGTGCGGCAATGGGCAGGAAGGTGGCCGCCGCTATGACGAATCTGGGGAACCAGCGCACCCCCAGACGCTCGCACGCCAAGCCGTTCCGTCAACTTTTCGGAGCCTCCGAGGAAATGGACCACGGGTCGTCATCGTTTGAACCATTGCAAGCCCGGTGTGCGCGGCCCCAAGGCCGCGACCGCTCGGGCGCCGCGAACCCGCCGCGGCGCCCATTTTTGGAGCGGGGCGGGTTGCGGCTATGCTGATGCGGATGCGTCCACTCACGGCTCTTCTCGCGCTTCTTCTCGCAGTCGCGCCTGCCTCTCGAGCGCGCGCGCAGGTTCCTCCCCAACCACCGGCGGCGTCGGTTCCCGCCGAACCGCCAGCGGCGTCGATGGACGACGAAGACGGCCCCGAAGACGATCCCGAATCGTCGGAAGCGGAGTCGGAGTCGCAGTCGGGAGCGGCCGCGCTGGTCCCGCCGAGTTCCGAATTCCGCTATTCGAGCGATCTCTCCGACGAAGAACTGCGGCGCCGTTGGGAGCACGAGCTGGAGTCGCTCGGAAGCATCTCGGTGGGGTTCGCCGATCGCGGCCGGCTGATCAACGCCGTGCACATGTCCCACGACGCAGCCTGGATCTGCCAGCGTCCCGAACTGGCATGGGGCGCGCAGGAGACGATCGAGGCGCTGTCCACCGCTTTCCGCGCGGCGCACGAGCAGTTTCCGGCCTCCGCGCCCGCGCGGCTCGGCCAGATCGGAGCGCGAGATGGCGGGTATCTGCGGCCGCACCGCTCGCACCAGTCCGGCCGCGATGCGGACATCAGCTTCTTCTACAAGAACGACGCCAGCCCGCGGCCCGGGGCGCCTCGTGAGCGGCTCATGGATCCCGAGCGGAACTGGGCCCTGTTGCGCGCGCTGATTACGCTGACCGACGTGCAGGTAATCCTCGTCGACCGCCGCATCGTGAGCGTCTTGCGCAAGCACGCGCAGGCTGCCGGCGAGGATCGCGCCTGGATCGATCGCGTCTTCGGCGGCGGCAAGGCTGCGCTGGTGCAGCACGCGCACCGGCATCGCGACCACTTTCACGTGCGGTTCTTCGCGCCGCGGTCGCAGGAGCTAGGCCGGCGCGTCCAGCCGCTTTTGGCGCTGCGGCCCGAGCACAACCTGATCACGCACCGCGTGAAGCTGGGACAGACGTTGAGCCACATCGCCCGCGTGTACGGCACGACGGTGGTCGCCATTCGCAAGGCCAACCACTTGCGCGGCACGTTTCTGCGCGCGGGACATCAAGTGCTGGTGCCGCTCCGGAAGCCATGCACCCACTGCCCGCTCCCGCCGCCGGTCGTCGTTCCGCCGCGCTGCCTGCCGGCGCCGGCGAGCGCTCCCATGGTGAACGCGGCGAGCGTCTCCGGAGGGGGCGGCGTGGCGGCGGAAGGCGCCAAGTAGCGGCACTAGCGCCTGCTCGCGAAGAGGCATGGCGAGAGCGCGCTCATTGCAGCACCAACGGCTCGATCTGCAGATCGAGTTGCCCGCGCAGCGACGTCGCCGGCACCGGCTTCAACTCGCGCCGGCTCCCGCAGCGGCACCGCTTGAGCGAGGCGAGATACGCCGGCCAGGTGGCCTCGCGCACGAACTCGAGCGACGAGCCGCACCGGCTTTGCGCCACCAGCGCTTCGTGCCGCTGCCGCGCGTAGTCGACCCCCTTCTCGATGAGAAGGCGGTTGCACGCCGGGCACCTCCACATCTTCGTCGATTCCGCCGTCATGACTTCCTCCAGAACAGGTCTGGAAAGAAGTCTAACCAGGGGGACTGACAATGCGTTCAGTACCCTGAAGAAACCCTTGCAGATCGGTGGTTTGCGGGCGTGGACATCCGCTCCTCCATCTCCTTGCGGAACGTGGCCAGCTCGCGGTTCAGGTTCTCGATGCCGAGTTCGTTCTTCAAGTTGACGCGGAAGTCGGTCGAAGCCTGTGCGCGGTCCTTCGCCGCCTGGCGGTTCTGGCTCATCATGATGAGCGGTCCCTGCATGCCGACGAGAATGCCGAGGAACAGGTTGAAGAACTGGTACGGATAGACATCGAACGGCCTGGGCAGGAAGGTGTTCATCCCCGCCCAGATGAACGTCAGCGCCAGCAGGCCGAGGATGAACGCCCACGAGCCGTTCAGCTCGGCGACGCGGTCGGCGAGCTTGTCGCTCCAGTGCAGCTGCTCCTCGAATTCCTTGACCACGTCGCGCGCGGCGCGCTGGCTCAAGAGCGCATTGGTGTCGCGCAGGCGCACCGCCACCTCCGAGAGGATGGCCAGCACCGACGCCTCGCTGCGCACGATGTCGCTGATGAAGTGCTCGCGCGCCAGCTCGAGGAGGACGCAGTCCGCCTTTGCCTCGGCGCTGGCGGAACGCGGCTTCTCGTCGAAGAGCGCCAACTCGCCGAAGTGCTCGCCCTCGTTCACTTCCTTGAGATCGACGCGGCCGGCGCCACCCTCGGGCGGGAGGAAGATCTCCACCTTGCCCGAGAGCACGATGTACATCGAGTCGCCGTTGTCGCCCTTGGCGAAGACCAGCTCGCCCGCCGGCAGCCGCCGTTCGACCAGGCGCTGCGAGAGCGAGATGCGCGAGCTCTCCGAGAGGCCTTTGAAGAGCGGCACGCGCTCGAGCAGCTCGTGGCGTTCCATGAGCGCATGATCTCTCTTGACGGGTGCGCAAGGCAAGCGGCATTCAGCGCAGTTTTTTCTGCTGCTCGTCGAGCCAGAGGAGCGCTTCCATCGGCGTGGTGCGCGAGAGATCCAGTTTGCGCAGCGCCTCGAGCAAGGGGTGCTCGGGCGGCTTTTCGAAGAGCGGGAGCTGCGAGCGCGCCTTCTGGCGCGAGCCGGCCAGCGCCGGCCGGCCCGACTCGTCGAGCTCCTGCGCTTCGAGGTTGGCGAGGATCTCTCGCGCGCGCTGCAGCACGCGCTCGGGCAGGCCGGCGAGCTTGGCCACCTGGATGCCGTAGCTGCGCGAGGCCGCGCCGGGGACGATCTTGCGCAGGAAGACCACGCGCCCGTCCACCTCGGTGACCGCCATGGTGAGATTGACCGCGTGAGGCTTCTCGCGCGCCAGGTCGCACAGCTCGTGGTAGTGCGTCGCGAACAGCGTTCGCGCGCGCACCGCGTCGTGGATGTGCTCGGCCACCGCCCAGGCGATGGCGAGACCGTCGAACGTGCTGGTGCCGCGGCCCACCTCGTCGAGGAGCAAGAGCGAGCGCGTCGTGGCCTGGTGGAGGATGCGCGCGCATTCGGCCATCTCGACCATGAAGGTGCTCTGGCCGCGCGCGAGATCGTCGGCCGCGCCCACGCGCGTGAAGAGCCGGTCGACCAGACCCACCCGCGCGCTCGCGGCCGGCACGAACGACCCCGACTGCGCGAGGATGGCGATGAGCGCGACCTGGCGCATGGCGGTGCTCTTGCCCGCCATGTTGGGGCCGGTCAGCACCACCAGCCGCCGCTCGGCGTCGAGCGAGAGGTCGTTGGGCACGAAGGGCCCGT
>WNFC01001449.1_pt1 | contig 24946 bp, 23 predicted proteins | sample 5400541 | NCBI WGS metagenome assembly WNFC01 (sample SAMN13153342, study PRJNA577476) | soil metagenome | isolation source: 120 cm saprolite under Douglas fir tree site 2 hole 2 replicate 1 | place: USA:California | collected 2015-04-18 | reverse complement strand
GAGGGGCAAAGAAAAGACCCGGCGTTCGAAATGTTGAGGAGTAGCAACGCTGCAGCTATCTACTTCGGCTTTCGGCGGAGCTTCCGAATCCCTCCCCCTGACCAGGGGGAGGCTAGGTGGGGGTCGTCCGGCATCGATGCGCACACTCACTGGCGCTCCTGCGCTTAGCTGCGCCGCACCGGTCGTTTGCTGCAGAACGGCAGACTGCCTTTCTGCGGATTTCTGCGGTGCTGGCGGTTGATGGGCGTGGCACTGAAAGCACTGCGTAATCGCCAGCGAGGCGCGGTCGTCCGGATCTCGGCTCGCTGCCACCTTGAAATGGCATTGCTCGCATGCACTCTGCAGGTGCCCGGCTGAATGCAGGAAGACGGCCTTGATATGCCGAACTGGAACAATGCCTGAGTATGGGATGGTCACAGGCGAACGGCCGAGCGCAGCCGGCATCTCCATGAAGCTGTCCTGTGGAACGAGGTGGCACCCCACCCCCGCGCATCCGCCCCATTTGAAGCTCATCTGCTCGCGTCCGCCGGGCTGTGACGGCGGCACCAGATGGCAGGACATACAGCTAAAGCCACCAGCGATCGGCGGATAGTGCGACTTTATCAGCAGTTCATGCTCATAATGGTTGAACCGGCGTTTGAATAGATGGCGCACAAAGAACTGACGCTGCATCTCCGGCACTTGGTGCTCGGCAACCTTATCGATCGATGGGTGCTTGTGACACCAGACACACGCAACGGCTGAACTCGCGCTCACGTTCGGCGCCGCCCCTCGATGCTCTGTATGGCAACTGAGGCATTCGAGGTTATGAGATGAACTCATCGCTATGCGGTGGCCGGCTATCAGGCCAACATCTTTCAGCCTGACGTCGAATCCGCTGTGAGGGTTGCTGTCGCTGATATCACCGTGGCAATTGACGCATCCGGCGTTCGACGGCCCGCGCCAGGGGCGATGGCACGCGGTGCAGTTACTGCTGAGCTGCTGATGCGCAGCCAACAAAGTTCCCGGCTGGTAACTCGAGCGCGGCGCGAGCAACAACAAGCCAATCGCAGCGCTCACGATGCCCCAGGCTAGCGGCGCAAAGCGAACATTCATATTCCCGCGAAATACAACACGCCGGTCACATGGAAAATGATCAGCACCAGCACGGTAATTGCTAGACGACGATGGAGCAGCAACCAGGCAGTGCCCAACCTCAAATTGAACTGGTTGTGATCAAGACCGACCTTGCGCTCGGCGATGTTGACCAACTCGTGGAACACCGCCGCTTCCGCACCGAACCCGCTGGCAAGGACCCGGGCAGGCTTACACACCGCCGGCGCGGGGTTGTTGCCCGTGAGCGTCGCCCATAAGAGCGTACGCGAGGGCGGAATGCCAGCAAGAATTGGCCTTACGGATAAAAGGTAAGCGCGGACCAGCACCTCCGAATGGCCCAGCACCAGTTCCTCGGCTTCGACGTACAACTCACGAGAAGCGGCCTCGACATCTTCCAGCCGGACTTCCGGATTACCCAACTTGAGCATTCGCGCGGGCAGAAAATCCTCAACCAACGCGCCAAAAAACCCACTGAGGACCAGCAGGATCACCAGTATTTCGAGCGCCAGTTCGAGCAGGCTGCGGTGGCCGAATTGCGTATGCCACCAGAACGGCAGCATCGCAAATACGCCGAGCGTGACGTGCACCACGCGCCAGGTCTCGAGCCGATCGAGGAGCAGAAACCTCACCGCCCACGCTCGCGGCAGCCGGGCGGCCAGGCGCAGCCAGCGCAGCGAGAACCATAGGGTGTATTTGCGCACTGGATAAAGGGCAGCCAGGAGAAACACGCTCAGCGTTAACTCTCCAGTGCGATAGGAGCCCAGGCGCAGGCCTAAGCCAGCCGACAGTTTATGCAGGGCGATGACCGTGGAACCGCATAACGCCGCCCATAACATCATCGATGCTATCGGTGCCGTATGCCGCCGGGCGGCGGCCTCACCAATCTGTATTCTCGCTGCTTTCCCTGGTTCCCTGCTCTGCCCGGCTGCTATCGGAAGAGGCGCACCCTCGCGCCAGGTGAGGCCGCTGCCGGGAATGCCTTTTGGGGGGGATGGCACGGTTGTGCCAGGCGAGGTCACGCGCTCTGACCGGCGCCTCAGTCGCTGCCGCCGCGTGCTTTGCGGACCCGCGAACCCATGCTCACCGCGCCGGTTTTCTCGAGCAGCGTAGCCGGATCGATCCGGATGGCCGCGCCGGTGGGACAACTATGCACGCAGCCCATGAATGGCAACCCATCGCACAGGTCGCACTTGATGGGGAAGGCGACCGGCACATGGCCCGCCTCAACACCTCCCGGGAATGGCGCCGGCTTGCGCTTGCTATTTGCTTCACCGCCACGTCCGAACAGCCGGCTGAACCAACCCTCGTCGGCCACATCATGCGAAGCAACCGGATATGGCCGGAAGAAGTTCGGATCATCCATGATACGCGACTTGCGTGCCTGTGCGCGGTCGAAAGTCGGCGTATCGATCATCGCAATGTTGTCGTAGGGACAGGCGATTGCGCAGTTGCCGCAGCCGATGCACATATCGTATTGGAAGTAGATTTCGCCCTCCGGCCGCCGCTTCAGTGCGCCGGTGGGACAGGCGTTCATGCACTTCGGATCGTCACAATGGCGGCAGGCGCTCGGCACCAGGTATTTGCCGAGCTGAATGCCGTTGCGAATCAGCCGGCTCTGACCATGGAGCGATTCGCAGGCACGCACACAATTATCGCATTTGATGCACAGGTCGAGGTCCATCACCAACAGCGCGTCGGCCTGAATCACGCCGAGCTGCCCCATTTTCCTGAGCAGTTCCGAAAGCTCGGGGGTAATGGTTCGCTCCTGCTCATGGCGCCGCGCGATAACTTTCCGCACCTCAACTTCGATTTCGGGAAAGCGGCGGCAAAGGTCGAGAAACTCGTCGCGGCCAATCTTGATCAGCTCGCATTTGCCCGCCGTCAATACGCTCGCCCAACGCACGCCGGTCTCGAACAACGCCATCTCGCCGAAAAAATCGCCGGCGCGGAGATAAGCCAACACGTTTTCGGTGCCATCGGGCTCCTGACGCGAAACCTGGACAAAACCGTCGCGAACTATGTAAAGCGCGTCACCCGGCTCGCCTTGTTTGACGATCGGAACGCCACGCAGGTCATAGCGCACGATTTCGCATTTGGGGGTTAGCTCCTTGACGAATTCAGGCGGCACGCCCCGAAATAAATCCAAATCAGCAGCGGCGACGCTGACCGCCATTTCACGATAACGGTCGGCCAGCATGATGCGCGCCTGCGGATTGATTTCCAGGTATTTGAGCGCATGGCGCGGTACATAGAAAATCTCAGTCTCGCCGCCGGCGATAATATCGAGCGTTCGCGGCAATCCGCCGAGCACTCCCAGTTCGCCGTAAAACATCCCGGCGTGCAACCTCGCGACATGGACGCGGCCGTGAGCCTCATCATCAAACAGCTCGACCACGCCGCTTAGCACGAAACACAAGTCGAGCTCGTATTCGCCTTTACGGCAAATCACCTCGCTGGGATGGAAACGGCGCATCCCGATCGCGGGCTCGTTATCGTAGGCGTGCAAAAACGCATCGCGCTGGTCCTCGGTGAAGCCCTTGAAGACTTCGAGCCGAATGAGACGCTGCCAGACCACCGCGGACGGCTCCTTCAATATTGGCACAGTCGTCGGCACAAAGCCGAGTAAGCCTCAGCCCATCCTGCAAGTCAACCCGGTGAGATTGGGCTGGGCGCTATTCGCGGCCGCACGAGAGGCATCGGAAAGGTGCGTCTGCCGATTATTGGCCTGCAGTGCTAGCGCGAAGTCATAGACTTTATCGTCAGGGCAAGGTAAAAGGTTTAGTGTAACAGGCCCGGAGCACTAATCATTTAAACCCGTCACGGGTTTTTCTGGCTCGCGCTTCCCGGCAATGCGGTAAGGAGGGGCGATTGATGCCCACGAAATTGTATGTAGGCAATCTGGCCTACGCGGTTACTAACGAAGACCTGGAAGCGCTATTCTCGCAGGCAGGTAAGGTCGACAGTGCCGTTGTAGTGGTCGACAAATTTTCCGGTCAGTCGCGCGGTTTTGGCTTCGTCGAAATGGCGGATTCCAACGAGGCCGCGCAAGCCATAGAGCAATTTAACGAAACCGAACTCAAGGGCCGCGCGATTCGGGTCAATGAGGCGCGACCGCGTGAGGGCGGAGCACGTGGCGGCGGCTTCGGCGGAGGCGGCGGTGGCGGTGGACGTGAGCGCCGGGGAGGCGGCGGTGGGCGCGGCGCGGGCGGTGGTGGCGGTGGGCGCGACCGCCGCTGGTAAGGCGCGCGCACTATCGACCCGACAAGTGTCGTAGGCGGGTTGTCAAACCCGCCTAGTCTTCTGTTAAGAGCATTCGGCATTCGGACGCTCGCTTTTGGTGCCCGGCAGTTGTGGCGTTGCCTGATTGTCGGAGAATTCCAGAAATAGCGCGCGGACTGTGCCCGACGGGCGATTTCTCTCGATCGTCTTTACGAACTGTAGGGGACTGGGGGGTTTGCCGCTGTTACACAGCGATTGGAGCAGTTCGGCTTGTGGAATCGAAACGGTTGGCTGTTTCCTTAATCCGGCGAATTGCTTGTCGTTTCGGGCCTCTGGTATAGGCTATCACGACGGCTGTTATCGTCATCGGCATCCTGACCCTTAACCCTCTAGCGCGTTTCGCGCAGCTACGCAGCGCGGGTTCTGTCGGGGGGCACTGGTACACGTCTCACCCCCTAGTGAGATCGGGAAGAAGCCGACCAGGAACAGACCAGGAGGGTTGATCGTGTTGAGCGAATCCGAACAGATTGAGCACCTCAAGCTAACCGCCGATATTGCCGGCCTCGAATTGGCGGAAGTCATCCTGCCCCAATCGCACCACGTCGTCGTCCACCGCATCCGTCTGCATTACCTCGATTGGGGTACCGAAGAACGGGCGCCTATCGTCTTTCTGCATGGGGGTGGCCTTAACGCTCATACCTGGGACGTCGTCTGCCTGATGCTCAGGCACGACTACCATTGTGTCGCACTCGACCAGCGCGGCCATGGCGACAGCGAATGGGAGCCGACTGCCGATTACAGTTTCGAGAGCCAAATCAGAGACATTGAGGGTTTCGTTGAAAAGCTCGGGCTCGAGCGGCCGCTACTGATCGGCCATTCTATGGGTGGCTTCGCCGCGATGGGCTATGCAATGCGGCACGCCGCAAAAATGGCTGGATTAGTACTGGTAGACGTTGGCCCAGAGCTGAGCATGGACGGCGCCAAACGGATCCGCGATTTTGTCAGCCAGGACCGCGTCCTCGATTCGGTCGACGAATTCGTCCAACGTGCAATGGCATTTAATCCGATGCGCAATCCGGCTCTGTTGCGGCGGAGCTTATTGTACAATCTGCGTCAACTGCCGAACGGCAAGTGGACCTGGAAACACGATCCCAATCGTCATTCGCCGAATCTCGCCGTCGAACGCGATACGCGGGCGAAGCAGATTTTAGAGGAAATCCACCGAATCTCGTGTCCGACGATGGTCCTGCGTGGGGCGCGCAGCGACGTTTTCAGCGACGAGAACGCCGAGAAATTCGCTAGTGCGCTGCCTAAAGGCCGATGGCACAGAGTGCCCGACGCCGGTCACACAATACAGGGCGATAATCCGCGCGGCCTGCTCGACGCCTTGGAGCCGTTCATCAAGGAAATCGGCCTGTAACTAACCAGGCTGCGGAAAAAGTCTTCGCAGCCTGCTCCCCCTCTGTAATCTCCCCCGCAAGCGGGAGAGAACTAGAGGAAAGGAGCCCGTCTTCAAGCAGGGTGCTGAAGGCATTCGCTGATGAGAAACCCGCAGCAGGCTTTTTTCAGCACCCTGCTAGACCGGCCCATTGCGAAGCACGCCCTTCTGCTCCAGCTCACGAACCCGCGATGGCGGGTAGCCCAGGTAACGGCCGAGAATCTCCTCGTTGTGCTCGCCGAGCAGCGGGGCTTCGAGGTCGAGACGCCGCGGATAATCTGAAAAGCGCAGCGCAAAACCCGGCACCTCAAAATCTCCCAGAACTCGATCATGCACGGTGCGCACCGTGCCGCGCTCTCTAAGATGCGGATGCCTGACTGCTTCGGCCACCGACAGTACCGGCGCATGCGGCACGCGGTATTCTTTCATCGCGGCGGTTGCGGCGTCATCGCCGACTGCCTGGAGCCATTGCTCCATAATCGCGATCAATTCGTTCAGGTTGGTCAGCCGAGCGGCGTTGGTTTTGAAGCGCTGGTCAGCCGCTAATTGTGGCTGACCCATTGATCGGCACAAGGCGGCAAAGTGATGGTCCAATGGCGCGATGATAATGAAGTAATGATCGCGCCCCTTGAAGATTCCGGCCGGCACGGCATACCACGAATGCTGTCCTGAACGGGTCGGTTTCACCTCGCCGTTGCTCAAGCTATGCGTTTCGATGCCGCATTCGTGGTAATGCATGTAAGTATCGAGCAAGGATATATCGAGATGCTGGCCGCGGCCGGTTCGTACACGCCCCAGCAACGCTGCACATATCGCGCCCATAGCATGGACTCCGGTGCTGACGTCACCCAGCGCGACCATCGGGACATACGGCGCTCCGTTCGGTTCACCGCACATCGAGACGATTCCGGCATAGGCTGCTCCCAGGTAATCGAAGCCGGGCTCATTCGCTAGCGGCCCCTTTTGTCCGAACGCCGAAATCGAGCACATCACAATCGCAGGGTTCAACCCTCTGACAGCCGCATAGTCAAAGCCGAGCCGGCCCATTACGCCTGGCGCATAATTCTCGACCAGTACGTCGACCTGCGGGATCAATCCCCTGATGATCTCGCCACCCTCTGGGTGCTTGAGGTCGATGCAGAGCCCTTTCTTGCCGCGGTTATGCTGGACGAAATAACCGCTGCGATGGTTGACGACATAGGGCCCTTGCCGCGCCGCGTCACCGTCTGGCGCAAATTCCACCTTAATCACCTCGGCGCCCATCTCCGCCAACATCAACGTACAAGTCGGGCCCGCTACAATATGCGTGAAATCGAGTACCTTGTAGCCGTCGAGTACATGCCGCGGTCCCTCAGCAGCCATCTGATTTCCCTCCTGGATGAATCTCCGCGTCGGTTGGTCCTTATGGGCATGTAGCTCATCATCGCGCTCTTGGCAAAGGCTGGCGCCTCAGCGTCAGTAACGACGCCTCGGCAGCGTCCACATTCTTGGGACGGCCCACCTTAAAAACCGCTGGCGGCCTGTAGGTTCTTTCTCTCCTTTCCTCCCGCGAACGTACCCGGCTCAGGGCCCGCATTGAGGACCACGAGCTGTGCCTTGTGAGCAGCGTGAAGCGCTACGTGATACCAGAATGCCGCGCCGAACAGTGAAAACTGTTCACCCGAATCCCGCTGATTGCCGTGGTATCGGTCCATTCCGCAGACGTTGTTCAAGTCGTCCGCAATCTCCGCGAAAATCTCCCCTTTGGTTTTTCCGGGGAAATGACTTCACAAAACTGACGAGAGCCTTGTTAGTAAATTCCAGATAAACCTCCTCCTTCCGTTCCCACTCCACCGCACACAGCCGCTGTTGCTAATAACGGGTGGTTGTGAAGGAAAGTGTCGTAGTTGGCCTCGGTGACAATCAGCCGGCCGGGACGGCGAAGTCTCTATGCAATTTCAAAGGAAGTGTCCCGGCATTCCCCGCATGGGAAGGCGGCTTCGTCTTCAAAATCAAACCGTTTGCGCTGATGACGCAGCATCCTGCTGAGATGTCGCGGCTTCCAAAACAGTTGCGTGAGAGGCTGCCGGCGGACAAAAAGGTCGACTATCATTCAACGCAGCTCTTTCGTCGCAACGTCAGGCAGTTGCGCCGCCGGCGGCCGCTTCTGGGCAGCAAGCCGCGCGATCGCTAAAGAGATCTGTCATGACGCACGAACAAGTCCTCTGGCGCAACGCCGCCGCATTGTACGAGGTGAGATGAACGAGGCGCTGCCCCGGCCGCTTTTAAACGTCAGCTCTTGATATAAACCGTCTTCACATTTACGAATTCTCTGATCCCGTAGCTGCCTAGCTCCCGTCCGTAGCCGGATTGCTTGATTCCGCCAAACGGCAGGCGCGGATCGGACGCCACCAGGGTATTCACGAAAGTCGAACCGGCCTCGAGTTCTCGGGCGACCCGCTCGCCACGCTCAACGTCTTGAGTGAACACGGCGGCACCCAGCCCGAAGACCGAGTCGTTCGCGATTCGCACCGCATCCTCTTCGTCTTTCGCCCTGATGATTGCGGCTACGGGGCCGAAGAGTTCATCATCGTAGGCTGGCATCCCTGGTTTCACCTCAGCGAGAGCCGTCGGAGGGTAATAGGCACCAGGGCCAGGCGCGATCTCTCCGCCGAGCAGTAACTTCGCGCCGTGTTTGATCGACGCGAGGACTTGCTGATGCAACTCATCGCGGAGGTCGTGCCGTGCCAGGGGACCAACGTCCGTTCCTTCAAGAAGAGGGTCACCCACCTTTTTCGTCTTCATCAGCGCGACGTATCTCTCGGTAAACGCCGGCAGAATCGGTTCGACCACGATGAAGCGCTTGGCGTTGATGCAGCTCTGGCCGCTGTTGATTAAGCGCGAATTCACACAGGTCTGCACGGCCAGGTCCAGGGCCGCATCTTCGAGCACCACGTAAGGATCAGAACCGCCGAGTTCCAGCACGGTCTTTTTCAGCACGGCGCCCGCCTGCGTGGCGACCGACTTGCCGGCCGGGGTGCTGCCTGTGAGCGTCACCGCGCGCACCAGCGGATGTTGGATTACTGCTTCTACTTGCCTGCTGCCGATGAGCAGCGTCCGGAACGTGCCCTGGGGGAATCCTGCTTGTCGGAAGATCTCTTCGATCACGAGAGCACAGCCGGGCACGTTGGAGGAATGCTTCAGGACGCCGGCGTTGCCCGCCATCAGCGCCGGCGCGGCGAACCGGAACACCTGCCACAGGGGGAAGTTCCACGGCATAACTGCGAGCACAACTCCGAGCGGCTCGAACGCCACATACGACTTCGAGCCTTCAGTCTTGATGACATCCGGCGCCAGGTGCACCTCGGCGTGTTCCGCGTAATAGTCGCACACCAAAGCGCATTTCTCAGCTTCAGCAATGCCTTGCGTCAATGGCTTACCCATTTCCACAGCCATGAGCTTCGCGAGTTCGTGCTTGCGCTCACGGAGAATTACCGCCGCCCGCGTCATCAGCCGGCCTCGTTGAGCGAACGGCGTCTTTCGCCATGATGTCCAGGTTTCGTGCGCGTGCTCGACCGCAGACGCCGCCTGTTGCGGCGTCATCTCGTCATAGGTCTTAATCGTTTTGCCGGTAGCGGGATTGATTGAAGTGATTTTCATGATGGAGCATTGCGCCGTTTGGTCTAAACTTGGATTCACAGCAAGGGATAACGTTTGAGAACTCAAGCGCAAATGGCAGACCTGCGCTCAGCTAGCGGATTGCGTTCAGCGCTTGCGTGGCCAACGCTCGTAGATTGCAACAAAGGCAAAAAGAAGACCCATTGCAAGTGCTATCCCGCCGAGCAGGATATAGTCATACATCGCGCACGCCCTTCAGGATGACCAAGGCAGAAGCCTCTAAAATCAGGAATATCACGATGGAGAGCGCGAATGGAATAATTCGCCGATCCGAGAATACACGAAAGCCGAAATAGGCAAGCTGCCCGGTCGCTACAATCTGACAGGTCTGCGCGAGGTGGTGGCGTTGAGAATTGTTCATGCGAAAACCGCGCGGCGGTGATGCGCGCTTTATGGGTTTCGATTCTGATCTGCACCCAACAAACGGCCAAGGTCCGATGGCGCCAGGCGGATGCCTAGATGGAAAGGGCCGAACTCGGCGTAGCGGGCGCTGGACTCGTCGAAGCGCATCTCATAGACCAGCTTTTTGAATACCAGCGGATCGTCGGCAAACAAGTCGACTCCCCACTCCCAATCGTCGAAACCTATCGAGCCCGAAATGATCTGATTAACCTGTCCGGTGTAACGCCGCCCGATCAAGCCATGGTCGTGCATCAGGCGCTGGCGCTCTTTGAGCGGCAGCATGTACCAATTGTCGGCACCGGCGCGCCGCTTGTTCATCGGGTAGAAGCACACGTACCGGCGCTGAGGAATTTTGGGGAATAGACGCGATGCGAGTTTGGCACACTGCTCGGCCATTTCTGTTGCCATCGCCTCGCGCCATTGCGATGAGTCGGGTGTGAGGCCGCGCCCGACGAGTTCCGAATGGAGTTTCACGGTCGATTCATAGAGGCCGATTTCGATTACTGAAAGATAAGAACTCGATTGTTCCAGAAATTCGCTTAGCGCGGATTCGGTCAGCTCGCGCTCCGCTTCCGCAAGCTCGTCAAACCCCCGCCTGAAATGAATCACGAGCAAGTCGCCTTTATGCCCCAGCTCGCTGAACAACGCGGATTGACCATCTTCGCGTTCGCCCATCGCAGCAAATGTCGCCGAGGCTTGAGCCAGCACCTGCGCGCGCTCATGCGCCGAACGCCTGGCCCATTCGCGCCGTTTAATTCGGAAGAACTGATGGAGGATTGCGAAGCCTTCGAGCGTGTTGGGCGCCGGATTCGAAGTGTGTCGTCCGCCGGCTGAAGGACTATCGTTTTTCATCGATTGCCAACGCGCAAACGGGTTTTGTGCTGCTCGGCGGGACGGGCTTTCCGGCTTGTCATCTTCTCTCGTCCGCTTCCAAAAAAGACAGGCTAGAAAGCCTGTCCCACTTGCAGACTGTCGCCATCCGACCCCCCTAAAAGTTCAGTGTGCAAGGCAGACCGGGTCGCCGACCCGAACTTTTCCGGGCGCGCCGATCGAAGCGAAGACGCCGAGCTTGGCATTGTGATGCTGGGCGGCAGCGCGCAGGATACGCAAGTCGCGGCCGAGTTCGCTCTGTTGATGGGTAGTCATTACGCAGCGGAGCGCCTGCTGCAGCGCGACAATCTTCACCGCCGAACCGGCCTCCAGCGTGCCACCGACCCATTCATCCTCAACGAATCCCATCAGTCGCGGATCGGTCTCGACCACAATATTGGGACGGAAGCGTCGCGGATCGAGTTGGGCGTCGGCGCCGATCAACGAGCGCATATGCGCCAAGGTGCCGGTCGCCAGCACGTGAATCATCGCCGAATCGAAAAAAGTGCCGTGCGGCAGGCCGAAGGTGTCAGGCAAGGTCGCCTCGGTAAACGCGGGATTAACGTTCGCGACGCCGACGTCACCGAAAACGGTTGCGGGATCGATTTCTGCGCGCGAATGCTCATCGAGGCGCGCGCGCTCCAGTTTAACTTGCCTTCCAAGATAGCTTGAGATGATATCGGAGGCGCCGGGATCGTCGGCCTGAACTGACCTGCCGTCCGGCAACGTTATTTTTACTGGCGCTAGTTGCTCCGATTCGGGCGTGCCCTCGTACGACGCGCGAAAGCCCAACATGTTCGCCCATTTCTTGGCGGTGACGATGCGGCCGTTGCTCTCGCGCAAGGCCCACGCGCGATCGCCGATTACTCCTTTCAGTCCAATTTCGATTTCCGTCAAGCGCTCGCCCAGCATCGACTTGACCGGATAACGAAAGAGTTCCTTGACAACTCCGACCTGCGACCGTGCCATCGAAACCTCGACTTGCCCAAAAAGATTCTTCTCGCTGACGTAGCGCAATGCTTCAGGAGACCAGTACCACCGGATCGTTGAGCCGAATCCTGCCTGGCGCGCCAACCGCAGCAAACACTCCAACATAGGCCTGGTGATATTGCCATGCGGTGCGCAGAATGTTGACATCATGCGGCAGTTCCGACTGGGGGTGCGTCGTCATAGCGCATCGAATCGCCGGCCGCAGCCCGACAATTCGAGCCTGCTCACCGATTTCCAGCACGCCTTCGAGCCAGCGATCCTCGACAAAGCCGTCCGCTTCGTCGCCCGTGTCTACATAAAGGTTGGCGCGAAAACGCCGCGGGTCGAAGTCGGAGCCGGGCCGCAGGCTGCGCATGAACTCCAGCGTGCCGCTCGCGACCAGATGCAGCACTTCTTCGTCGAAGAAATCACGGTGCGGTGGATACGCTTCGCCGCGCATTATCACCTCCAATTCCTCGGGCGTGAGACGTTCCCTGCGGACCTGTTCAAGGGAAATTCGGCGGCGCAGCAAACTCGACAGGATTTCTGGCGCTTGCGGATCATCCGGAAGAACCGTCCCGCCATCAGGCAGTTCGATTCTGATCAACGCGGCCGGGTCTGTCGCAGGCTCGCCCTCGTAATGAGCATTCAACTGGAGCAACGTCGGGAACGTGCGCGCGCTCATGATCCCGCCTCGCTCCAATTCGCGCACCGCCCAAACCCGATCCCCGGCCATCCCGCGCTCGGTCAGCCACGCCTCATCGAGCGATTCGCCGCGCAACGATTTGACCGGATAACGCCACAGTGCGCCGACCGTTCCGATTTGCCGTCGTGCCATGCAGGATGACTCTACCCGCATCCGCACGCGGAGATCAAAAGCGGGAACGGCCGCACCGCGCACATTTCCCGAGCGCGAGTATGTAATGCGGCAAAGCGCCGAATTTTGTCCCCGAGACGGCCGTGTCCAGCCAGGCTCAACCGGCAACCGTATGCTTGACGTCGTAGTCGACCTCGGGAAATGCAAGCTGCTCGTTTCTCGGCAATGGACAAGAGCAGATGACAGGCTGGAAAGTCTGTCCCACTGAAGAATTCTGATGTGCTTCGTTTAGACTGCCAACTCAGGATATCGCGTTCTACTTTTCGGGCAATGTGGCGGGGTCCAACGAATCCGTAAATGTCCGAGCGACAGCCCACGCCGAGCACGGCCGGCCGAAGCCCTGGAGAGCCGCAGCCCCGAGCGAAGTCGAAGGGGAAGTCGATGCGGAAGGGCTTGCGCGGAGCGATTCCTTCGGCGCATTTACACTTAACGTAATGCGGGATCAGTCTCGTGGCCACACTGCTCCGGCAGCCGCATTGAGCTGGCGATGCTATTCCCATTCAATCGTGGCGGGCGGCTTGTTGGTCACGTCCAGGAAGACGGCATCGACGCCCGGCAGCTTCAGAATATTGTCGCTGATTGTGTGAAGTAATTGCTCCGGTAGACAGGCAAAGCTTGCAGTCATCCCATCGACCGAATTAACCGGCCGCAGGATTATACTTTCACCATTTTGGAAAGCGATCGGCGCCAGCACCAGTGGGAATTGCCAAACCATGCCTGCCAGATTCGCCTGCTCGATTTCCGAACGCGCAATAGAGTCCGCCTGCCGCAGTACCTCCAGGCGTTCGCGCGTGATTGTCGCGGGCACGATGCGAGCGTCCGTCAGCGGCTGATTTCCGCCGATTAACAACACTACTCGATTGACCGCGGTACTCTGATTACATAGCGCACTACTCAGTCTCCGCAGGACGTCGTAATCGATGTAGTCATCCTTCTGCTTCAGGGCAACGGCCATACGATAAGTGCGCGCATCGCCTTGCACTCCGACAGTGCGCAGGGGCAACAGCACTCCCTGAAATCCGTCACGCGCCAGGCTTGCGGCGGCTTCTTGCGATAGAGGCGCTGCCGCTGTTTCAGTCCGTGTGCAAAGACATCGGATCGCGAGACCAGGGCCTGGAAAGGGCCAGCGGTTAGTGAGCTGCGCCGACAATCCGAGTTCGCGGCCGAGCTCGCGTACTTCATCTTTGTAGAATTCAGCAAGCGGCTCGATTACCTTGCCCTGGCGTATCAATTCTCGAATCTCATCGCATCGGTTATGATGCGTCTTGATGACCGCTGCACGCCCAGTGTCGCCGCCTGACTCGATCGTATCGGGATATATAGTTCCCTGGCCCAGCATCCAATGGTCCGGGTCAATACCGAACTCATGCATCGCTTGCGCTTGAATCTCGACGAAGAGACGGCCGATGATCTGCCGCTTTTCCTCCGGGTCACTTTTGCCTTCAAGCGCTTTCAGAAAGACTTTGGAGGCGTCCCAAATCCTGATTCGCGCGGCCAATCCGAGCTTCGCCAGATTGACGCGAAGTTCGTCCGTTTCCCCCTGACGCATCAGGCCGGTATCGACATAGAGCCCCAGCACCCGCTGTTTCGGCAGTGCCATGCCGCAAAGCACGAAAGCAACCGTCGAGTCGACTCCTCCGCTGACCAGGAAGAATACCGATTTTCCGTCTGCGGCTCGCTGAATTCGCTCGCATAGCGCCTGCACCCTACTCGAGGTAGCAGCGCTTTCGCCTATCCGGCACACCGAACGAATGAAGTTTTCGAGGATTTTCCCGCCGTATTCCGTATGAGCGACTTCAGGATGGAATTGCAGCCCGAAGAGCGGCTTCGATAAATGAGCAAAGGCCGCGCAGGTGCATCTGTCCGTCGTTGCTAACGTTACGAGCTCGGGCGGAAGGTTGCGAACAGCATCGGAATGGCTCATCCAAACCTGCTGCGTCGGCGGAGTGCCAAGGAATAGGGAGTCGGCGCTGCCTGTCCCTCTCCCGCTGCCTGTCCCTCTCCCGCTGTTTTGCGGGAGAGGTGAGGTGAGGGTGCCTTGCGGGAGAGGCGAGGTATGCGGGCCGGTCGTCAACTGCGCAAATCCGTATTCGCCATCGTGCCTGGTAACCTCGCCACCGAGCAGTTTCGCCAGCAGTTGATGGCCGTAACAAATGCCGAGGATAGGTATGTCGAGCCGCAAAATCCCCTCGTCAATCATCACCGCGCTCGGGTCATACACGCTCTGCGGCCCGCCGGACAAGATTAGACCGGCGTAATTCGCCAGGGTTTCCGCAGATACGCTGGGTGGGAATATCTCGGCGCCGACCGTCAGATCGCGCAATCGCCGCACAATGAGATGGCAATACTGCCCACCGAGGTCGATGACTGCGATCCGGCGGTTATGTGCCATTGACGAAGATCCCGGCTTCATCCGAAGAATATACCCGCCGTTGCGCAAGCCGAACAACCGGTGCCGCCGCAGAGCTAATTGTTAGGGCGAACGTTGCAACCGCGCCATCACCAATTCCTCAACAGCGGCGCGTTCTTGGCGCCGAGCGCCCTCAACAATTTTGTTGAGATGCCACTAATCCGATGAGATGATCTGGGATGAACTTGATCCTGCTTATCGTCCTCATCCTGCTCGTCATCGGGGCTCTTCCCACATGGCCCTACAGCACCGGCTGGGGCTACTACCCCAGTGGAGGTTTGGGGCTGGTTCTCCTAATCCCTCCTAATCCTGCTTTTGCTCGGACGGATATAGCGACCGCGCAGAAGGGCTCGGCTCAGCCTCAAGAAACTTGCGACCGGCTCAGGAGCCGAGCAATTCGAGGCCGCGCTCGAACATCCGCGGCGCGGACAGCGCGATGTCTTCCCAATCCGGATCGTCGCGTTTGCCGCGCCGATGGAGCATTAGGTTGAAGCAGGTAATTACACCGAAGCGGTAACCTGCGAACGCGCGGAACCAGCGTACCTCCTCCTCCGAGATGGCGAACTGGGCCACCCCGGTATAGATTTCGACGATCTCACGTGGGGAAAGCGGCCGCACCCGTTTTTCGGCGGTTTCGACCCAACTGTCGGTATCGGCGAAAAAGCAGACCCAGCCCAGATCGAGCAGCGTCGGACCAATCGAAGCGATCTCCCAGTCGATGAGCGCGATCGGCCGCTCCGCATCGAACAGCACATTCGACCATTGAAAATCGCCATGAACACATCCGAGCCGTCCACCATGCGGCAGCGTCGCCCGTAGCCGCTTGCGAAGCTCGGGTGCACGCGCCACCACTGTGGCATCGAGCGTCGGCCGATCGAGCAGATAATCGAGCCGTTTCATCTCCTCGCTCAGCGGCAATGGGTCGCCAAAAGCCGCTCGCCGCGGCTCCCAGGGCAGGCTGTGAAGAGCCACCAGGGTTTCAATACCTTTGCGCGCGAGGCGAGCCATGTGCTCGGGCGCGAACGGCTCGTCGGCCAGTTTTACTCCATCCAAAAAACCGACCACGAAATACGGCCGGTCGAAGAATTCGGGCTCGTCGCCGTACCAGTAAACCGGTGGCACCGGCACTGCGGTGCCGGTCATTGAAACCATAATCCGGGCCTGGCGGACGATATCAGCCGGTCCCGAAATCTTGACGTTAGGCGGCGCGACCCTCAGCACCAGCCTGCCGGCGGGCGTGCCGCCGTCGTCGCGCTCCAGCACGAAGCTGTAGCTGAAGCCGGCATGCCCCGGCAGGGTTTCGAGCGAGTGGGCCCGTGCCCTCGCATCGCCGGTTTTAGCGCGCACCAAGCGGTTAAGTTGCTCAAGCGCCTCTTCTGTGTTGGTCGTCATGCGTGGTCACCCGTTTTCACCGGCTTATTCTATGCGCACGCTGACTCGTTTCCCTTCGGCTCCGCTCAGGGCTTCCGCCGGCTACGCTCGGCCTCGGCTCACCGCTTCGGCCCAAGCGGCCTCCACTAATGACTTGCGGCGCCGCTCGGGAGTTATAGCGCTGCGTGCGCCGACTCCCTCGCTACGGGCTCTCAAATGAGCCTATCAGGGCGCGGAAAGACCTATTTCTTTATCAAAGAATCTTTCTGCACCTTGCGATAAAACTGGCTTCCTTCCTCTTTGATTCGCACCTCGCAGACTCGTTAGCTCGCTCCGCCTCTCGGCTCCGCTAGTGTTTAGTTTTCCCCCTCTGGGAGAGATTACAGAGAGGGAAAGCAGGGTGCGGAAGGCCTTTTTTCCGCAGCCTGCTATATGTCGCGGCTCTGCTTGCCTCGGCCATAAGGCCAGCGGCCGCGCGATCAGCCAGCCACTTTGGCGCCGCAATTTGGGAGCCTATATTCAACATCTTAATTGGCATTGTATAGAAGAGCGACCCGAGGAGTGAGCAGTGAGAAGCCAGAGAAGACGAGAGGAAAAACGAGCCTGTCCTCTGTTCTGAGTAGACAGTAGTTCGTTGAAACAGTTGTGGGGTATCAGGGTGCTCCAGCCGGAAGCTGCGCTTCTCCAATTTACTGACATTTGCTATCTCCTTTCCGGCTTACAGTTACTAGCGTTCAAATTGACCATCTGCGCTCCGCGCATCGTCGCTGCTTCCGCTTCGCGTTGATCCTACCTCCTATGCGCACCTCGCCGACTCGTTTCCCTTCGACTCCGCTCAGGGCTTCGGCCGCATTCGCTGGGCCTCGGCTCACCGGCTCCACTTCGTTGCGCATAGTGCGCTGGCGCTCAGGATGACATAAAAGGAGCGCCCCCTGTTTGTCATTCCGGTGAGCCGAAGCCCTGAGCGGAGCCGAAGGGGAAGTCGAGGAATCAACGCGAAGCGGAAGCAGCGATAGCTCTGACTTGCGCGACAACCTGTTTGAACCGGCAGGCTTTCCGCTGAAACTAATTGCTGATCCGCTGGATTTTGTAAGCCCATTTCAGATTCAGGACACTAGAATGAATTAGACTAATTCATTCCGATTGAAAACTGCCGCTTCCCGGGATCGTCCGAGAAGGCAGCAAAGGAGGGAGAAGAATGGTAAGGGAGTTCGAGACAGCGCAAGGCAAACATCTGAATTCTTCGCGCAGCAGCCACGCGCGAGAATGACTTAAGACGTTTTGGTGAAAGCGGCAATCTCGAATGGGAGAGGTAACCACTTACGAAGCTGAGCGCGATGTCGCAGGCAGAGGCTTCGGCCCGTTTCCCGCCAGGTCTTCCTGCACTTCGCGCAGTTGAGCTTCGAGCCGGCGTAGTTGGTTGTCGAGCCGCGCTTGCCGCCGCCATAGAAACATCACGTACAAGAAAATGGCCGCGAAGATTATCGAGTAGGCGGCAAACAAATAGCTCAAATTCTCCATAAGATCGCCCCGCGCAACTCCTTTTGTAGGTGCGCACCTCGCGGGCTCGTTTCCCTTCGGCTTCCCCCTCGACTTCGGGGCTGCGGCTCACCAGGGGTTCGACCGCATTCGCCGGTCTTGGCTCACCGGCTCCACTGCGTTTCGCCAAGTGCCCTCCCTTTCAGGATGACATTCGCGCCTGTGCGCTTCGGTCAGCCAGTTCCGCCTCTGCCAGTGCCAATTGGCGGCCAAGGTTGGCGATACGTGCCGCGGTCCGCAGCGTCGCAAAGCGGAGCATCAGCAGCCATCCGCACAGCGCGGTGAATGCCACCATCGAGACCAGCAGGGTTGCAATCATGCGCGGATCTTCCAGCCCATGGCTGCCCTGGCGAGTCACTATCACCGCCGGATGGATCGTCCGCCATAGCCGTACAGAGACGATGATGACCGGAACGTCGGCGGCCGCGACGATACCCACCACGGCGGCGAGGCGGCCAACTTGCGGAGCCTCGTCGCCCATTACCCGCAGCATCAGATAACCGGCATACAGCAACCACAGGACCAGCGTCGTCGTCAGGCGCGAATCCCAAGTCCACCACGTCCCCCAGATCGGCTTCGCCCAAATCGAACCGGTTATCAGCACCAGCGTGCAGAACAGCATCCCCACTTCAGCCGCGGCATAACCAAGATCATCCCATATCTGGTGGCCGAGCCACAGATAAAACATGCCCGAAATTGCCACCAACGCAAAGGCGGCGAATGCCACCCAGGCGCAGGGCACGTGAAAATAAAAAATGCGCTGGACGATTCCCTGCTCAACTTCAGTTGGGACGTAGGCGAAGACCATCAAGATGGCCATCGTCATCGTGGCCAGTGTTACAACTCCGAGCCAGGATGCTGCCTTAGTGCCCATCGACCTCTCCGCCGACCCTTCTCACTTCAGGAGAGAGAATCCGGAGCTGGCAGTTAGTCTTCACTGATTACGTGTTCGAACAACAAATAGCCTGCCGCCAAAAACAGGATATCACTGGCGGCGAGGATTTTGAGCCATTGCGCGAAAGCGTCAAATGGCAAACCGGCCAGCGCAGCATTGCTTGCCTTAACCCCGGCAATCAAAGCCGGCACGAACACCGGAACGGTCAGCAGCGGCAGCAGCAGGTCGCCCGCGCGGAGCCGCACCTGGATTGCGGCCAGCAGCGTCGCCAGAGCTGCAAAGCCCAAAGCACCCATCGCGAGGACCGGCGCCAGCCGGAGCAGCCGGAGACCGAAATCGAGATTGAAAAACAGTACCATCAGTACCATCGCGGCGAATTCCGCCAGTGCCATAAACACGAACGAGGCGAGCAGCTTCGCCCAATAAATCGCCGCGCGCTCGGCCGGACTGAGCAGCAAGCCCCGAATACAGCCGTTTTCCCATTCTCCGATGAGAGCGCGTGTGGCGCCCAGCATCCCGGCAAAGATCATCGCGACCCACAGCGCGCCGGCCGCAGTGACCGCGTCGCCCCCAACCGCGTTGAGCGCAAACGTCAGCACGATCAGGATGAGCAACGAGAGGAACACCAGCGTAATGGTACTTTCTCCACTTCGGAGCTCAAGCCGCAGGTCTTTGCGTAATATTGCTGTGAACGGTGACACTTTTCACCAGCAGGCTATCGAAAGAGTCTTCACAGCCTGCTTCCCCCTCTGTAGTCTCGCCCGCCAGCGGGAGAGGACGCTCGCGCGTCCGTCGGCAAGCAGGGACGCTTGCCCTACTAAAACTAAAGGGAGGAAGCCAGCTTTCACGCAGGGTGTTGAAGCCCCGCTTGCAGCAAATGCCATTGGTAACCTTTACTTCAACACCCGCTAGATGACGGCGGACACAGTCTGAGACAAGCAAGGAGGGAAATAGATCTGCCCCTGCCCGTTGGATTTTTATTGCCTAACTCCCTTTGTCGAGACGAGTCAGGAAACCCTTGCAGTGCTCTCCATCTGTCTCCTCTTCTCAGAAGGCGGCCGCTCCTTCGGCCGCCGCTTCGGTCTTCGAATCACCAGGGGCGGGGTGCAGGCGCCCGCGCACAAGAGCGTAACTCGTGAAGGTCATTCGCCCGATTTGAAATGGTTCGTGCGCGGTAATAACGATAGCGCATCCGCGGCCCAAAGCCTGTTCAATCAGGCCGAGCGCCAGCGCAACCCCGTCAGCGTCAAGCGCAGCGAAAGGTTCATCCATAAGTAGTATGTCGGGAGTGGTGATGGTGGCGCGGGCGAGCGTTAGCCGCTGTTCCATTCCCCGTGAAAACGTGCTTACGCGTTCATCAGCCACCTTTGCCAGCCCGATACGCTCCAGCCACCCGCTGACATTGATCGCGCGATCGTCGAGCCCATACAGCTCCGAGTAAAATTCCAGGTTTTCGCGCGCGGTAAGCTTCGGGTAGAGGAAACTCTGATGCGTGACGAGGCCAACGCGGCGACGATTGCCCGGTGGAAGCTTGCGTGCCGGCTGACCGAACAATAGTGCCTCGCCGGCCGAAACCGATGACAACCCGGCTAGAATCCGCACGAGGGTCGACTTGCCGCTGCCATTGTGCCCGACGACGATCGCGCCTTCGCCTTGATCGACCTTGAGGCTGACCCCGCGCAGGACCGGGGTAAGCCCGAAGGCTTTATGGACGCTGCGCGCCTCAATCGGCAGGGAACTCATCTCACGATAGCTCTCTTCGCCACGCACGCGCCAGGCGGGAGTCTTTCATTCCGTCACCTCAACCCTCACACGGCATATGCTTGGATTGTGCCTGGTCTCTTCCCACACAACCACGCCAAATTTGATTACCAGAGCCGCCAAGCCACTATAACACCCATTCCATGGCGGGTAGTGGGTCAGTTTTGAGGTTAGCCAGACGAGCCAGTATTTCGTTCGCCGTCGGTCTTCGGGAAGCACCAAGACGTGTGGCCGATGCTTGTTGGGGCTCACGGTTCTACATCGCCACGAACCAGCGCGCTGACAAGGTCCCCGCTGATCTGGATTTCGCTGAGCGGGCGGACGACCGTGGGTTCAAGGTGGCTCTTCCGGTATAGAATGAGCGTGTTCTCTTTGGAGAAGCTGTTAATCGCTTCTGGATGGTGCGAGGTCGCGATGAACTGGCCGCCAGATTGGAATGCTTTGCGGAGAGCCAAGACAAACTGCCCAACCTCGGAGAGTGCGAGATAATTGTCCGGTTCATCCCAGAAACAAAACACCGCCTCGTAGGCGTTTTTCGCGGCAAGCACCAGGGCGCATATCATGAAGCACTTCTCGCCGTCCGACAGATCTTCGAAGGGAAGCTTCAGGCTTTCCTGGTCGTTGGAAAACTGGACGATAAGACTTTTAGAACCCGGACCACTCACAGGATTTTGGATGTCCTTCAGGTCGGGCATCACTTGCTTGAGATACTCGTCGATTTTGGAATAAGCGGCTGGTGCAGAACTCACTAGACCTGAAAACCACGCGGCAAAGTCTGTGACCTGAAGATTCGGCTGCAGCGTCTCTTGTGTGGAGTCTCCTGAAATTACACTGGGCATCGGCCGAAGGATTAGCATCCGACCGAGCCACTGCTTGAAAATGGACAAAGGATCCTTCGCCGATTGTTCCTGAACTATCGGCAGAGCCACCAAGTGCCAGTCAATAAGGAATTTCGCCTCCCCCTGCCCAGTCGTTTTCGCAAGAGACACTTGCGCGTTTTGCCGCTTGTAGATGGACTTCCCGGCGACGGTGAGCTTCTCGTCGAGTACACGCAGTTCTTTGAACCCCCGTGGAGACTCAAAGGCGATTCCATACGAGTAGACCTTTTTGTTCAGCTCGACCTCGATTTCGAATCGCATAGGCGCGTCTGTGCGTCCCCGAGCGAGGTCCTTCGGCTTCACGAGTTCGCCTACCCGGTTCGTACCTCGAGCGATCCTCTGCAGGATTTCCAGCGCGAGCCCAACCGTTGTCTTGCCTGCACCGTTTTTCCCAATGAGCAGGGCGGACGAGTGGTGCGAGATTGGCAACTCGAAGTTTTCCAGGCACCGGAAGTTATGAACATACAGGCGACGTATCACAAGAGGGATGATACTGCGCTTATTAGGGAAGGCTCAACCGAACTTTGCATTTTCATGCGTGGGCGATGGACCTTCCGCTTCGAACGCGGCGCCGCAATTCGCACAGAAGTTGCGCGCCGAACCGGTCGTCTTGCCGCATTGGGTGCAGAAATTCCCAACCGCGCGAGCCGGCGCATTCGGCTGCGAGACCCCGGCGGGAGCGGCGCGGTCAAGTAGCGGCAGGCGACGCGTCGTTTCCTGGCCGCTCATTGCCGCGAGCGCGCGGTTTTCGAGTTTTTCCCTCAATCCACGATAGTCGTCGGCGTCGAGTTTGCCCATCGCGTAATCGAACTCAAGATCGCGCAAGGCTTGCAAGGCGAGGGCGTGCTGATGCTCGCGCCGCTCCATTGCCGCGTCGCCAACTGCGCTGCGGCCGCCGAACGCGTCATCACTGAGAGGAGCCGCGATAAAAAGTGCTACGGCGGCAATCAATAGTATCGCTGTAATCCAAATAGCCACGTCAGCGCTGCTCGCGAAGTTCCTGTTCAAGGCGACGCTTCAGCTCTGGATCATCGGGCGCAGGGGCGCTTGCGGAAAGTCCGGCCTCCATAACCTGGAGCGCACGCCACCGGGAAATCGCACCGACAATAATGAAGCAACCGACGAAAACGGCGGCGAACGGGATTATCCACGCGAGCAGATTGAAGCCTTCGCTGGTCGGGGCGGACAGAATTTTCTCGCCATACTTGGCGCGGAAGAACCCAATTATCTGCGCCTCTCCCATTCCTCGAGCAATCATCGTCTCGATCTGCAGGCGCGCGGGCACGGAAAATTCGCATTGTGGATGATTACAATTCGCAACCGTCAGCCCGCATCCACATTGGCAGGTCAGGCCCTCGCTGACCTCTTGTGGCGAAGTCTTGCCGGACGATGCGAAAGTAATAGCGGTTAGGGCGAGCAGAATCGCGATCGAGCCGGCCGCGAGCAAACAGGGCATGATGCGCTGGGCGGCCAAGCTCTATCACCTCCGGGCACAGTGGCGGTGTCGGTTTGGATACTGACGGGGACGCGGACCGCCGCCGCGATAGCCGCGCGTTCGCGCACATTCGGCCACATCACTATTACCGTGCCAAAGGCCATAATGACACCGCCGGCCCATAGCCAGAAAACCAGCGGTGTGAGAAACACTTGAAACGTCACCAGGCCGCTGCTGTCGTCTATTCCTGCCAGGACGAGGTAGAGATCGCTGACCGGGGTGGAGCGAATCGCGACACTGGTCGCTGGCTGCTGCAGCCGTTTATAGAAAAGTTTTCCAGGACGCATCATGGCAAGCGGATTGCCATTGCGCAGCACCTCGACCTCGGCGCGCGCACTCTCCAGGTGCGGCGTCTCATCATGCTTGAGCCCAAGAAAAACCAGTTCGTACGGCCCAACTTCAAACGAGCCGCCTGGTTTGATGCTTTTCTTTACCTCTGTCTTGAAAAACGAAGATCCGACAATACCGACGAAGGCGAGAACCACACCGACGTGAATAATGTAACCGCCGTAACGGCGATTATTTTTCCCAATCAGATTCATCAGAGCCCGCGCCGGCCGTTCGGAGACCATGTGCTGCCGCGCGCTGACACCGCGGCGAAACTCTACGATGACTGTGCCAAGCACGAACGCGGCCAATGAGAAGGCGACGAGCGCGTACCATTCGTGCAAACCAGCAAACAGAGCGCCAATGCTGCTGACCAGGCCGAAAAACAACGGCGCGGCGAACGTCTTGGCGAGAGTGTCGAGCGAGGATCGCCGCCAGGCGATCAATGGCCCAATTCCCATCAGGCAGATCAGCGCGAGCGCCAGCGGCGCATTAACTTTATTAAAAAAAGGCGGCCCAACCGTGATTTTCACTCCACGCACCGCTTCGGACAGGACTGGGAAGAGCGTTCCCCAGAACACGGCAAAGGCGATGCCGACCAACACCAAATTGTTGAATAGGAACGCCGCCTCGCGCGACAGATACGATTCCATTTCGGCGGGGGACCGCAATTGCCTGACACGCATGAGCAACAACGCGGTATACGAAATCGTGACCGCAATCAGAAACGTCAGAAAGAAGGGACCCAGGCCCGATTGCGTGAATGAATGTACCGACGAAATTACCCCGCTGCGGGTGATGAAGGTGCCAAACAAGGTCAGGCCGAACACCATGCCGATGAGCACCAGGTTCCATACCTTTAGCATGTCCTTGCGCTCCTGGATCATCACCGAATGCAGGTACGCGGTCATTACCAGCCACGGCATAAAGGCCGCATTTTCGACCGGATCCCAAGCCCAGTAACCACCCCATCCCAGCACTTCGTAGGCCCATCGGGCACCGAACAGATTTCCGAGCGTCAGAAAGAACCAGGAAAAGATCGCCCAGCGCCGCGTCGAACGGATCCAGCCATCATCGAAACGGCCGCTGATTAAGGCCGCGGTGCCGAACGCGAATGGCACGCTCGCGCTGACATAGCCGGTGTACAGGGAAGGCGGATGAATCGCCATCCAATAGTTCTGCAGTAGCGGGTTGAGGTCCTGCCCATCGCCGGGAACCGTCGCGACCATATCGAACGGCCGCGTCACGAAGTTCAGCATAAACAGGAAGAAGATCGCCAAACCCGCGAGCACCGCTAATGCATAAGGCGCGATGTCCGGATTACGCCGCCGGTGCTGAAACGCGACGATTGCGGTGAAGAGCGACAGCAGCCAGGTCCAAAACAGCAGCGAGCCCTGCTGTCCGCCCCACAAGGCAGTGAATTTGTAAACAGTCGGCAGGGTGAGGCTGGTGTAACTGGCAACATATTCAAGCGAAAAGTCGCTCTGGAGCAGGCTCATCCAGAGCGCCAGCACTGCCACCGACACCATTGCGGCCATCGCCCACAGCGCATGACGCGCACTCATCAGTAGCGCCGGAATAGCACGCCGCGCGCCCAGTACGTTGGCGATAATCGAATAAGAGGCGACGATAAGCGCGAGTGCGAGCGCGAGTTGACCAATCAGTGGCATGGAAATCAGACCTAATTTTGTTTAGGTGAGTATTTCGAAGGGCAACTAGTCAATACCTGGCGCGCCTGGAGCG
>WNFC01005187.1_pt1 | contig 24952 bp, 10 predicted proteins | sample 5400541 | NCBI WGS metagenome assembly WNFC01 (sample SAMN13153342, study PRJNA577476) | soil metagenome | isolation source: 120 cm saprolite under Douglas fir tree site 2 hole 2 replicate 1 | place: USA:California | collected 2015-04-18 | reverse complement strand
GCTCACACCCGCTCCCGATGCGCCGAACAACCTGCATGCCGAACTTCATGGCGATCTCGCTTCGATCCTGAGTCTCTGCGAGAGCGGCGGGCGCAAACAAAAACTCTCCGGCGCGGGGGCGCCGGAGAGTCAACTGTCGCTGGTTGCGGGGATCCGCAACCACCTTTACCGAACACATTTCCAGTTCCGTCGCTAGGTTCGAATCCAGGACGCGCAACGAATTATATCGAACGTGCTTCGAGGGCGATAACCCGTCGGGGGTTTAGATTGGGGGGGAGGGCTGCCAACGAGATTACCCTCCGCTTGAGCGCGACCACGTTGCCGAACATTCCTCGACCACCTGCACACGGGCTCAATCCGGGGCCGGCAAGCTCGCCCGAAACTTCTTCGCCGCCACGCTTCTCGCCGCTATTCTAATCTGATGGGTCTTTGAGCCCCGACCCTAGTCGGCTGCCGTTCTAGGCAAGAATGGTCTCAGGTCTGCCGGATTGAGACAGCGGATTCCTCGAGACGCAGACGGAGCTTGAGCGCCTCGCCGGACTGCTTCGAGTAAACCGAGGCGCCCCAGGACGTACACGAGGAGTGCTTTGCGAACCTCGACGGATAGCTTTCCGTTCCTCATGCGAAATTCGCGTTCAATCGCCGCCATCTGCGACGGGCTTAACCGCTGATCCGGCGCGAGGTGGACTTCGACGGTCTCGTTCCACTCCGTGTCGGCGATGCCGTCGACCCAGGGATAGTCTGGCTCGATCTCGGCCAGGAGGATCCTGCCGACCACGAAGTCGGCGAAGAGACGCCGCCGATCGTCCCATGCGCGAAGATGGACGCGATCGCCCGTGTCGACAACGTGGTGAGGACAGATTTTCCGATGCGTCACCTCACTCGTCGTGAGGGATTGGTACGAGATCGCGAGCGCCTGTCGGGACGCAAAACTGGCCATTGCGGCCGCCAGTGCAGCGTCATCCACCTGACGCGAGGGCAGCGTTAGAGCTTCGCAGGGGATGACCGAAGCGTCTCCCTTCTCCTTCGCCTCGACCATCCACCGGAAGGCGTCCTTCGTGAAGATTGGCCTGTAGGAATCCGGCTTGACATAGGCTTTTGTCCCCGCGTGGAGACGGGCATTTCCGGGAGCGATGTCGAGATACATCGCTATGTCAGCAGAAGCCTGCTGGGGGGAGAGGGCGAAGCGGCGGGTCAAGTCGTTCCGCGCGAACTCTCCGTGCCAGTGCAACTTGTCGTCGATCCATTGGAGGCGCTGTATGATGAAGGAACCATTGCGAAGGGCGGCGACATCGTCTAGTGAGTCGATTGACATATTCTCCTCAGGAGGATAGCAATGTCCTATCAGCGGGAGGCAGTATGACCGGAGAGGGCGCAGAAGTCACGGCGCTTCTGCTCGCGCGGGGCTTCGTGGAGGTCTATGAGCGGATCGCGAACGACGGCGAGCCGGTCCGGCAGGATGCGTCGCTTCCGGGCTCCGCCCGCCGGGCTCTGACGCTGCTCTCCGCGCTCTCTCTGGAGGCCGGTACCGAGGACCTCGGCTGCAGCATTCATGTCGCGATGGACCGGGCATGCAAACCGTTCCGCGCGTGGGGCTTGCCGCAGTTCGCGCCCCCCTTCCGCTACGCCGACGTGGAGCTCGTGGACCGCGACCTCGGCGTGCCAACCGACGATTGCCGCGAGATGGCGAGCGTGGGCGGCACCGAGACGACCGCTCTCGAGGAGATCCACCATGAGCGCCTGCGGGCCGCAGTGCATGGCTATCCGCGCGGGGACCGGAACCACGCGTACGCCGCGATCCGCGAGTTCATCGTGCGCAACCCCGCAGTCAGCGAGGAGGGCCTGCATGCCTTCGTCGTTGAAGGTGGGCACGCCGCCGCCGCGCGCACCGTCATGTCGTTTTACAGGCCGATCCCGCAGGCCGCGCTATTCGGGAGGATGGCGCGGCGCTGTGGCCACTGCGGCGCGCTGCTCTGGCCGGACCGCGATGCGGCCTTCCCGGACGGCAGATGCCGGATCCGGCAGTGCCGCCTCGCGCGTCCGACACCGGCCGTCGGGGACGAGGTCCTTCCGGCTCTCTGGCGCGTCGCGCTGAACGCGCTGCTCGGTTTCTGGGTCGGGCCCGGTCTCGACGAGATCCGCCTGTACGACGCGCTCAAGGCGGCCGGTCGCGAAGCCTCACTCTATCCGCAGGCGGACGCTGCGGACGTTGGGGTTGACGGCCTCGCCGTCGGCATCGACGTGAAGACCTATGCCAGTCCGGTCGTCCTCGCCGCCAGGCTGACGCGCTCCATCGGTCGGCTCGACCTGTTCGACCGCCGCATCGTTGCTTTCCCGGACGACAAGCTGCGGCTCAACTGGCGCTATGGCGAGCAGCTCCGCAGCGCGTACCAAGGTGGCCGCTCGCTCGAGTTTATGACCGTCTCTGAGGCCATCCGGGAGCTCTCCCGGTGAGGGCGAGGCCCAGCGGCTTCATGCCTGCGCTCGGGGCGCAGTGGATCTGCGCCGCCATCGACCAGCTGTTGGGTGAGCACGACCTCTCAAACGTTCCGGCTCTGATGTCCGGGTTCGGCTCCGTCCTCGACCACCCGAATGCGCGCGCCTTCGCCGCGGCCGCCTTCTCGCTTCGCCAGATGGGCGTCGATACCGCGTCGGAGATCCAGCTGCGCCACGCCGTCCATGACGCCGTCGCCTGGGAGGAGGAGCGCGGCGGCGACCCCGACTACGCGGAGCCCCCTTACGAGATCGACGCGGAGCGCCCGAACTATCCCTTCCGCCGCCGCGTCCCCGCCAACGACCCCTCGCTCCGCGCCATGGTCGACGCCCTGGTCGGCGGCCTGCAGTTCGACCGCTGGTCGGTGCCGGCGGCCGACCCCACGCGGCCGATGACCACACTCACCTCCGCCAGTGAAGGCGCGGAGCGGATTGCGCTCGACCTGTCCGCCGCGCCGGTGCCGCCGGCGGCGCCCAAACATGACCTCGCGCGCGCGCCGCGCGGCCCCATCATCGTCACTCTGGCCGAGCTCGAGGCCGTCGCCGCGCGTCTTGACCAGGCCGACGCTGCACATCCGGAGCGGCCGCGTGGAAACTGGCTGTCACGCCTGCGGGAGGCGACGGGCGAACGCAAGTTTCGTGTGCTGGCGCCCGATCGGACCAAGGGAGCGCTTGTCGAGACCGACCTGATCCGCCTCGACGGGCTGCGGCACCTGATCGGTCTGCCGGGCACGGGGAAGACGACGTTGATCATCCTGTTGCTAGTGTGGCTCGACCAGAAAGGTTACCGGTCGGTCGTCCTGATGCCGTCCATCGAGGCCTCGCTCAACCTGCTTGGTGACTTGCGGTTCTACGGGGCAGACGTGGGCCTGCTGGTTGGTCAGTCGCCCCAGACCCGGATCGAGCACGCCCGCAAGCTCGCCGAGCGCATCGCCGCCGACGAGGTCCGCGGGTTCGGGCGAACCGCCCCCGGCGCGGATCTCCTGGGCCTGAACTGCGCGCTCGCCGCCTATGACACGGATCCGGACCGCCCGGAGGGCTTCCCGCACCTATCGCCGCCGTGCACCACGATCAAGCAGCGGGGGCTCAAAGCGGACGGCACGCCGAAGGCCAACGAGACGACCCATCTGTGTCCGCTCTCGGGCTGGTGCGGCCGCCTCAAGGCACCCAGAGAATTGACGGGCCGGCGCATATGGCTGGGTCACGTGCTGTCGATGGACACCCGGATCAGCCCCCATTTCGCAGACGATTATTTGCGCTACTTCGAGGCCGTCGCAGCGACGGCGGATCTCGTGATCGTCGACGAGGCCGACGGCGCGCAGGCCGTTCTGGATGGCAAGGCGATCTCGTCGCTCGACCTCACGGGCAGCGAGGAAAGCTACGAGCACGCGCTCAACCGGGACCTGTTCCTGCCGCTCTCGGCCGGGCGCAACAATATGACGGCGTCCAACGTGCAGCAGTACAGCACGGCGGCGTCGGACTTTCGCAAGCTCAACCAAAGCCTCGTTGTCCATCTCCAGAAGGATCGCCAGCGCGGCGATGGCGAGGGAACGCTTTCTCGGTTTGAAGACACGTTCGTCACGGGCAACACTGTCATTACGGCGCTGTTCTGCCCGGAGGACATCTCGAGTCTTCCCGCGCCGCAGAGGGCCGCTGAGGAGCGCAGGTTCAACGCGATCCGAGCGTTCTGGGACGGCTGCATGCGCGCCGCGCTCTACCGCCGCACGGATGTCGATGCCGACGTCGATGCATTCGACTTCGACGGCACGCGCATCGCCCAGGACCTCGGGCGCACCGAGGCCGAGGTCGAAGGCGCCGGGGCACGCCTCGCGAACCTTGTGCGCGACTGGATCTCCGAGCCGTTGCCGGGCCGGCGTGAGCGGATTATGGATGAGCTCCGCGGGATCGCATTGACGCTCGTCAGTCCCCGTGCAGGCCTCAGCCTCGAGGAGCAGACCGCGCTCTTCGGCTTCCTGGTGACCGTGACGGCCGTCATCATGCAGTTCCTGACGCTAGTCCCGGCGCAGCAGGCGATGGTCGCGGAGGGTATCCACCATGAGCCGCTCTTCCGCCAGGGCATCTCGGAGGACCTCGCCCGCGTCGTTCCCGAGGCGCTCATCGGCCGCTTGTCCGGCATCCGCTTCCGGTACGAGGACGGAGTGTCGCATCCAACCGTGCGGCTCCAGTACGTCTCGTTCCGGGGCGCACCGCGCGTGCTGCTTTACCGGTTGCACCAGCTCCTGCGCCACGAGGGTCGCGAACCCGGCCCGGCCGTCCTGCTCGCGAGCGCCACCTCGTTCCTTTTGGAGAGCCCGACTTATCACATTGCGGTCGGTCCCGACCTCGTGCTGCACAGGACCGGCGAGGACGCGGGCTGGCGCGAGAGTCGCTACGTCTTCGCTCCAGTGCCGGATCCCGAAAGTCCGGCGCGCAGGCTCCGGTTCAGCGGCGCGCCGCTCGGCCAGCGCGACCGCATCCTGCGCAAGATGGTGGATCACTATTTTTCCGGCGACGACCCTTTGGCGCTGGTGATGGCGAAGGACTTCGATCCCGGCCGCAAGGTCGCTTTCGTCGTGAACAGCTACGAGCAGGTCCGCAAGGTGAAGGACCACCTGCGGCGCACTAGGCCCGATCTTGCCCATCGCGTCGTTGCAGTAGTGAACCAGACGCCGCCCGGCAACGAGGGCGACTGGATCACGGCCGCGCAGGTCGAGCGGCTAGGGCTGCGCGAGGACTGGGACGTCCTCGTCTTTCCCCTAAAAGCGCTGGCGCGCGGCGTGAATATCGTGTTCGAGCAGGGACCGCGCCGTCGCGACGCGCTTCTCGGCACCGTCGTGTTCCTCACGCGGCCGCACCCCGCGACCGAAAGCCTCGACCTCGTGGCGGGGCTCACGGGCTCTGGAACGCTGGCCTTCGACCGGACCACGTTTCCGGCGCACATGGGTCCGTCGGCCATGGCCGGCGAGTGGACGGCCGCCCGTCGGGAACTCATGGCCACGGTCCGGCGCCTGCTGCGCTTTCCCGTCCAGGCGAGCCGCCTCGGGCCGCTCGCGGTGCCCTTCACGGCGGACATCATGGTCGACGTCCTTCAGGCCATCGGCCGCGCAATGCGCAACGGATGCAAGGCGCGCGTGCTGTTTGCGGATGCGGCGTGGGCGCCGACGTCGTGCTCGGCCGACCAGACGCGCCGCGACGGCCCGCAGACGAGCATGCTCGTGCTGATGCGCGACATCCTGCGCGCGCGCCTGTCCGATCCCGATCAGGTCGACCGCGAGGTCTACCGTGCCCTCTACGAGCCCTTCCTGCATCCGCTCGAGCGGTGCGAGGGGGTCCGTTTCCCCGACGGAGCCGCCGGTGACGCATGACGACGCCAAGCCGGCGCTGTTTCGTGCCGTCAAGGGAAGCCGAAAGGAGGCGATCCAGTCGGTGGCCTGCGCGCTGGTCGCCCGACCGAAGGGGGCGCTGTCCGTCGCCACCGTCCGTGTCGCCTGGTCGGAGCGGCTCGCCGCGCGGCTGCGGGGCATCGCGCGCCAGGCGCTGGAGTCCGGCCTTCCCGAGGGCAGGCTGCTGCCGTACGCGTCGCTCAGGGCGGCGCTGCAGGTGCAACTTCCGCGGGCTGTCGTCCTCGCGCGGAAGCTAGGAGAGCCGTGGCGGCAGGAAGAGCGGCCTGCGTTCCTGCACGTGGAGGATGACGGGAGCGATCCGAGGAGTCTCGCCGGCGCGGCCGTCCGGACCTGGATGGCGCTGGTCCTGCGGCCGTGGGCGGAGCGGGTCGGCGTTGATGAGGCCCTGCTGGACGCCGCCGCCGAACTGGCGACGGCGGAGACGGCCTTCGCAGTCGACCGCCAGGAGCTCGATCTTGGCCAGGCCCTCCGCGACGGGGAACCGTTCGAACGGGTGAAGCACGCCGTCCTCCAGATGGTCTCGCGGCGTCTGGAAGGCCAAGAGCTTTTCGAGGGCCTCGGACCGGTATACCGCGCCGTGCGCGCAGCAGCAGGGAGTAACGCCGTCCATTTCCAGACATGGCCCATCGCGGCGCCGTCGGGCGGCCAGTACTCCATGGTAGCGACGATCGCCGTGGAGAGCGCGCCCTGGCTCGGCGCGCCGTACCTGACGGTGCGCGCGTCGCGCCGCCGCTGGCTCGACGACGTGCCGGATCCGGGGAAGCTGCGCCGACAGCGCCGCATCACCGCCTCAATGATGTCGCGGCAGGGCGCGCGCGTTGCCGTTGAGGTCGCCGCCGCCGTGCGCGACGGGGTGCCTGAGGATCCGGGCGGACCGGAATTCATGATCCATGCGCTGAACGTGCGTGCGGACGTCGCCGCGCCGTTGGCCGAGATGGTCGCGCGCCACGGCGCCTCCGGCGTCTTCGTCGGTATCCCCTATTCGCCCGCGCTCGGCGGATCCCACCAAGTTGGCGCGGGCGCGACGACGAGGGACCAGCTCGACTTGTTCGATGCGGTACGCGGACTGCTCGCGGACGCCGGATTCGAGCCACTCCCGTTTCAGGAGACGTCCGAAAGCAGGACGAGAAATGTCAAGCGAGCGGAGGAATTCCACAAGGCGCTTGAGGCCGAGGCCTTGGCGGCAGACATCGCGTTGACGCTGGGCCGCAACGATCTCGACGGCGACGCGCTTCTCGAGGCATGCCGGACGTTGATGGTCGACGGCGAATTGCCATCGATCTCTCCTGATTCTGCGCTTGGCGCGCGCGCGAAACTCGAGCGGCTCCGCGCCGCGAACCAGGAGCGCATCCGCCGGGCGTTTGGCGACGCCACGCCGACCGTCGTGGTCCTTGCCCGAACTGAGCAGGAGCGCTCCGTCATGCGAGCGATCATCGGAGGCCTGTTCGGGTGCGCCGTCGCCGTCACCGCGCATCAGCTGCCCGCGAGAACGCACGGCCCACGGTCCTCTTTGCCGGAAGCCCCGGCGAAGGCAAAGGCGCGGTTCGCTGCGCGAGTCGCGGAATGGGCGCCGCTGACCAATCTCATCGCAGCGGAGCATCGAGGGTGCCATGTGCTCGTGCAGGCGGCCGAATGGTACGACCGCCGGAAGGACGACGTCGTCAACAAGCTCGCGGGGCGCCATGCGCTGGCGTCGAGGGCCGACGCTAACGTCCAGTACCTGCGCCCGCCGGAGAAGGGCTGGCGCGGACTGGGCAACTACCTCAACCGGATCCAGGCGGCCGTGTACGACCTGATGTTCGGCCATTCGGGCCTCGTGTCCGAAATCGGGAGCCTGCTCCGGTCCGAGTTCCCGGATGACGCGGCCCGTCCGAGGGCGATCATTGGCATCTCCGTGGTGACGCAGTCCCGCCTGCGGTACGGCGGCGCCGGCGGGCGCATCTGTCTGGCGACCCGCATCGACGCTGAGACCGGGCGCACGACCGCCCGCGTGGGATGGTTCGACCGCGTGATGAAGTGGACCGGCTGGGAGCCATTCTTTGTGGTTCTGAAGCGCATCGCGAACCCTGAGATGTCGGCTACGCTTGGGGACGGAGACAGCGTCGAGCGAGACTCCTTCCAAAAATTCGTCAAGGCGGTGATCGACGACGCTGCGGTCGCCGGCGACCGACCGCTGGTCATTGTCGACTCAACCAGCGCCGCCGGCCTCTGGCCGTGGCTGACCGATGCCGGCATCGGCCGCCGGATCCTCCTCGGGGCGGAGCGCGTCGACATGGCCTCGTGCTGGCCTGGTGTGCGGCTCGTGCGCGTGCGCAGGGGGCATGCTGGCCGCATCCTCGAGCGCAAGCGCGCGCGGTACGAGCGGGTCGGGTTCGACGCCGGCGAAGCGACGGGAGAGTTCGCCGACCGCTACTGCCCGACGGTCGCCGCCCAGACGGTCCGGATCGCCAATGAGGCGGGAGGACCGGGGACGCACTACTGGGTGACGTCCGGCTATTTCCAGATGTCGCTCCCGCGGGGCCTGAGCGTGTACCGGAAACTGACATCGTTCGTCCCCGTCGCCAAGGTGCGGGAGATCCGATTGCCCGACGGCGTCGCGGCGAAGGGCCTATTTGCCGAGCTTCCTTTCGATCTCGCTAAGGCGACGTACCGCCTGCCGAACGCGATCGACGTGACCGTGGCGGCGGCGTTCGAGGGCGACGATCCCGACCGCATCGCGCAACTCGTCGCGAGCCTGCGCTACGGCTACGGGCATACCGCGGCGACGACAGCACTGCCTGCGCCACTGTCCTTTGAGTCGAAAGTCCGGGACTACATGACGCGGTTCGGATTGGAGGAAGCGGATACAGCCGATGCGCCCTTCGCCGAGGACGGCGACGAGACGGATGCCGCGACCACACCGGGCAAGGAGGTCGAGTCGACCCGCCTGGCGCCGGAGATTGAGCTCGACGAGGACCAGCCAGACGCGCCCGAGGAGGCCCGCGACGACCCAATGGGGACGGACGCCACGCCGGTGGCGACCGGCCGCGCATCGGTGGGCTGGGAGGATTTCGTCAGAAACTTCGCGACGGGTCTGGTCGGCACGAGCATGCTGACTCGTCACAGGGTGGAACTCGCGCTCCCGATCCTGGAGGATGGGCACAGTCCGTCGACGCTGTCGATGAGCTTGGCAAGCGAGAAAGGTGCGGCGGAAGGGGTGTCTGCGATGTCGGAAAGCAGATGTCAGGCCGGTCGGTGGGACAGCTTCAGCAGGGAGCCGGTGCTTCCGGTTCCCCCCTTCGTGACGCACCAGTGGCTGGCGCCCAAGGTCGCGGTGAATTTCGGTTTGCTGAAGGAGATGCACAATGGACGCGAGGAGATCCGGTGCCTATCCGGATATCCGAGTTGGCCGGAACGACAGCCATCCGCCGAGCAGTTCGTCGATCTTCTGATCGATGGTTTCCGATACCCGTGCTTCGTCCGCGCCGTCACGCGGGTGGCTGCCCGTCACGTCCCGTCCAAGACCAAACGTGAGAAATTCCACCTGTTCAAGCCCTTTTCGAAGGCGTCCAAGCCCGCCGTGATCGAAGCCGCCCGCGCCCTTGGGCGTCAGGAGCAGGAGTTGGATGCCAAGGAGATGCGGCAGCTCGCCGACGGCGGCCATCTCGACGTCGCTCTCGGGCGGATGTTTCTCATCACGCTCGGATTAGGCGCGAGCGCCGATTATCTGGCGGTGGCGCATGAACGGCGCGCCCAATTCGGGTCCATGATCCCGTTCCTTGAGGCGGCCGAAAAGCACTTGGCGCGCGGCGGCGAATTCGACTGGCAACGGGATGTAGTCGGCTCGCCTCGCGCGGCGCCTGCCGTGTCGCAAGACGTGCAAAAGGACGGCCATGACGGCGCTCGGCCGCGCGCATTGCGTGCGGATGAACTTACCACGACGAGCCGCGGCAGCGCCGCGCGTGCCGAAGGGAGCCTTCAGCCGATGGTCCTCGACCGACCGGGCGGGGCGAAGCAGGCTGGGGACAAGACGGCCGACGCCGGCCACGACCGTCCCCGCGCGGTACCCATTACGCCGACCCCCGACCGGCCTTCTGCGGCGACCCGCGTGCCAGCCGAATCCGCAGCGGCCTCGCCGGCTACTGGGTTGACCGGACAGGCGGGCGGAGCGGATGCGAGCAGGGCCGCGTGGGACGCGGCGCTCGCCCAGGCAGTGCGTGTGGCAAACGCGGCGATCGGCGGCGATCCCGATCCGGGCGTCCTGTCGCAGTTGGTAGCCAGATTGAAGGCGGCGCGAGCGGCGCAGAAGGCGTGGGAAACCTCCCGTCCGGTCATGGTCGATGCTGCGCCGCTGGCCGACGAGATGAGGCGCCTCGCCGCAACGCTCGCGGAACTCGCGGAGCAGGATCCGGTCGACGTGGTGCAGCGTACCGGCATGGTCGCTGCCGCGGCTGCCGAAGCGGCGAGAGCCGCCTTGGATGAGGGCCGCATGATATCGGACGAGGCCGCCGCCCTGCGGAGCGAGGCGACCGCGCTGATGGCCGGCGGGGACCTTAGGAATGTTGAGGCAGTCATGGCTCTCAAGACGCGGCTGCGAGCGAGGACCGCGGACGGTCTGGACGCCCTCCGGCGCGCGTCCGCCTCGCTGGCCGAACACGCACGGGCCGTGCCTCTATCATCGGCAACGCTGGTTGAGCCCGAAAGGACGCGCGGGCCGACGCCTCCCGCGGCCGAGGAGGACGAGCCGCCCGCGACGGTCGTCGCCGACGAGGATGACGCCGCGCTCGAACTCGTCGCCGAGCTCGCCGCCGAACCGGAGGAGCCTGCCGGAGTCGAGGCGGCCGGCAAGACACAGCTCGGTGCGCCGTCAGAACCGTCCGCATCCGACGATCCGTTCGCAGCCGAGGTCGAGCGGAAGCTGTCCCTCCTGTTCTGTCATCACGAATTTGGGCTCGCGTACCATCTGCTGCGGGCAGCGCGCAGGGTGTTCCCGGACCGACGGTTTCCATTCGCCGAGGCAGAGCTGCGGCTGGCGGCGATGTCCGGCCACAATAACCATGCCGCCATGCAGGGAAGCGAGTTGCTCGCCAGCCTACTCAGGGAGGCGCTCGGCGACGCCGACGCGCTGCGGCCGGGTGCGGACCACGCCTCGTCTGAGGATGTCGCCGTCGCGCGCCGAATCGTCCTGCACGCGGTCTCGTGTCCGCTGGCGCTTTTCCACACAGCGTCGCCCGCCGTGCAGATCCTTCAGGCCCTCGACGGCGTCGCGCCCGGCTTGGCGGACGGCCTGCGGGCGGTGACCGACGCGGTCGCCGAGGCCGCGCATTCCGGCCTGCCCGTCACGCTGGCCGCGCTGCGGTCCGCGGGACAGGAAGCGGAAGCCGAGACGAGCCGGTACGGGGACGAGTGCCGGGCCGCGCTTCTTGCGAAGATCAGGTTCATCTCGGAGCTCAGGTTCGCGTTTCAGCTGGGCAACAAGGTCCGCGCGGTGCTTGCACGCAGCGATGGCGCGGTCGGCGCCCTTAAGCTCGCGATCGAACGCGACGGCACAGTCGCGGTGGAGGCAGCGCGCGCGTTCACGTCCCGGCATTCGGATCGCGGCGGCATCATTGCGCTGCTCGATGCGGCCGAGGCCCAGGTCAATTCGAGGATCAAGGGCATCGACGGCTCCGCGCGGGAGCGCCTCGTGGCAAACGTCCTGGAGCTCGCAACGCTCTGCGACGAGTTCGTGCAGGCACGTGACGCGGTACCGGCCGTGCGCAACTCGTCCTATAGGACGAAGCTGCTCGGCATCCGGGATGCCGTCTGCTCGGGCGTGGACCGCGCCGTCAGGGCGCTGGGCTCATTCGCCGAAGAATCAAATCCGGTCCCAGCGGCGGCCTCGGCGTTCGCGGCCGCAGCGCTCGGCAGGCTCAAGGCCGCGGCGCAAGGCGAGAGATCGCTCCCGGCCGCCATCGACCATGTTCTCGCCGTCCACGGTCCGCTGCTGTGGCTGCCGGGCCTTCAGTTCGGACGCAGCTGGCTCCCGTCGCCCTATCAGCCCGAGCGGGTAGTCGAGACCATCCTGCGGGCATCCGAACCCGTCGTTCCGCCGGACGACGAGCGCGTCCGCGCGTTCGAGGGTGCTATCCGCGCCAGGAAGGAAGAAGGATCGTTCGTCGCCGCGCGCATCTTGGCAGAGATCGGAGCTTTCTTCGGCGTGCCGGAAGCTCTGCGCGCCACACTGCTCGAGTCGATCGACGGCGACGTGCCGGCCCGTCGGGGCGCACTCGAGCGCGGCATCGAGGATGTCCGGCGGCGGGTGGACCGGATGGAGCGAATGGGCCATCTCGCGAGCCACGACGATGCGCAGCGGCTCGCGTCGTTGCTCGGGGGCATCGACCCTGCGAAACTGCCCGCGGATATTGCACTCGACTACCGGAGCGAGGACGAGGATAGCGGGCAAGTCCTCGACTTCTGCTCGGCGGATAGCCTTCTCGAAGACGTGCGCGCGCAGGCGGACGCGCTGCTCGAAAGGCCGCGTCGGGAGATCCTCGCGGATCTCGATCGGATGTCGAAGACAGGGAAGGTGTCGGACCATGACATCGATCGGATCCGAGGACTTGTCGTTCAACAGGACGACCTGTTGACCGCGCGCGAGTGGATGGACTTTCTTGAGAGCGGCCGAAGTTTGCCGGAGACCGCGTCGCCAAATCCGCGATTCCAAACCTTCTTCCCGAACGTGCCGGATGCCCTCGCGCGCATGACCAAGGGCGAAATCGCCGCCGCGTCCCGGCGGATCCGGGAGGGCCGCGATCTCGGACCGCTAGCGTTCTTCCGCATTCCCGAGCCCCGGCGCGAGGACGCCGTCGAGCTCTTCGAGAGTTGGGCCGAGCTGCGCCGGCGGGTGCAGGGCGGCGCCACGGTCGACAACATCCCGAGCTTTCTGACCCGTCTTCTCGACCGGGCCGGGCTCTCCGCCGAGCTGACCCGGTCGGACGTCGGACGGTCGAATGCCCGGCGGAAGGTCTACGTTGTCGAGATGCAGCTGCGCATCCCGGAAGACGCCGACAGTGTGCTCCTCCCGGACTTCGGCAGCCTGACCGGAGGTAACTATAGGGTGTGCGCCGTGGCCAAGCCTCCAAGTCCGTCCGAGGTCTCGGCGCTTTGCGACGGCGCCGGATCGTTGGGCATCATCGTGCTGGTGATGGACGTCGTTGACGTCGAGCAGCGCCGCAACCTGACGACGGTGCTGGTCGAGCAAAACCGCCGCGTGCTGGTCATCGACGAGGCGATTTTTCTGTTCGCGCTGTCCGAGCCGGAGTTTCGTCCGCTGACGCTGATCGAATGCGCCCAGCCCTTCTCGTTCGCCGCGCCCTACCGCGACTACGGTAACGCCGCAGTACCGCCGGAGATGTTCTTCGGCCGCGAGGCCGAGCAGCGGAAGATCTACGAGCCGCTCGGCAGCTGCGTCGTGTACGGCGGACGGCGACTCGGCAAGACGGCTCTCCTGCGTCACGTTCAGGCGACTAGGCACGACCCAGCCAACGGGGTCCTAGTGGCCTATGTCAACATCTTCGACATCGGCAATAACGCTCTGCCGTCGATGGTGTGGGAATACGCGTCCCGCGAGCTCGTCGCCGTTTTCCCGAACGCCGTGCGGTCGGCGGACGCGTTTGCAGCCGAGGTGCGGCAGTGGCTGGACGGGGACACGAAGCGTCGGGTCCTAGTGCTTTTCGACGAATCCGACCGGTTTATCGAGGAGGACGCGCGCGACGGGTTCCGAGAGTTCATCCGGCTCCAGACGCTGATGGACGGCACTGGTCGACGCTTCAAAATGGTGCTGGCGGGCCTGCACAACGTCACGCGGCTGGTCCACACGGAGAACCCGCCACTCAAGCAAATCGCGGCCGATCCGCTCCGGATCGGGGCGCTCATGGACGACGAGATGAAGGATGCCGAGCTGCTGGTCACGCGGCCGCTCGCGGCCATGGGCTACGAGTTCGAGAACCGCGGCGATGCCTGGCGCATTCTCAGCCACTGCAACTATTATCCGGTGCTCGTGCAAACCTTCTGCGAGAAGCTCGTCGACGACCTCCATAAGGAGGTCGTCCGCCGCAGGCGCCCGGTCCGCACGATCACGGGCGAGCACGTCCGCCGCGCGCTCGAGAGCGAGCAGGTCGTCAAGCTGATCGGCGAGAAGTTCGACTACACCATTAGCAAGATCGATCCGCGCTACGAGCTAATCGCCTGCATTATGGCCGACCGGGCGCTGGTGGACGACGAGGCCGGACGCGTCGACGAGGGCATTTCGGCCGTCGAGGTCCGAGACAGGGCGATCGAACACTGGCCCGCGGCCTTTGACAAGGTTAACCGGCTCTCCATCATCGAGGACCTGCTCCCGGGGATCGGTGGGCGCTGAGATCGAAAGCCATCTTGCGTCTTCTCGGCAACAAGGAGCGGGTCGAAGCCAAACTCTACGATGAGTTTGTCGCGCGGCCGGCGCCCCCCGCTTATGAGCCCCGGTCGATGCGCCGTCCGCTGCATGGCATGCCGAGTTTCGCGAAGGTCTCGGCCGGTTACCTGTCTCCGCTGACCATGGGCCAGGAGCATGATTTGCTCTCCGGGGATCTGGCAAACGAGGCGCCGATTAAGGTGATCTTCGGCAACGCGCTGGCGGAGAGCGGTCTGGTGGCAACGGCGTTGTCGACTGCTGGTCCGCTCGCCGCCACCGGCTTCCGGGTCGCGATCACGCCGCGCGTCTGGGGCACCCTCTCGGACCTGATGGAGAGCGCAAGACAGGTTCGCCCCAGGGATACCGACGTGACATTGCTTGTTGTCGACGCGAAATCGGACTGGGACGGCTCCTGGATCGAGCAGATCCTGAAGTCGAAGACGGTTCAGAAGGAACAACGGGTGAGATTCGTCTTCGTTGGCGGCCCGCAGCACGCGCTTCGCTGGGTGGCCGACTCGCGGTTCCGGCCGATGCCGCCGCAGCTTCGCGTGATGCCGCTCCAGCCCTGGTCGAACGCGTTAATCGACGACAGCCTCCATCGCGAGCACTTGGCGCCCGAGCAGTTCCGGGACGTCCTGCGGCGCACGACGGGAGGCTTTCACCGCCCCATGTGCCAGGCGTTCGCGGGCTCAGTCGCTCGAGACCGGTTCGCCGCGAGGCTGAAGAACCTCGGCGACCGGCTCCTCGCCGAAGCGAGGCTGCTGTTGGATCTCGGGCTCGCTCCGCCGATGGACGACCTCTTCTGCCGCATCGCCGAATTTGCCGGCGAGGGCGGGCGCATCACGCCGTACGAGATCGATGAGGGCGTGCTCATGTCGGTCGGTGCGACCGCGCACGTGACGGGCCAGCAGGTCGCCGACTTCGGCGTCCTGATGGGGCTGCTTGCGCCCGAGCCGCTCCGGACCGGCGACAGCGAGGACCTGCGGCCCTACGCGCTCAACGCCCTGGCCGCAGCCGCGCTAAGGGCGGCAGCGCCGATGGAGGCGGCCTGATGTTCGATTGGCGCGAGATCGGCTGGTGGGACCTACCGGGGCCGTCACGGTTCATCGAGCGCGCCGCATCCGCCATCCTGATCGGAGAGCAGGGGACGGTCGGGCTCGCGCTGCCTTCGCCAGCCCCGGACGGCCTGCTGGACGCGTTGTCCCGGCGGATTTCCGGGAACTCCAGCGCCGTACCACTGCGGGTCGACGCGTCCCCCGGATTGCGGGGCCGATCTCCAGTTCACCTGCTCGCCGCGTCGGCGGGTGTCGCTGCGACGGCGATCAGGTCCGTCGCCGAATTCGTCAACGCGCCGGGGCTCGCGAACGCGGCCTTCCTTGTCGATGGGGTTTCCCCGGACGAGTGGATGACATGGGGCCTGTTCCTCAGAGGACAGCGCTCGGAGAAGGCGCGCCGTCCGAGGGCCATGGCCCCGGCCGTCTGCCTTGTTGTGCCGAACGGCGTCGCCCCGGACGACGTGAAAGCGGCGCTGGGCGGTCCGGGCATGCGCTGGATGGGTGTAGTGTCGCGGCTCGACAGCCAGCTGCACGCCGAGCGTGCGACCGGCTTTGGAGGCGACGACCTTCTCTCGCGCACGGCAGTGTCGACGATCACCGAGGTCGGCGGATGGGACCCGTCGCTGATCCGGGCTCTGGCGGAGCTTCCGCCCGAGGCGCAGCTGGACCCGCGCGAGGCGCTCGGAAGGTTGCCCGTTCCGTCTGGAGCGGCCCACCCGTGCTGGGCCAATCGGCTGGTCGACCATTGGGACGGTCAGGTACATGTCCACGTGACCGGCTTGCTCGCCGCCGGCGACAGCGCGACGCTGGCCCGCCGTGTGTGGCGGGGGCACGTCCGGACCGTCTTTCCATTCATCGACCAGGTCCGCCGCGCCTACGCGTCCCGGTACGAGAGCGAACTGCGCGCGCGCCTGCCAATTGAGAAGACCTACCACAGCACGGTACGGACGTACGCGGATCCCTTCGCGCTCGAGCTCTACGACGTGTTCCAGCTGCTCAAGGATGCGTTGCCGAGGCGAGAGCGGGCGCTGCTGTTCGACTGCTACAAGCTCCGGACCTCGATGGCGCACATGGAGCCGGGGGAGCCCTTCAGGATCGTCGGCGCGTCGCAGCTCTGGGACGAGCTCTCGGGCGAGTTCCCCGACGGTTGCTGGGCCTGGGATTGGCCGCGCTGTGGGCAGCGGCTCGTGGTCATGATCGGCCCGTCCGGCGGTGGTAAGACGACATGGGCCGGCAGCCACTTTGACGCGGCCGACATCGTATCTGCCGATCGCATCCGGGAGGAGATTTTCGGCTCGATCGACGCCGCGCACGGCGACCAGGAGCCGGTCTTCCAGCGGCTGCGTCACGACGTTGTCAGCCGGCTATGGTCCGGCCGCACCACGGTTGTCGACGCGACCAACCTGCGCAAGCGCGAAAGGCTGGCGAACGTGTTGTTAGCGCCGCCGGATATGCAAGTGGACTACGTCGTGGTCGACCGCCCGATGGAGGAAAAGATGGCATCGGCGGGATGGCGCGCGGAGCGGCCGGGGTTGTTGGAATCCCATGCTGCCCTGTTTGAGCAGGGCTTGCCGGACATTCTCGGTAGGGACGGCCTTGCGAACGTTCGGCTCGTTGACGAACGCAGGACGGCACCTGGAAATGCCAACCGGACTGTGAGCGGAGATCGATAAACCCCTGACGATCGAGGCCCTGATCTCGCCCAGGCACCCTTCGGCGCCGGACCACCTCGCAGATGCCAGCGTGAGTCTCGCTGGTGCGTCGCAGCATTCCCTAACAGCGCGCATCGCGATGCCCCGCACGACCAATTCAGACAGCGTCTGTACATCGATAGCGATTGAGCTTGTTGAGATTGCGATCGCGCGGGAACGACGCAGGCCCAATCCTCGCCTAAGGCACGCCGGCAAGGCACCATTCATTGAGCTTGTTGAGATTGCGATCGCGCGGGAACGACGCAGGCCCAATCCTCGCCTAAGGCACGCCGGCAAGGCACCATTCAACGGTCACGGGTTCTTGGGCTTCCTCGCAGAACCTGGATGTGCGGTCACCACCACTAGGTACCCGAGCCCATCATGCGCCATCGCTTCCATCACCGCCCTGCTTCCCCAATCGATGCAACACGCCTTCGACCTCGTCCGAATTCTCGAGGACAATCTGCTGGTCCTGCGGCCTTACCGAATCCACCTCGCGATCCAGTCCCAAGCGCTTGCGCGCGTAGTAAGTCAGGGCTGCCCTGACCCTTAGTTCGAGACTCCCCTTCTTCATTCCGTAGTCGAGTTCAACCGCTCGGCGTTGTGCGGGTGTAAGCGCCGGGTGAGGCCCGATGCGCAGCGTAACCACCGCATTCCAGAGTCTATCGGCCGCCACGTTTCCCTCCCCTGGACCGGACTCGCCGACATCCAACACTCGCGGAAGAAGAAAGTCCTTGTAGGTTCGGTCGATGTGACACAGCGAGCGCGCATGCCAGCGGAAACCGTCGAAACCCAGCGCATGCGGCGATATCCATCGCCAAATCGGATTGGGGCGAGACATTGACTGATATCGAATATGGAGAGAATTTTTGTTTTGGATCGCAGCCAGAATCACCCGCAGATGGTTTGCGTTCGTACTGCGCCTCGGCACCGGCAAAGCTTCGAATTCTGGAATCCGACTGAGCCAGGTTTGTTCGGGCAAAGCGATCTCATCGGAAATTGATCGAAGGGAATTCAGGTAGGCGTCGGCGTCCGGCTTAAAGAAGGACGGACGGAATTCTGGCGATACCAGATAGGTTTTCGCGCTTTTGTCGTAGATCATGTTTCCCGGTGCGAGTTGTTGGTAGCGCGCCAAGTCGAGCGATGCCTGCGGGACCGAGATGCCGAATTCCCCCGTGAGGTCGGCCCGGTTTACCCTGCCTTCCCAGTACCAAACGCCGCTCAGTACCCCACCGAAGCAGCTCTTTCGCCACAGTCGCTTCTGCTTCTTCCATCTTTGTCCCGCTCATAGATCAGTATAAAAAGTATATTGACCACAAAAGCTGATCGGTATAGTAATTGTACGTATCCGGAGCGACGTCCGTCAATCGACTTCTCGGGCGCCGGCACGTTCGGGAGGCTGGCTATGGGGTCGTGGGCATTTCTCGTCACCCTTCTGGGCGGAATCGGCCTTGGCGCCGCCATCTGTTGGGCCCTCCTACGGGCTAGCGTCGCACGCCTCCCGGCCGAGCTTCATATGGCCCAAGGCGCTGTCAAGGAGCGTTCCGATGAACTGGCGGAAGCTCGTCGCGAGGCTGAGTCCTGGCGCGACAAGCATCAAACCGAGCAATTGGAACGCGCCAGGTTCGAGGTGGAGGCCCGCCGCCTTGATCGGCTGGAAACTGACTTGCACCAGACCCGTGCTCGCGTCGAAATTCTCGCGGCCGAGAAGTCCGCCCTGCAAACCGAAGCCGAGCGAGTTCCGGCTCTTGGAGCCCGCATAGAGGCGCTTGCCGAGGAAATGACGAGCCTGAGGACCGCGAACGCCCATCTCGAGACGCAGCTCCAGGAGCAGGCGCAGGCGCACGTCGAAAAGATCGCCGTCCTCACAGAACTGCGCGGCAACATCGAGATGAACCTGAAGAACGCCACCGTCGACGCACTGCGCGCCAATCAGGGTACCTTCCTCCAGCTCGCGAACGAAGTCTTCGAGAAGCACAAGACCGGCGCCGAGGCCGAGTTGGAAACGCGTCAAAGGGCTGTCGAAGCCCTGGTCTCCCCTCTACGCGAGACCCTCCAGACCTACAAGCACCAGGTCGACGAGATGGAGAAGGCGCGCTCCCAATCCTACGGCGTCCTCTCGGCAGAGCTCAAAGGCGTAGTCGAGGCTCAGAACGCCGTGCGCACCGAAACCTCGAAGCTCGTCAACGCGCTGCGCGCGGCCCCCAAGACCCGCGGCCGCTGGGGCGAGCACACGCTCCGCAATGTCCTCGAGCTTTCCGGTCTCAGCGCCTATTGCGACTTCTCGACGGAGGAGGGCTTCGCGCGGGATGGTAGCGTCTCGCGGCCGGACGTAGTGATCCGGCTTCCCGGTCGGCGCAGCATTGTCATCGATGCCAAGACCTCGCTCTCCGCCTATCTTGACGCTGCCGACGCTATCGACGAGGTCGAGCGCGACCGGCACCTTGCGTTGCACGCGGCACAGATCCGGGGGCACGTGAAGAAGCTCGCGGGCAAGAGCTATTGGGACGGTCTCACCGTCACGCCGGATTTTGTGGTCATGTTCGTGCCGGGCGACAACTTTTACGCCGCCGCTGTCGAGAAGGACCCCGGGCTCTTCGAGGACGCTGCCGCGCAGCGCGTGATCATCGTCACCCCCGCGACGCTGATCGCTCTCGCCAAGGCCGTCGCCTTCGGCTGGCGCCAAGAGAAGGTTGCCGAGAACGCGCAGCGTGTCCATGCGCTGGGCCGCGAGCTCTACCGCCGCATGATCACCATGACCACCCACATCGGGCGCTGCGGCGATGCCTTGGGCAAATCGGTCAGGCACTACAACGACTTCGTCGGCAGCCTCGAGCATTCAGTGATGCCGCAGGCCCGCCGCTTCAACGAGCTCGAGGTCGAGGGCACGGCGGCCGAGCTCCCGGTGCTGGAGCCCGTCGAGATCGAGCCGCGGCTGCTCCGCTCGGACCGCGACTTCGCCGAGCTGACGGCGGCACCGGCCTCCCCTGCCCTCGCCAGCCCGGCGTGAGCGCTGCCCATGCGCCTCCACGACGGCAGCTTGATCTTCTCGGCGACGGATCTGGTCAATTTCCTTGTCTGCCGGCACGCCACTTTCCTTGACCGCCGGAACATCGACCAGCCGGCCCCCGACGCAGAGGACGATCCCTATCTCGTCCTCTTGCAGGAGAAAGGCGTCGAGCATGAGCGGCGCTATCTCGAGACCCTCCGACGCGAAGGGCGGCAGGTGGTCGAGATCTCCGATCAAGAATCTCTCGAACAGCGCGTCGCGCGGACGCGGGAGGCCATGGCCGTCGGCGCGGAGGTCATCTATCAGGGCGCATTGCTCTCCGGCCGGTGGCACGGCTATGCGGATTTCCTGGTCCGGGTGCCGACCACGTCGGGGCTCGGCCCGTTCAGCTATGAGCCGGTCGACACAAAGCTGTCGCGCTCGGCCAAGCCCAAGTACGTACTGCAGCTCTGCATCTATGCACTGCTGCTCGGCGCCGAGCAGGGCGCCATGCCGCAGCGCATGCACATCGTGCTCGGCGATCGCACCACCGTCGCTCTCCCACTCTCGGATTTTCGCTACTACTTCGACATCGCGCGCCAGCGGCTCGAGGACTTCGTCGGCCATCTTCCCGAGGCCTCGGTCGGGCAGCCCTGCAGCCATTGCGGCCTGTGCCGATGGCGCGACCGCTGTGAAGAAGAATGGCAAGCCACTGACCACCTCAGCCTCGTCGCCAACATCACCCGCGGCCAGATGGAAAAGCTCGCCATGGCCGGGGTGGGCACGATGACGGCGCTTGCCGAGCTCGCGTCCGGTATCCGGGTCGCGAACATGCAGCCCGAAACCCTCGCGCGCCTCCACGGTCAGGCCCGCCTGCAGGCCGCCAAGCGCGCCGACGGCAGGAACCGCTACGAGCTGCTGAACGCCGCACCCGGCAAGGGCCTTGCCCGCCTGCCCCGCCCCAGCCCGGGCGATCTCTTCTTCGACATGGAGGGCGATCCCCTCTTCGAGGGTGGGCTCGAATATCTCTTCGGCTTCATTGACGGCGAGACCGAGGAGCCACGGTTCACGGCGTTCTGGGGCCACGACCGCGCTGGCGAGAAGCGCGCGTTCGAAATCGCCATGGATTTCATAATGGCGCGCCTGGCGGCATACCCGAATGCGCACGTCCACCACTATGGTCACTACGAGGAGGGGGCCCTCAAGCGCCTGGCGATGCTCCATGCCACTCGGGAGTTCGAGGTCGACAACCTCCTCCGCCAGCGCAAGCTCGTCGATCTCTACCGCGTCGTGCGCGAGGCGATCCAAATCTCGGAGCCGGCCTATTCGATCAAGAACATCGAAGTGTTCTACATGCCACAGCGTCAGGGCGACGTCAGGACCGCTGCCGACAGCATCGTCGTCTATGAGCAATGGCGGCGTCTGGGCGAGGACCGGCTCCTCGAGGAGGTCGCCGACTACAACGAGGCGGACTGCCGCTCGACGCGGTTGCTGCGCGATTGGCTCCTGTCCCTCCGCCCGCCCGGAACCGCCTGGTATGAACACGCGGCGGGCGAAAAGGCCGATCCGGAGCGTGATGCGCGCCGCCAGGACGATGAGCAGCGGACGATCGACACGCTCGCGCGGTTGCTGGCGGCACCCGCCGACGAGCTGCCGTTCCGCCGGGTGATCGGCGATCTCCTCGAGTTCCATCGCCGCGAGGCCAAGCCCGATTGGTGGGCCATGTTCCATCGGCAGGAGATGACGGAAGAGGAGCTGATCGATGATGCGGAGTGCATCGGCGGGCTGCGCAGCGACCCGGCGACGACGCCGCTGAAGGTCGCGAAGTCGACGGTCCACACCTTCACTTTCCCGCCGCAGGACTTCAAGCTGTGCGTCGGCGACAGATCCCGGCGCGCGGCGACACTCGAGTCCACCGGCGAAATTGTGATGCTCGACGACGAGCGGTATCGCATCGGGCTGAAGATCGGCCCCAAAGCCGCTCCCTTCGAGGACGCCTTCTCGATCATTCCGAGCGGCCCGATCGACAGCTCGACGCTGCGCGAGGCGATCTACCGCTACGCCGACTCCGTCATTGCAGGGGACGGACGATATCCCGCGATAACGTCGGTGTTGAAGCGTGAAGCGCCGCGCCTACTCGGCCGGCCGGTCGGCAGCACCATCGTTCCCGCCGACTCGGATCCGGTCCAGGCTGCCGCCGCCGCTATCGCGGCGCTCGATGGCAGCCATATGCTGGTGCAAGGGCCACCCGGCACCGGCAAGACCTTTCTCTCGGCCTATGCCATCGTCGAACTCCTGGGCCAGGGCAGGCGTGTCGGCGTCGCCTCGAACTCGCACAAGGCGATCAACAACCTGCTCAAGGAGATCGCCCGCCAGGCGCTCGAGCGCCGTGTCGCTTTCCGGGGCGTCAAGAAGTGCTCGCAGGAGGATCATCGCTGCAACCTCGCCACGATCGCCGATGTGTTCGACAATGCCGAGGTAAGCGCCTACCGGTATGACCTGGTCGCTGGCACCGCCTGGCTCTTCGCCCGCCCCGAATTCGATGGAGATTTCGATCACCTGTTCATCGACGAGGCGGGCCAGGTCTCGCTTGCCAATGTCATGGCCATGGGCGTCAGCGCCCGCAATCTAGTCCTGGTCGGCGATCAGATGCAGCTGGCACAGCCGATCAAAGGCGATCACCCCGGCGAGTCCGGCCTCTCTGCTCTCGAATATCTCCTCGGCGAGCGGGCGACGGTGCCGCCGGACCGAGGCGTGTTCCTGGCCGTCACGCGCCGCATGCATCCGGATGTCTGCCGCTTCATCTCCGAGGCCGTCTACGAGCGGCGCCTCCACCCGGAGGCGGGCAACGCGACCCGGAGGCTAGTGCTATGCGCCGGCGCAGACCCGGCACTCCGGGCCTCCGGCATCAGCTTCGTCCCCGTCCGGCATGAGGACTGCAGTCAGAAGAGCGAGGCGGAAGGTGTCCGCATCAGGGACATCTATGGGAGCCTTCTGCGGCAAAGCTGGATCGATCGCGACGGCGTGCCGCGTCCCATGGGCATGGACGACATCCTTGTCGTCAGCCCCTACAACGTCCAGGTCAACTACCTGAAATCTATCCTGCCGGCAGGCGCCCGGGTCGGCACGGTCGACAAGTTCCAGGGACAGGAGGCGCCAGCGGTGCTGATCTCCATGGCGACTTCGTCGGCAGAGGACATGCCTCGCACCATGGAGTTCCTCTACAGCCGCAACCGCTTGAACGTGGCGATCTCGCGGGCGCGCTCGCTGGCGGTCGTCGTCGCCAACCCTCGCCTCCTTGAGGCGCCGTGCAGCCGCATCGGGCAGATGCGTCTGGTCAACACACTCTGCTTCGTTAACTTTTATGGTGGAACCTAGAACGACGATGGCTCACTTGGCGCGCGCCGTCCGCGTGCGCGCCGCCTGCGAAGAACTCGAAACGCACTTGAAACGCACTTGGAGTGATCGGAGTGTCTCATGGCAAAGAAGAGCGCACATGATCTCGGCGGTATGGCGAGTGGCGCCGTCATGGCGGCGCTGCTCGCAGGCGGTCAGCCTAGTGAGCACGTCGCCCTTGAGGTCGCGGGCGGCGCCCTGGGCGGTTGGCTCGGGAGCCGGTTTCCCGATCTGCTTGATCCTCCGACAACACCCGATCACCGCTCTGCCGGTCACGGAGCGTTGTCGGCGATCGCGATCGGCCGGAGTATTGGCGACTGGGTGAAAGACATACAACATCATCTGCGCGTTACGGCAGACGATCTGGCAAGCGTTCGAGCGACGCTCGAAACGGATTTGCAGCGCTTCTTCAACCTCATCCTGGAATGGATTTGCCGCCTACTGGCGGGCGCGGCTGCCGGAGTCCCCAGCGGGTATGCATCACATCTCTTGCTCGACATGACGACGCCGCGGGGACTCCCGCTTCTCGTCAAGGGCTTCTAGATCGCCTATGGGTGTCCTTACAGCGAAAGATCGGACCCGTTACGGGCACAGAGCTCTTCTCAGACATCACCGCGCCGTCTGTCCCAGACGAGGTGAGCCCGACGAACCGTCTTCCGACTGGAACAATACCGCCGTGACCGGGTCGGGGAGAATCGGATCGTCGAAACGGATGCGCAGGTAATCCTTCGGATTAATTTCCACCTTCGGCCGCTCAGCGGCGCGGACCGGACCCTAGAAGGACCGCTACTCGATACCGCTTAGTGCCGATTTTGTTGCAGAAGTGGGCGATCAGTGGGCATTGGGGTATGGGCCCCGAGGGGAGCGGCAGCTTTGGCGCGGTGGTTCCGATGCTGTCCATCTTCCAATGCCACGACCTTACGTTGGCGCAAGGCACAGCGTGGTCTGTGGCGGCGGTCGTCCGACAAGCTTGGCGAAGCGCCTTAGATTCTGGGCGATGGCCCCGAGCACGAACTCGTCTTGTGCGCCACGTGGGCCGCGCAGTCGAAGTCGACCGAGCCGCAGGATACGTTTCAAGTGTGCGAACCGCATCTCGATGCGCTTGCGGTCGCGCCGCGACTGCTCGAAGGCATCAGTGCCGACGAAAGATCTGGCGACATCGCGTGCGTGCTCGTGAATGTTGCGCGGGATCTTTCGTGCTGGTTCCTTTGGACAGCACCGAGATTTGAGGAAACATTGGTCGCAATCGAGCTTGCTGGCACGATAAAGAAGCGTCGTGCCGTCATGCACCGTGCCGCTCGTTCTGAGTTCCTTGCCTCTCGGGCAGTCGTAGACGTCTCGCTTCGCGTCGTATCGAAAGTCGCCGCGCGAGAAGGTGCCGTCTTCGCGCTTCGACTTGTCAATGACGGGGATGTGCGGCGTGATCTTCTTTTCCTCGACCAGCCAGTTGAGCATCGGCGCCGAGCCGTAAGCCGAGTCGGCTGCGAGCCGGTCGGGCTTGAGGCCAAAGC
>WNFC01001798.1_pt1 | contig 24952 bp, 21 predicted proteins | sample 5400541 | NCBI WGS metagenome assembly WNFC01 (sample SAMN13153342, study PRJNA577476) | soil metagenome | isolation source: 120 cm saprolite under Douglas fir tree site 2 hole 2 replicate 1 | place: USA:California | collected 2015-04-18 | reverse complement strand
CCTGCGGCTGTCGTTTTTCGTCGCGAAAGGTAGCACTTCGTCCTTTACGGATCTTCCTGACGGAGTCTATAAGATTCAATATGCGTTCGGCGGCAATTTCGGCAGAGATTGCCGCACTTTTTCACAGATTACGTCTGCCGCACAATTCCCGACCATCGAATCACTGACAACCAAAAATACCAGCTCTCAGATTATAACCAGAAGCTTGACGTACACGCTCTATACGGTCCCCGGCGGGAACGTGCGGCCACAATCAATCGACGCTGAATCCTTTAATGCGAACTAGAGCGGGATGAGATTAGGTTGGGGCCGTGACGACGGACCATTTTTCTTCTCGCGCCCCGGACGCAAGCCGCACGAGCGCTGCGAGCCGGGGCCCATTCTACTTTGCATGGGGTTGTTTTCGCGATTTTGTGTCTGGGCTCCGCGGTGTACCGCCCATAGCGTGTCGAAGACGCGCGTGAACGCGCTTATGAGGCTCTGCGCTGCGTCCGGGACACGAGATCGTTAGTGCTTCGCGCTCACGGCGAATCGATCCAACTCCAATGCATCATGCGCTAGCGCATCGTCGGGATATCACGCACATGATCCTCGTCACCGGCGCGGGCGGAAAAACGGGCGTGGCCGTGCTGAAGGCGCTGGTCGCGCGTGGCGCGATTGTTCGTGCCTTGGTGCGAAGCAGCTCGCATCGTGCGGCCTTGAACGCGATCGGTGTCCACGACATCGTGGTCGGCGAGATGGATGATCCGCACGCGTGGTCGCAGGCGGTAGGCGGAACCAACGCGGTCTATCACATCTGCCCCAATATGAGCCCCCACGAGTTGCCATTCGCAAGAGCCCTTGTCGCCGCCGCCGTCACCCACGGTGTCAGGCGTCTTGTCTATCACTCGGTGCTGCATCCGCAGATCGAGGCCATGCCGCATCATTGGGCCAAGCTGCGGGTCGAGGAGATGCTGTTCAGCTCCGGGCTCGAGGTCACGATCCTGCAGCCTGCCGCCTATATGCAGAATTCGCTCGCCGAATGGGACCGCATGGTTGGTGACGGCCTCTATCGCGTGCCCTATCCGGTCGTTACCAAGCTCAGCCTCGTCGATCTCGACGACGTCGCGGAAGCCGCCGCGTTGGTGCTGACGGAGGCCGGCCATTCCGGCGCGAGTTATGAACTGGTCGGCACGGCGCCGATGAGCCAGATCGAGGTTGCCGAGACGTTTGGACGCGCCTTGCAACGAGATGTCCGCGCCGAAGCCGAACCGATCGAGGTCTGGAACCACCGCGCCCGCAACGCCGGCATCGGTGACTATCAGCGCGAGACGCTGACAAAAATGTTTCAGGCCTATGCGCGCGACGGGCTCAAGGGCAATCCCAACGTGCTCGGCTGGCTGCTCAAGCGTCCGCCGACATCGCTGGCGGCATTTGCCGCGCGGATGGCTGCCACTCACGCATGAGGCGGCCAACCGATCGGGTGGATCTGCTGCACGATCTTCATGACAGATAGAATCAAGGGTTCTTCGAAACGCGGACCGACGATCTGGATTCCCACCGGCAATCCGTCGCTGGTCACCCCGGCCGGCACGCTGCCGCCGGGCAGGCTCATCAGCGTGATCAGGAACGAGCCTGCGATCCAGTCGGTGTAATTGTCGAGTTTCCTGCCATTGATCAGGGTGGGGAAATTCATCTCCACCGGAAACTGCTTGACCGGCGATTGCGGGGTGATCAACAGATCGTATCGTTCGAAGAACTTTGCAAAGCGCTGGAACAATTCCTGCCGCTTCTGTTCGGAGGCGCCAAAATCCAGCGGCGTCACCTTGAGACCGGCCTTGACGTTGCCCTTGAGATTGGCGCCGAAGGCTTCGAGTTGACCGAGATTGGAAAATTGCTGCCCGACCATCCACAGCCCGCGCCAGGCCTGATAGGGCGACTTGCCGTCGGAAATATCGAACGCGATCTCCTCTACCGTGGCGCCGGCATCGCGCAGCGACATCGCGGTGTTCCGGCAGATATCGTCGATTTCCGGCTCGACGCCGATGTCGGCGATATCAGACACATAGGCGATGCGCAGGCCCTTGACGTCACTGGCTTTCGCAACGATCGCACGCGCGCTGGCCCACGGCGGCGCCACCGAAATCGGCGACGCGCGGCTGAAGCCTGCGATCGCATCCAACATCAGCGCGGCGTCTTCCGCCGTGCGCGCCAGAGGGCCGTGCACCTGGCCAGGATCCCAGGCGAGCGGCATTGGCCAGTTTGGCGTCAGCCCCGGCGTTGGCCGAATGCCGACAATGCCGCAGAACGAAGCCGGCATCCGGATCGAGCAGCCGAAGTCCGTCCCCTGCGCCAGCGGCACCATGCCGGTGGCCACCGCCACCGCCGATCCGCCGGAAGAACCCGCCGGACTCAATGCCGGGTTCCAGGGATTTCGGGTAACGCCGAACACATCGTTGAAGGTGTTGGCGCCGGCGGCAAACTCCGGGGTGTTGGTCTTGCCCAGCACGATCGCGCCCGCTGCTTTCAGACGCCGCACGGCTTCGGCATCCTCGGTCGGCACGTTATCCGCAAATAGCGGCGAGCCATAGGTGGTGCGGATGCCCGCGGTGGGAGTGACGTCCTTGATCGCGACCGGCAAGCCATGCATTGCGCCGAGCTTGTCGCCCCGCATCACGGCGGCTTCGGCCTGTTTTGCCAACACGCGCGCCCCGTCGGCGACCAGCGTCACGATGGCGTTGAGTTTGGGATTCACGCGCGCAATCGTGGCAAGATGCGCGTCGAGCACCTCGACCGGACTGACCGCTTTGGTGGCAATCAGCGACGCCAGTTCGACCGCCGTCCTGCGGCTCAGACTCTCGGTCATATCAGGTTCCGTTTACTTGCCCGACCAGTGCACGAAGCGACGCTCGATCGTGAGGAACAGGAGATTGAGGCCATAACCGAGCGCGCCGGCGGCGAAGATCGCGGCATACATGTCCGGCATGTCAAACAATTGCTGCGCCTCGAATACGCGCTGACCAAGGCCATCGGTCGAGCCGATGAACATCTCGGCGACCACGACGATCACCAGCGCCAGCGATACGCCGTTGCGCAGGCCGACAAAGGTCTGCGGCAGCGACTCCAGCAGCATCACATCCCACAGCACCCGAATGCGGGAAGCGCCCATTGCCTTTGCCGCGAGAATTCGCGTCTTGCGCGCATTCATCACGCCGTAGGCGACGTTGAACAGGATGACCAGCGCCGCGCCGAACGCCGCCACCGAAATCTTGGTGCGGTCGCCGACGCCGAACAATACCAGAAACAACGGAAACATGGCGGAGGCCGGGGTCGAACGAAAAAAGTCGATCACGAACTCGACCGAGCGATAGACCCTTTCCGACGAGCCGAGCAAAATGCCAAGCGGAATCGCAATCACCGCCGCGATCACAGTGGAATAGATCGTGCGCTCCACCGTCTTGATGAAATCGACGCCAAGCTTGCCGCTGGTCATGCCAACCCACATCGCCTTGAACGTCGCGATCGGCGACGGCAGCAGCACGGGATCGACCACCCGCGCCCAGACCGTCAGCGACCAGACCGCGAGCAGCACGGCGACGCCAACGAACGGCAGCAAGATCTCGAGACGTTTCATCCCTTGCGCACCTCGCGCTGGAAGATTTCGAGGCAGTGTGCCTTGGTGCTGATGAAGTCGGCTTCCGACAGGGTCTTGTCGGTACGCGGACGCGGCGCGTCGTAATGCACAAATTCGACGGCGCGGGCGGGATGGCGTGACAGCAGCAGGATCCGGTCCGACAGATACACGGCCTCCTCCAGGTCATGCGAGACCAGAACCGTCGTGGTCGCGGTCTCCACGAAGATACGCTGCATCTGCTCGCGCATGAACAGCGTCATCTCGTAGTCAAGCGCCGAAAACGGCTCGTCGAGAAACAGGATTTCCGGATCGACCACCAGCGCGCGCATGATCGAGACCAATTGCTGCTGCCCACCGGACATCTGGTACGGGTACAGCCCGAGATCGATCTTGACGTTGAGATTGGCGACGATCTTCTCCACCCGCGCGTTGCGCACGGCCTTCGGCACCCCCATCACCTTGAGCGGATACGCGATATTGTCGAACGCGCGCAGCCATGGAAACATCGCCTCGCGGTAATTCTGAAATACGTAGCCGAACTTGATTCTGTTCAACGGCTGGCCGTCGAACAGGATTTCGCCGGCATCGACCGGAAACAGCCCCGCGATCATGTTGATCAGCGTGCTCTTGCCGCAGCCATTGGGACCGAACACCGACGTCAGCTTGCCGCGCGGTATGTCAAAATTGAAATTATCGTAGATCGTGGCGTCGGAAAACCGCTTGGTCAGCCCGCGGATCGTGACGTGGGGAGCGGTGCGCTGCGACGAATCGTGGACCTTGCCCGCCGATTCGATCTTCGCAACTAGCTGTGCCCCGGCCACCGGCGCCTCAGAATTTCTGCAGAACTTTGGTGACGTCGAGCTTTTCGGGGACAACGCCGATCGAATTGCCGAAGTCCGCAAGCGTCTGCAAGTCGCCAATCTGTTTGGCGGTCATATCGCCGGCCATGACGTAGCCGAGCATCGAAACCATATCGACCACGTTGTCGGGCGTGAACGTGTTCTTGGCGAGATATTTGCGCGCTTCGTCGGGGTTCTTGTTGATGAAATCGATCGCCTTGCTCCACGCCGCGACAAAGCGTTTGGCGACTTCAGGCCTCTTTCCGATAAAATCGCTGGTCATCGCGCAGCCGGCCGCATAGGCGTCGGCGGCTTCGTCGCCCAGGATATATTTCGAGATCACGCCGGCCTCCAGCGAACGCGCGACGCCGGCCTTGATCATCATCGAGGCGTTGGGCTCGAGCGTGTATCCGCCGTCGAATGTGCCGGCGGTCATGGCGTTGATATGCTGGCCCATGTCGAGCTGGTCGATGGTGTAATCACCCTCCTTCAGACCATTCCTGGCAAGAATGGCTTTGGCGGTGTTGAGGTTGGCCGGGCCCGGCGCCGACATCAGTTTTGCCCCTTTGAGGTCGGCGATGGTTTCCGCCTTGAAGCCGTTGCGCACCACGAATTGTTCCATCTTCCAGACCTTGGTCTGGCTATTGACGCTGATGTACATCGCCACGCCGGGCTTCTTCACATTGGCATTCAACCCTTCGAGCGTGACCAGAACCGCCGAGACCTCGATCTGGTTGGTCATCATGGCCGCGACGTTCGGCGGACCGCCCATCAGCTTGGTCATCTCAGGCTCGATGTTCTGCTCCTTGAAGAAGCCACGCTCCAGCGCGACGAAGTAGGGCAGCGATGAGCTGACCGGAAACACCCCGACCGATACCTTGTCCTGCGCCGTGGCCCGATCCGGCCCGGCCACGCTCAGGGTCAGCGCCGTGACGGCGCAGATCGTGAGATTCAGCAATTTCATCGTGTGCTCCAGTCGTTCGCCTCACGAGCGCTTGCCGGTCAGACGCCGGCCAAGCGCTCATATTCGAGCAAGGAACGTGCCGGTTTTATTCATCCAGTTCCACGATCGCGATCACCGGACCGCCGCCATGCGGCCCCTGATGCATGGCATCGACCGATACGAATACCGCCGGATCGCCGATCGCCAACGCCGCCACACCCCCCACCGCCGCCTTCGAATGGCGGTGATGGTGGACGTCGGAATCATCCAGCATGATCTGCCGCCGTCCGCGCAGCGTGCCCCTTCGGTCGGCCTCGCATTTCATGAAGCAATTGACGACGCGACCCTTGAGGTCTTCCGACCGCGGCCGTTCCGGCAGCTCGATCCCGGCGTCGCGAATGGAATCGTAGATGCCGTCGATATCAAGCGCGTCGCGCATGACGGAATGGCCAATCCGATAGCGGCCACCGGCGCCGGCCTTGTTGCCGAGCAGCACGATCTGCGCCTGGGTCAGTTCCACGCCTGAAGAACACGAAGCGACCGACGAATACAGATCGAGATCCTTGCAGATCTGCTCGGCCTTTGGCATCGGCACCTCGCCCAGCGCCACAGCGATGCCGAGCGCGGTGGTGCCGTTGGAGACGCCCATGGAGTCGTGGACCTCGCAGGCCAGCGTCTGGTGGCGCGTTTCCGCGTCGCGAACGGAATCGATGGTCAACAGCGGGGTTTTGGTCTGGACGTAATGGACGTCCTTCGGATCTGATATCCCGGCATCCTTCATCGCCGCCTTGACGGCGTCAGCGACCTTCTGAACCATCGCAAGACGACCGATGTCCTCAGGCAGCAGCTCCGCGCTCAGCGCGGTGCCGATCACAAGGCGCGACTTGTCGGCCGGACCGGTCTTGTTATTGCGCGCGAAAATCGTGGCATGGGGCGTGATGACGCCGTCGCAGCCGCCAGACCAGACCATTGGCACGTTGTGAATAGCGGCTTCCGAGCGCGTGCCGTTCTTGAGCAACACGCGCCGAAATGCCTGGTCGGCGAGAATGCGGGTGAAATCGTTGACGCCACCATTGCCTTCAGTCTTGCCGATCACCGCGATGACCTCATCGGCGCCGAACTTGCCGGCCGCGATCAATCCCTCGAGTCCACTCGCATCCTGCACGGTCTTCAATTCGACCTTCGCGACTTCAATCGCCATTCGCTTTCAACTCCGCTATCGCTTTGCCTGGTTTCATCGCATCCGCGGCCTGTGTTCACCGCGCAACATCTTTTCATAACCCTCGCCGCGGTCAATCATGTCAGGCGGAGAGGTTCGCACCTTCTCTATATCGGCCCGGCGTTGTTTTGTCGCCGCTTCGTCAATTATCGGCCGATCCGCGGCGCTCGCGGTTGCGAACACCACGCCATAATCGGCTTCAGCGCTGGTGCGCGAAACCCGCCCCTCGATCACGTCGCGCCACACGAAATCGAGTTCGCGCTGCAGCGGATCGCCCCAACCGCCGCCGCCCGTGGTCACCACGCGCACCACCTGGCCTTTGAGCACGGCTTCGCCGTCGACGAGCCCGCCAAGGTCGCGCGCTTCGCCCTCGGCATCGATGGTGACGCAAAACGGCTGACCGGCCTTGCCGCCATTGAGGCCGTAACAGCCCAGCCGCACCCGATCGGCGGTAACGATGGTGCGGCAATCGACCAACGCGCGGTAGTGCTTCTCATAGCCCTGCCCGCCGCGGCGCAGCCCGGCACCGCCGGAATCGGTTCGCAACGCCAGCTTCTCCACCAGCAGCGGAAACCGGGTTTCGGTGAATTCCGCCGGCTGGTTGCGCGAATCCGGCACGATGTGGATCGCATCATTGCCGTCGGCATAATAGCGGCCGCCGGAGCCGCCGCCGAGCACCTCGCGCGACAGGAATGATTTTCCGTCGAGATCGGTGCCAAAAAATCCGGTGTAGCGGATGGTTTCCTGATCCGCAGGCATTCGCCCGTCCACCGCCTGTGCGACCACGCCGGCGAGCAACCCGAGGCAACGCAGCAGCACAAAGGAGCGCGCGTTGGTCGCCGCCGGCCATTCCGGGGTGATCAGCGTCCCCTTGGGCGGAAAAATCACCTCGAACACGTCGCAGACGCCTTCGTTGACGTGGATTTCGGCGGCACGCTCCGGCGTATCGGCGAGATTGCGCAGGATCGGCGCGATCCATTTGATCAGGAACGCGCCGTCCGCATAGTCGGCTGGCCAGTTGATCGGCCCGGTCGATTGCGGATCGGTGCCGTTGAAATCGAGCGTGATCTTGCCGTCCTGCTTGGTCATCTTCAGCGCGATCTTGTGCAGCTTTGGATCGGTAATGCCGTCATGCTCGACGTAATCTTCCCAGGCATATTCGCCGTCGGCGATCTTCGCGAGCAGCTCGTTGCGATAGATGTCGCGGCATTTGTCGAGAATGGCCTGGAAGCAGGCTTCGACCTGCTCCCTGCCGAACCGCTCGAACAGCCCGGCCATCCGCCGGGCGCCCATCAGGCAAGCCTGGATTTCGCTGTCGAGATCGGCCGAGAGCATTTCCGGCACACGGGTGTTGCGGCGGACGATGGTGAAGACGGCGTCGTTGCGCACGCCCTCGCTGTAGATTTTGACCGGCGGAATGGCGATGCCTTCTTCGAATACCGTCGCCGCCGTTCCGGGCATTGAACCGGGTACACGGCCACCGACGTCGTCGTGGTGACCGAATGCCTGGATGTAGGCGACCACGTCGCCATCATGAAACACGGGTACGGTGCTGCAGAGGTCCGGCAAATGGCCGATGCTGCCCTCGGTAAGATAGGTGTCGTTCATCAGGAACACGTCGCCGGGCTTCATCGTGTCAGGCGGAAAGTCGCGCACGACGCCATTGGGCATCGCCGAATAGGATCGCCCCGTGAGCTTGCGGCAATAACGGTCGAACAGCCCGACGCGAAAATCATGTGCTTCGCGGATCATCGGCGACCGCGCGGTGCGTTCGATGGCGTATTCGATTTCGGCCTCGATCGAATTCAGCGTGCCTTCGACGATCTGCAGCACGATCGGATCGACCGATACACTTTCACGCAACGGGGCGGTCGGCCACGGATGACCCTTGTGATGGAGGTTCATCGGATCACCTCCGGCGGGCGTTTCAAGGGCCGAATGACGAGAATACCATGCGGATCGACCTCGACATACTGACCAGGAAATATCACCGTCGTCGAGCCGAACTCCTCGACAATAGCCGGCCCATCGATCCGGCCGCCCGATGGCAGCGATGCACGGTCATACACCGGTGTATCCTGAAACTGCGCGCCGAAGTAAACCGCACGGCTTGACTTCGGAGTGGCATTGCCCGTGCGCCGGGCGAGCTTGGGCATTCCCGGCCGCTCGATCACGCCAAAACCCGAGACGCAGAGATTGACCAGCTCGATCTTCTGCCTTCCGGCGTAATTGTAGCCGAAGGTCTTGAGATGCGCGGCATTGAAGGCGCCTATCAGCCCGGACAGAAATAACTCATCCACCGCCCCGCCGGGCGCCGTCACCCGCACCTCCATCGATTGCCCGGCGTAGCGAATGTCGGCTTCGCGGACGAGGCGAATGCGCGAAGCCTCGATGCCGTCGCGCTGCAGCGTCGCCGTGGCCTCGTGTTCCAGCGCGCTGTAGCGCGCGGCGACGTCCACCAGATCGATCGTCTCCTCGTGCATGACCTTGGTGACGATGTGGTCGGTGCGCCAGTCTACCGCGAGCAGGCCGAATGCCGAGAGGTTGCCCGGGTTGAGCGGCACGATGCAGGCCTTCATGCCCAACAAATCCATCACACCGGCCGATTGCGCCGGTCCCGCGCCGCCAAATGACAGCAATGCGAATTCGCGGGGATCGATGCCGCGCTGAATCGTCATCTGCCGGATCGCATTGGCCTGGTTCCAGTTCGCGATTTCGATGATGCCACCGGCCAGTTGCTCGACGCTCATATTGCCCGGCAATCGGGCGGCGAGCGCAGCGATACCGGCCCGCGCGCGGTCGACGTTGAGCGCAATGCCGCCGCCGATCAATGATGGCGGGATCCGGCCGAGCACCAGATTGGCGTCGGTAATGGTCGGCTCATTGCCGCCGTTCGGATAACACATCGGCCCCGGTTCGGCGCCGGCGCTGCGCGGACCCACCTTGAGATGGCCTTCGCGGCTGATCCAGGCAATCGAACCGCCGCCAGTGCCGATGGTCTCGATGTCGATCATCGCAATCCGAACCGGAAAAGGTCCGACCGATCCCCCGTTGGTCACCTGCGGCTTGCCGCCCTCGATCAGGCAGAGGTCGGTCGAGGTGCCGCCGGCATCCAGCGTCACGAGATCGGGAAAGCCGGCGATTTCCGCGACCACCGCACTGCCGAGCACCCCGGCCGCGGGACCGGACAGCGCCGTGGTAATCGGCTTGCGTACCACCTGCTCGGCGCTGGCGACGCCGCCGCTCGATTGCATCACAAGGAATGGCTTGTCCTGCAGGCCGACGCCGAGCTCCTGATGCACACGCTTGAGATAGCGTTCCATGTGCGGCTTGACAAAGGCATCGACCAGCGTCGTCACCGCGCGCTCGTATTCGCGATATTCCGGTAGCACCACGCAGGACAGTGACAACGTCGCATCCGGATATTCTTGCGTGACGATTTCGGCGGCGCGGCGCTCATGCGCATCATTGGCGTAGGAATGCAAAAGACAGATGCCGATGGCGCGAATGCCCTGCGCGCGAAAATACCGCGCCGCTTCGCGAACGGTCGCCTCATCGAGCGGGCGCAATTCGTGACCGCGAAAATCCAGCCGTCCCGTGACTTCGCGAACGAACTGCAGCGGCACGATGCGGTCCGGCTTCACCCAGAAATAGGAATTGCCATAACCCTCCGGCACCGACTGCCGGGCAATTTCGAGGATATGCTTGAAGCCGCTGTTGACAATCAGGCCCAGCGAATTGATCTCGCCCTGCAACAGCGCATTGGTCGCCACCGTCGTTCCGTGGGCCAGCCCCGCCACATCATCGGTGGTCGCGCCGGCAGCGGCGAGAATTTCGTTGACGCCGCGCACCAGGCCGATCGCGGGATTGGCCGGCGTGCTCGCAACCTTGGTGACATGCGTCTTGCCGGATAACGTATCGACCGAAACAATATCGGTGAACGTTCCACCGGTATCGATGCCGATGCGAAAGCGCGCGGCAAGCGATTGAGATGACATGCTTTCGTACCATCCATCCGGTGACGGGAACGTGGGCGCGCCTGCCTTGCCGACGCCGCCGCACCGCGGCAGCATGGGTCGGACGCTCAAGGCGAGTCAAAAGCCGATTATCGATAGCACTATCGGAAAATCCGATCAGTTATGCCTTAAGCAATTCTCGCAATTTCAGCAACGCCGCCTCCTTGCGTCGCGACAGCGGCTCATGCCGCCGAAACAGGCTGAGCGAGACATTGCGCGCCGGCGCTATCGCCAGCGCTTTCAACAACCCCAGGGCGACCTCGTTTTCCGCGCAGGCGCGCGGGACGATGGCGATCCCTCCCCCGGCTTGCACAATCATCTTCATGGTTTCGATATTATCCACCACCGCAAGAATGTTGGGTCGAATCCCGAGATCGGTGAACAGCGAAAAGACCACCTGGCCATATCCCACCGTCAATTCGCTCATGATAAAGGGCTCGGCGACCAGGCGTCCGATATCGATCGGCTGCTTTGAACGCGCCAACGCATGCTTTGGATGTGTGATCAGCGCCATCTCGGCGTCGGCCAGACGGTCAAATATCAATCCCGCCGGCAATCGACCCGGGTTCGATTCGATCGCAATCCCTGCGTCGATCCTTTCCTCATGAAGTTCGTTGAAAATATTCTTGGTGGGCGCCGTCATGATTTCAAGTCGCACGCCGGGAAGATCTCTTTCGAGATCGGCGAACATACGCGGAATGAAGATCTGCGCCATGCCGGACCCCATGCCGATCGTCAGCGTGTCGGAAAGCGCGCCACGCAACCGCCGGGCGGTGTCCGTGAGGCTGAGCAAATCTCCCATCACCTGTTCGGACTCGTATAAAAAGGTGCGGCCCCGATCCGTGGATTCGATACCGCGCGACGTGCGGTGAAAAAGCTCGAAGCCAATTTCTTCCTCAAGCAGCTTGACCTGTTCGCTGACGGCTGACTGGGAGATATTGAGTCGCTTCGCCGCCCCGGTGAAGCTGCGTTCCTTGGAAACCGAAAGCGCGTAACGCAGTTGGCGGAAGTCCAAAGCCGAAAATCCTTATGTGGGTGGCATCGCGGGGATATCGAACTGACGGCACACCTCTAGTTTGGTCTCGGCGATCAGTCTCCCTTTCCTGATCACCCATCGGCGCGGAGCCCTGGTGGCGAACGCTTCCCGCGCGTCGCGGGCATCGAGCACCACCAGATCCGCCACGGCACCCACCGCCACGCCGAAATCCGGAATGCGCAGGGCTTTTGCGCCGTTGTTGGTCACCATGTCCATTACGGTGAGGATTTCGGCCGGCTGGCTCATCTGCGAGGCATGGCAGAGCAGAAACGCGATCTCCAGCGGATCGTTCTGGCCGAAGGGATAAAAGGTATCGTGGACGCAGTCCTGGCCACAGGCGACGTTGACACCTGCTGCCAATAGCTCCTTGACCTGGGTGACGCCACGGCGCTTGGGATAATCGTCAAGGCGGCCCTGCAACATCAGGTTGGTGGCCGGATTCGCGATCATGTTGACGTTAGCTGCGTGAAGCCGCTCGATAACATGATCGGCGTAATTCCGGGGGTAGCTCGCCAGCGCGCAGGTGTGGCCTGCGGTAACTCGCCCTTGCCAGCCATTGGCGATCGTCAGTTCGGCAAGCACTTCGAGGGTTCGCGCGGCCGGGTCGTCGGTCTCGTCGACATGCATATCGATGTCGGCATCGAATTCTTTGGCGATCTCGAACACGATTTCGATGTGCCGCCGACTATCCTGCGGCGATGCTTCGTTGAACGGCATGCCGCCGACGACATCGACACCGCGCTGCATGACCTGCCGCATCAACGCTTCGGTCCCCGGCGATTTGACGATGCCTTCCTGCGGAAAGGCGACGATCTGGATATCGATCAGATCGCGAAAGCGCTCGCGGGCGCGGATCAGGCCTTCGGCCGGGTGCGTGCCGCCGATGGGATCGACATCGACATGGCTCCGCAACCGCGAAACGCCATTTTCGATGGCCCGCGCCAGCACGCGGGACGCCCGTTCGGCAATTTCATCGACCGTGTAGTTGCGTTTGATCTCCCACAAGATCTCGATCGCTTCCGTCAGCGTGCCCGAGACATTGACCGGCGCGCGTTCCGAGATCAGCGCCTTGTCGAGATGAATATGCGGCTCGACAAAGCCCGGCACCGCCATTCGACCCTCCGCGTCGAGCGTGACGGCCGCAATCAGGGAAGCCGGGCTGCGGTCGATACGCACGAACCGACCGCCTTCTATGCCGACGTCGCTTAGCTCTTCCCTGCCCCACAGCGCGACATTTTTGACAAGAATATCCAGTGTCACCAGCGCCACCCTCACTTCAAACGCATCGGCCAGTATAATCGACAATATCAGGCGATGTGCAGCCGCTTTCCTCGCGCGTCAACTCGGCCCAACCGGTTTGATGCGGGCTTTACACTACCGGCGCCGGGTCCCATCAAAGGTCCTACAGTCAGATTTGCAGCGCACGGCGAACTCAAGCCTACAGCGGCTCTTCGGTGATCGTGAAATGTGCCGCGACGGGCTTTCCGGCCTTGCCGTTGATCGGCAGGATATCCTGCGGACACGCGGAAAATGCGATCACCAGTTCCATCTCGGCCCGCAACCGAACGTAGCCTCCCGGGACTGGCCGCGGTGGCGCCGCGAAACCGAGCGTCCCATCCGCGGTCCAGGGAATGTTCATGAACAGGTTGAGCGGGCTCGGCACTTCCCTCGGCACCAGGCCGAGTTCACCCATCCCGGCAAAGAGGTTATCCGTGCAATTGTCGTGGTGGTCCTCCACCCCGAGAAAGGCATAGCGGTAGCGGTCGCAGGCTGCGATCAGCGTGTCGTGAATACCGCCGGAGGTATCTTCAATCAGTGTCAGGATCGGCCGGCGCTTGTTGGTTCGCATGATGTCGCCCGGCTTGGGAACCAGGTGCAGGCTGTGCGCACGCGTATGCTCGTTCGACATGAACTCGTCGAGATCGGCGCGGTTGAAAGCCCAGGTGTCGACCACCTGTTCGCCATGGGTATTGATGATGGTGACAATCTGCCGGGCTGAAACAAGAGCGGCCTTGCCACGCCTCGCCGGAATTTCAATGGGGGAATCCGTCATGCTAACACCTCACGGTCGCACGGCGATCATGTCGATCTCGACGGTCCCGCCCCGGGCGAGGCCCGTCACGCCCACCGTGGTTCGGGCCGGACGCTTGTCGGCGGCGAAATAGGTCGCGTAGATTTCGTTCATTCTGGCGTAATCGCCGTTGAAGTCGGTGAGAAAAATGCGCACGCAAACCACATTGGCAAGCGTCAAGCCGCAGCCTTTGAGCACGCGGGAGAGATTATCCATCACCTTGTGGGTCTGAGCCTCGATGCCGGGCGGAATGGGTAAGGAATCGTCGTCGGGATCGGTCGCGAGCTGTCCGGTCACGAAGACGAACGCTCCGGCCTCGACGGCATGGCTGTAGGGCGCGACCGGCTTCGGCGCGTCAGGCAAAAGATGGAAGATCGGATGCATGGTGGACGTTCCCTTTCTGGATTGTTCTCAGCGCCTGCCGGCGGCGGTGTCACCGGCGTAGCGCTGGAGAAATTGGCGCGCGCGTTCGGTCTCGGGATTGGAGAAAAACCGATCCGGCGCTCCGGTTTCGACGGCTCGCCCGCGATCGAGAAACAGCACCCGGGTCGCCGCCTCCCGCGCGAATCCCATCTCGTGGGTGACGATCACCATCGTCATGCCTTCGCGGGCAAGATCTCGCATCACGACCAGCACTTCGCCGACAAGTTCCGGATCGAGCGCGCTGGTGGGTTCGTCGAACAGCAACAGATCCGGGCGCATCGCGAGCGCCCGCGCGATGCCGACGCGCTGTTTCTGCCCACCCGATAGTCTCGCTGGAAACGCATCGCGCTTCTCGCTGAGCCCGACCTTGGCGAGCAATGCCAGTGCCTCGTCGCGAACCTCGGCCTTCGGCCGCCTCTGGACCTGAATCGGCGCTTCCATCAGATTTTGCAGCACCGTGAGGTGGGGCCACAGCGCGAAATGCTGAAACACCATGCCGATGCGGGTTCTGATCTGCGACAGGTCGCGATCGCTCATGATAATGCCGGCGCCGTTGATGCCGACCCGCTCTCCGTTCAAATAGATTTGCCCGGCGTCCGGCCGTTCGAGCCAGTTGATACATCGCAACAATGTGGATTTGCCCGAGCCTGACGGTCCGAGCACGCAGACCGTCTCACCCTTGTCGACCTGGAAACTGACGTCGGAAAGGACTTCGACATCGCCAAACCGCTTCGACACCCCGGCGACATCGAGAACCTTGCTGAACTCTGCCATCGCCCGTCCCTATCGACGTGCTTCGGCAACGCGGCCGATCGAACTCACCCCAGCCTCGATCACGAGACAGAGTCCCCAATACAGAAACACCGCCGTAATGAAGGCCGCGAACGGAACGTAATGCCGCGACTGGATCGAGCTGGCGGCGTGCGTCAGCTCCGGCAATGCGATAATCGTCAGGAAAGCGCTGTCCTTGATGATCTGGATCATCTGATTGCCGATCACTGGGCCTGCCGACAACAGCAGCGGCGGCAGGATGATGCGGCGAAACAGCCGGATCTCCGAAAAGCCGAACGCGACGCCCGCCTCGATCGGCTCGCGCGGCTGCACCACCCAGGCGCCGCGCAAAATCTCAGCCATGTAGGCGGCATTATAAATCGTCAGCGCCGCCAGTCCCGAGGTCCAATTGTCCAGCCTGACCCCGAACGACGGCAGGCCGTAATAGACAATATAGGCAAACAGCAGAAACGGGATACATCGCATGCCGTCAACGAATATCCGTGCTGCCCCTGAAACAGCCCGCCGTTTCGACATCAGGGCGGGGGTAAGAATAAAACCCAATAGAAGTGCGGCGATAGCCGCGAGCGTCGACAATATCGCGGTATTGGCGAGCCCACTGAGAAGCAGCGCGCGTTCGTTCCAGACAATACCGAAATCGTGGATCATGCGGCGGCCTCGGCCGCAATCTGGCGCCGTTCGATCCAGCGCTGCAGCGACACCAGCGCAAACACGATCGGCGCGTACAGCGCTACCGCCACCAGAAGCGGCGGCAGTGGCTCGTAGGTCTGGGCGCCAATCCTGACGGCGGCGCGCGTGATGTCGACAACCCCGACAACCGCAAGCACCGGCGTGACCTTGATCAGCAGGGACATTTCGTTGACGAGACCGGGAAGGCTCACACGCACGATTTGTGGCAACACGATCCTGCGAAAGCGTTGCCCGGCCCGCATGCCGACCGACTGCGCCGCCTCGTACTGGTCCTTCGGAAAATTCATCAGTGCGGACCGCCACACCTCGCAGTTGAAGGCCGACGTATTCATGACCAGCGCCAGGATCGCCGCCGAAATCGGATTAATCGGCACGCCGATATTGGGAAGCGCGAAAAACAGCAGCAGCAGCAACGTGACCAGCGGCGTTGCGCGCAGCATACTGACATAAAGGGTCACGATCCCCGCTCCGATCGGAAGATTCGCCCACCGGATCAAAGCGAGACCAAGTCCGATCGGCAGCCCGATCAGGATGCCGATCAGCGACAGCGTTACCGTCACGATGGCGCCCTGAAAGATGGCTGCGATGTCGCTCCCGCTCATGACAGATCATCGCTGCCAGATGGCCGTCAGAATTCCGGCTCGAACGCAACCGGCAGATCCGGGAAGGCCTCGCCAAACCACTTCTTCTGAAGCTCGGCAAACCGGCCGCTCGCCTTTTCCTTGGCGATGAACTCGTTCAGGAAGGCCAGCAGCTCCTTGTTGTCCTTTGCAACCGCCCAGGCCGGGAAGGATTTTCCCGAGACCGCCTGACCAACTTCGAACACCGGCTTTTCAGCCACCAGTGTTTTCAGATTGATGATGGTGTTGACCACGTAATCGACCCGGCCGAGGGCCAGATCCTGATAGGCTTCAGGATAAGACGTATATTCGACGATCTTGCCGAGCTTTCCGCCGTCCTTTTCCAGCATCGTGCCGAGCTCGGGAAGACGGGCGAGCAGCGCGCTGCCGGCCTGAACGCCGACGGTCTTGCCGCTCAGATCCTTGATCGAGGAAATCGACTTGTCGTCCTTGCGCTTGACATAGTAGTGCGTGGCATCCGCGATCGGGCTGGTAAAATCCAGCGACTGCTTGCGCTCCTTGGTGATGATCGCCGCGGTAATCGCGACGTCATATTTGCCGGTGCTGACGCCGGCCAGAATACCGGTCCAGGGCAGGATTTCCTGTTTGATTTCGAAAGGAGCAGATGTGCGCAGATCTTCGATCAACTCGTTATCGAAGCCCGTCGGCTTGCCATCCTTGACGAATTCGAACGGACGGAAATCGTCCTCCGTCGCCACGATAAGACCGCGCTTCTTGATCTCGTCGAGACCCGCGGCCCGCGCATTGCCGATCAGCATCGGCATCGCGAACTGCGCCGCCAGCAAGCCGAGCATCAGGCGCCGCGACAGAGTGTTGGAGCAAGTAAGCGGATACTTTGTCATGATGGATCTTCCTCCGTTGGGGTAATTGCAAGTCGTGGCCGGCGAAGCAGGTGACGGTTCGCCGTCGGCGTAGTCCTTTCAATCGAAGCTGAATCCGTGCGAACGCAGATAGGGCGGGAACGCAGCACCTTCGGCCTTGGCGGCCTGCCGGGCCTTGTCTTCCGACCAGCCGTAAAAGGCCGCGTCGCCAAACTCCGCGTTTGACCGCTGTTGCCCCTTGGGAATGGCGTGGAAGGCATCCCGTCGACGATCGTAATCGTCGATCGCGTGCGGAAGCGCGCTGTCATCGTAGTGATCGCGGTGCGTCGTCACGCTCCGCGGCAGGCGCAAACTGACGTAACCGTCGGCCTGCGGATAGCCGAGGCAAAGCCCCGCGACCGGAAACACCAGATCGGGCAATCCGAGGATCGCCGCGACCGCGTCGATCTCGTTGCGAATGACGCTGATGGGACAAACACCGAGTCCGGCAGATTCCGCGCACAGGATCGTGGTCTGCATCGCCAGCGCGGCATCGACGCTTGCGTTGAAGAACCCTTCCAGCGTGCCGTTGCGGACCGGCTTTCCGCGCAGCTCACCGATACGTTGCAGGCGTCTCGCATCTCCAAGAAAAACGAAGAACACCGGCGAAAGCCCGATCCACGGCATGCCCGGGAATAGTTTGCCGATCGCCGCGCGCTGCGTCGGGTCGCTGACGCGCAGGATCGACGCCTGCTGGAAATCCGACTTGGCCGAAGTGCTCAAGGCCGCCGCAACCAGCAGATCAAGCAGGCCGTCGCCGGGAATAACGTCACTGTAACGGCGCACGGTCTTTCGCGAGATGACCCGGCGGATGAACTCGTTCTCGACAGCCCCCTCGCCCGACGGACCGCCATCGCCAAAGCGCCGCTGGATCACTTCTGCATAGGCCGACATCAGTTCGATCCCCGACCAAATCCGCGGAACACTAGCCACCAACTCAATGACAACGATGGAGCAAATGACGTGCCACATCGATTGCCAGCTCGCGTCCGCAGCAATTTTCGCGTCAACGGCGCCGCTGTTCGACCGTATCGACCCGGCTATGTGGCTAGGAATTGCCCAAGAAAATTGCGTCCTTTGCCTGACCGAAACCGGCGCAATGAAATGCGAAGTATGCTTCGCAATGGCCGGCTATTGATGGCTTGCGCGGGCGTCAGCCTTTCTGGAGCTGCCTTTTCCAAGGCACAATGCACAGATTGTAATCGTTCGGCTCCCGCTCAGATTTTGGGGGACGCCGACCCGTTTTTTTGATCGGAACTAGCCGCCACGATCCGCTGCATCATGGCGATGAACCGCTTTTGGTCTGCCTTGCTCAGATCGGCCACCGTCTCACGGTGGGCGGCACGGGCCGCCGCTTCCATTTGGCGCAACAATGCTGTCCCGGCTCTTGTCAGCCGGCAAATTTGCGCGCGGCGATCCCGGTGGTGGATTGAACGCTCGATAAAGTTGCGGGATTGCAATCGCTTAAGCGCACCAGTCGTGGTCGTGCGATCGAGCGCGACATCGTCGGCCAAAGTCGTCTGGTCGGCGGTTCCGCGCTTCGCCAGGGCCGAGAGAAGGCTGTACTGCAGCGGCGTAATCTCGAAAGCCGCGCATCGCTTTTGAAAAAGCGCGACGTGAATTTGGTGCAGCCGCCGGATCAGAAATCCCGGCCGCTGGTCGAGCGGCCAGGAATTGCCGCTCTTTTGCGCTGGCTTCTTGGCCATCTTCAACCACTCTGTCCTTGCCCAAGCTGCACGAATTTGGTGCAATCTATGGCACGATTGTTGCTGTATTCAAATACGAAGCATACTTCGCAATTGGCTGGCGGCTAACGGCGCGCCAGCGATCGGGAGAGGAGATCGACCATGTCTGTAAGCACCACGTTTGACCTGCTCCTGCGCGGCGGCCGCGTCATCGATCCGGCCTCAGGCATCGATGGCATCAAGGATGTCGCCATTCGCAGCGGCAAGGTCGCCGCCGTTCAGTCCGATATCTTGCCGACAAGTGCCAGGGAAGCCCTGGATGTCACGGACAAAATCGTTTTGCCCGGACTCATCGATACCCATGCGCATGTCTATCAATATGTGACAGGCCGCTTTGGTGTGAACGCCGACATGGTGGGCGTCCAATCCGGGGTAACGACGCTGGTCGATCAGGGCGGACCGTCCTGCATGACATTGCCGGGTTTTCGGCACTTCATCGCGGAGAAGGCGCTGTCGCGCACCTATGCCTTTCTGTCGGCCTATCTGGTTGGAGGCCTGGAAGGACACTATTATCCCAATCTTTACAGCCCCGACGGCGTCGATATCGATGCCACCGTGAAAGCGGCAACCGCCAATCGCGATCTCGTTCGCGGCATCAAGGCGCATGCCGAGATCGGCGGCTTTGCGCGCTGGGGTATCAGGGTCATCGAAATGGCGGCCGAGATCGGGCGTCGCGCCGACCTTCCGGTTTATGTGCATTTCGGACAATTGTGGGGCCTGCCTGAGAGCGGTACCAACGGTGAAGACGTCGATACGATCCTGGCGCGCGTGATCCCGCTGCTTCGTTCCGGCGATGTCCTGGCCCATCCGTTCACGCGGCATCCCGGCGGATTCGTCAATCGTGAAGGCGAAGTGCATCCCGTCATCCAGGCGGCACTCGACCGCGGGCTGCGGGTCGATGTCGGTCATGGCAGCCACTTCTCCTACCGCCTCGCGCGCAAGGCCATTGCCGCCGGTATCATTCCGACCACGTTGGGAGCCGATATCCACGGCTACAACACGCATGTGCCGGCTCCGGCAGGAACGCCGGACGAGCATGTCGACGATGAGAACCATCCGTTCGCAAGTGCGGCAAAGTTCAGTCTGGTGCAGGCGATGAGTTCGATGATGGCGCTCGGGCTCACGCTGGAGCAAGTGGTGCCGATGGTGACTTCGCATCCGGCCGAAATGCTGGGTCTTTCAGATACCATCGGCGCGTTGCGTCCGGGTATGGAGGCCGACGTCACCGTGCTTACGCAAAAGCCCGGCCGCTATATTCTGCGCGACAACGAGAAGGTGGAAGTGATCGCCGACAGCCTGCTGCAGCCGGTGTTCTGCCTGCGCGCCGGTGTGCGCCATGATGCGGTCGCTCCCATACTGCCGCAGGCGGTGGCAGCCTAGAAGCGCACGACGGGTTGAAGTGGAGACGGCCATCGATGTCTCACGTTGCAAGCAATCTTCCCCTGGATGCGGTGGCCGATACTGGACAAGGCGTCGGAGCCCGGTTGCTTCGCAAGGAAGACGATCGCTTCATGCGCGGCCGCGGCCAGTACGTGGCCGATATCCGTCTGGCGGGCCTGCAGGATGTCGCCTTCGTTCGCAGCCCGTTGGCACACGCCCGGATAAGGGCCGTCCATGTGCCGGAGCGATATCGCGATGTCGTGTTCACGGCCGCGGATCTGACCGGGATCAAGCCGATCCGCGCCGTATCCGGCCTGCCCGGTTTCAAGATATCGGAACAACCTGTGCTCGCGACCGGCAAGGTGCGTCACGTCGGAGAACTGGTGGCGATGTGCGTGGCGCCGACGCGAGCGGAGGCCGAAGATATCGCGGCTTTGGTGACGCTGGACCTCGAAGAGCTTCCAGCCGTTTACGACATGCAGAAGGCGCGTGACGCAGAGACAGAGCTCGTCCATGAGCACTGGGGCGACAACGTCTTTCTCGAAAGCGCCTTCGAGGTCGATATCGCGCCGGCATTCGATGCGCCCATCAAGGTGACGCGCGAAATATCGACCGCGCGCCAATGCATGTCCCCTCTGGAGGGGCGTGGCGTGGTCGCCACCTTCGATCATCGCCTCGACCAGCTGACGCTTTATACCGGCGCCCAGATGCCGCACATCGTTCGCAACGGCCTGTCGGATTGTCTGGGCATGGAGCAGGGCCGAATCCGGATCGTGTCGCCTGATATCGGCGGGGGCTTCGGTCACAAGGGAATTCTGCTGCCCGAAGAAGTCTGCCTTGCCTGGCTTACGATGCACAAAGGCTGCGCCGTCCGCTGGATCGAAGATCGGCGCGAGCATCTGACCGCCAGCGCCAATTGCCGCGAGCACCATTACAAGATCACCGTGTATGCGGATCGCGACGGCCGCCTGCGCGGGATCGACTGCGAGGCAACCGTCGATTCCGGCGCTTATTCGTCGTATCCATTCTCCGCCTGTCTCGAGGCCGCGCAGGTGGCGAGCATCCTGCCGGGCCCCTACCGAATGCCGGCCTATCGCTGCCGAACCTTTTCCGTCGCGACCAATAAATGTCCGATCCTGCCCTATCGCGGTGTTGCCCGCACCGGCGTCTGCTTCGCGCTGGAAATCATGCTCGATGCCGTGGCCGCCGAAGCCGGTATTGAACCGGGCGAGGTCCGGCTGCGCAATCTGGTGGGCCCGGATGAAATGCCATTCGACAATATCACCAACAAGCATTTCGACAGCGGCGACTACCCGCAAGCGATGCGGCGCGCGATGGCAGCGATCGATATCGCGGCCGTGCGGGCGCGTCAGCGCACGCACGAACTGGACGGCCGGCTGATTGGCGTGGGCCTGTCGATCTATTGCGAGCAGGCCGCGCACGGCACGTCGGTATACGCCGGCTGGGGCATTCCGATGGTGCCCGGACACGAGCAGGCCAATGCGCGCATCACGCCGGACGGCGGACTCGAGATAAGGGTCGGCCTGCATTCTCACGGCCAGGGCCTCGAGACGACGCTGGCCCAGGTCGCGCACGAAATTCTGGGTATCGATACGACGAAGGTGCGTGTCGTGCATGGCGATACCGCCATCACGCCCTATTCGACGGGAACCTGGGGCTCACGCTCGATGGTCATGGCCGGTGGTGCGGTTGGTACTGCCTGCGCTGAAATCGGCGAGCGCGCCAAACGAATCGGCGCCAGGCTTCTTCAACTTGATCCGGCAATGGTTACACTGCGCGACGGCCGTGTGTGCGGACCGACCAGCAGCATCAGCCTGACGGAAATCGCACATGCCTGGTATCGGCGTCCGCAGGATCTGCCGCCGGATGTCGATCCCGGAGGACTGGAGTCGACCAGCGGCTACAAGCCACGGCGTGACAGCGGCACCTTCAGCTATGCGGCCCACGCCGTTACCGTCGCGGTCGATCCGGAGCTCGGCGATGTCGAGATTCTCGACTACGTCATCGTCGAGGACGGTGGCGTGCTGGTCAATCCCATGATCGTGGACGGCCAGATTTATGGCGGCCTTGCGCAAGGCATCGGCACCGCGCTGTATGAGGAAATGCCGTTCGACGCCGCCGGACAACCGCTTGCGACAACGCTTGCCGACTATTTGCTTCCGGGTCCGACCGAGGTCCCCGAGCCCCGCCTCGATCACATCGGAAAGATCGGCCGCATGAAAGCGGCAGCGTTCGCGTACGAGCGTCCTGCCGATTTGAATGCTGCGTTGACCTTGATGGCCAACGCGGACGGCATGACCAAGATCATCGCAGGAGGCCAGTCACTTGGTCCGATGCTTAACCTGCGGCTGGTCGAACCGGATCTGATCGTCGATATATCCGGACTTTCCGAACTGAAGCAGGTGGAACGCAGCGGCGATGAACTCGTCGTCGGTGCCTGCATCACCCATGGCGACATCGAAGATGGGCGAATACCCGACGTGACGCGCGGCGCCATGCGGCGGGTCGCCGGTGCCATCGCCTACAGGGCCGTCCGCAACCGCGGCACGATCGGCGGATCGCTCAGTCACGCTGATCCCGCTGCGGACTGGATCTCGGCGTTGGCGGCGCTGGGGGCAAAGGTCACGCTGCGCAGTCTTGCAGGAACTCGCAATCTCGCCATCGAGGATTTTGTCACGGGCGCGCTGGAATCCGCGCTGCGGCCCGGCGAGATCGTCGAGGCCGTGCGCGTTCCGGCAATGACGCCGTCGGCAAAATGGGGATATGTCAAAGCCTGCCGCAAGACCGGAGAGTTCGCCCATGCGATCGCAGCGGTACTGATCGACCCGGAATCGGCGACCGCACGCGCGGTCATCGGCGCCGTGGATGCAGCCCCGATCGTTGTTGGCGATGCGGCGGCGCTTTTTGGCGGGCATGTCACCGGCGACTTCGCCCGGCAATTCGATGCGCGAGTAGCCAACGCGATCCTGATGAAAGCGGGCGTCGCGGACGCGACCGACCGGCACATTCATGTCGCGGTGCTGCGCCGTGCGATCGTTGAGGCTTCAACGTGACCATGATCGCGCTCACCGTGAACGCGCGCGCCGTCAAGGCCTCCGTTGAGCCGCGCACCCATCTTGCTGATTTTCTGCGCGACGGCCTCGATCTGACCGGCACCCATCTCGGCTGCGAGCACGGCGTTTGCGGGGCATGCACGTTGCTGCTCGATGACATGCCGGCGCGCTCCTGCATCACTTACGCCGTCGCCTGCGACGGAGCGCGCGTGACCACGATCGAGGGGTTGGATGATGATGAAATCACCATCGAGCTTCGCGCCGCCTTTACCCGCGAGCATGCCCTGCAGTGCGGGTTTTGTACGCCGGGGATGCTGATCTCGGCGCGCGACCTTGTGCTTCGCCTGCCCGTGCCGGACGAGCGCCAGATACGGGTCGGGCTGAGCGGCAATCTCTGCCGCTGCACCGGATATGTCGGCATCGTGCGGGCGGTACGCGCCGTGATTGACCAAAGGCGCCAGCGAGGGATCTTGCCGGTGCCCGGCGGAGGCCGCACGTCTTTCGGCCCTGTGGGATCGGGCAACGGCGCAACGACCTCCATCTCAAATGTCGCAAAAGCGCCGACAGCAAAAGCCGAACCGCGAGCCGAGGACAGCGGCGCGATGGCGATCCCGGACTTCACGCCCGAGAAGATCTTTGAGGACCATTTCACGGTCGCTTATCCGCCCGAGAGGGTCTTCGACATGTTCGGCGACGTCGCGCGGGTTGCCGCCTGCCTTCCGGGCGCGTCGCTGACCGGCGTGCCGACCCCGGAGCGGGTGGATGGCATGATCCGCGTAACACTCGGTCCGATCTCCGCGAATTTCCACGGCGCCGCGCGCATCGAGCGTGACCTCGAGAGTTTGTCTGGCCGGATCTTGGGCATCGGCAGCGATCAGCGCAGCCGGTCTTCCACGCAAGGCGAGATCCGCTACCGCCTCGTACCGACAGATCAAGGCACAGCAACGCGCGTCGAGCTTTCGATCGGCTACAGCCTGAGGGGAATGCTGGCGCAGATCGCCCGTGAGGGATTAGTCCGCGACCTTGCAGGCCGGCTGACCGCGGACTTTGCACGCAACCTCGAACGGCAACTTTCGGGCATCCAGCCGGATGGACCAGCGGCGGAAGCGCGAAACCTGAATGGTCTGTCCCTGCTGCTTGGCCTGTTGCGCACGCGTGCGCGTAACGCCCTTCGGCGCGTCCTGGGCCGATACAGCTTGGGCGGATAGCGACTGATGCCGAAAAACGGCTGCACCGCTGGTACGATTCTTGCTCCGTCCGCGTCGGGAACAGTCTTTTGTACGGAGGGCGTCATGACGAATTCCGAGCTGCGTGCCGACATTCACAGCATAGAACCCATCCCCGATGCCGACCGGGACTCGACCGGGCTGCAGCAGATGTGGATCTGGGCCGGGGCGAACATCGCGCCGGTCAACTGGGCGCTCGGCGCGCTCGGCATCATTCTCAAGCTTGGCCTGTGGGAGACCATCGCGGTCATCGTCATCGGCAACCTGTTCGGGTGCGCCATCTTCGCCGCCTTCACGGTGATGGGCCACAAGACCGGCGTCAATCAGATGGTGCTCAGCCGCTCGGCGTTTGGGCGTCGCGGTGCCTATCTGCCGAGCGCGCTG
>WNFC01004789.1_pt1 | contig 24957 bp, 22 predicted proteins | sample 5400541 | NCBI WGS metagenome assembly WNFC01 (sample SAMN13153342, study PRJNA577476) | soil metagenome | isolation source: 120 cm saprolite under Douglas fir tree site 2 hole 2 replicate 1 | place: USA:California | collected 2015-04-18 | reverse complement strand
CCCGGCCCGAACCTGCGCGGCTACCTCGCCGGGGCCACACTGGCCCCGGCGGAGGCGACCCGCCTCAGCATCCAGGTCCTCGAGGGCCTCGCGGCGGTGCACGCCACGGGGGTGGTCCACCGTGACGTCAAGTCGGAGAACGTCCTCGTGGACACGACGGCGGCGCCCCCGCAGGCACGCCTCAGCGACTTCGGCATCGCCCGGCTCACCCACGGTCCGTCCCTCACCCGGCTCACCGGGTTGATCGGCACGCCCCGCTACCTGGCTCCCGAGCTGAGCCAGCGGGAGCACGCCACCCCCGCCGCCGACGTCTACAGCGCCGGGATCATGCTCTACGAACTGGTGACGGGCACGACGCCGTTTGCGACCATCGTCGATCCCGTAGCGGTGCTCCTCGCGGCCCGCGAGAAGGTGCCCGGACCGGTCCCCGGCTTCCCCCAAGAGCTCTGGGACATCTGTGCGTCCATGATCGCCCGCGAGCCCGGCGACCGCCCGGACGCCGCTGCCGCTGCCCGGGCGCTGTCTGCGCTTGCGCCCAGCCTGGACGCAGTCGCGGCGCTCCCGAGGCTCGAGCGGCCACCGGAGCCCCAGGTGCCCGAGCCGGACCGGGCGACGATCCTGCCGCGCAGCTCCCACGCCACGCCCCCGCTTTCCGGCTCGCGGGTGGGGCCGGACCCCCCTGCCGCGGCCGGACGCCGGGGCAGGAGCCGTCTCGTGATCACGGCGGCGATCGCCGCCGCCCTCGTCGCCGGTGCGTTCGTGGCCGTCGTCGTGAACCGCACCCCCCAGCCGCCGCCCCACCAGAGCATGATGTTTCCGCTCACCGTGGTGAGTGGCACGGTGGCGGCGGGCCGCACCTGGGAGCTGGCGGGGACGGTGCTGACGGGGCACGTGACCCTGACCAACGCCGGGCCGGCGACCCAGACCGTCACGTACGACGAGGTGATCCCCGCCTCGGTGGCGCATTCGGCCAGGAACCTTCGGGACGTCCAACCCGCGGGGGCCCAGGTGATCCAGGACGACCCCGTCCTGCGGTTCGTGTTCCCGGACGTGGCCCCCGGCCAGAGCCGGAGCCTCTCCTACCAGGCCACGGTCCCTGCGACCGGCAGCCTGAGCCTTCTGGCCGAAGACGAGGTGAGGGCCGAGGCCGCCTACCGCGTCGGCAGGGACCTCGTGGTGAAGCAGCTGCGCGCGATCAGCGTCACCCCTGGAAGGGTGGTGCTGGCCGTCGGTGCGACGCAGGACCTGGTGCTGGCAGGGACGATGAACGACCAGTCCCCCGCCCCGGCCGCGGCGCTGGCCGCGGCGTGGAGCTCGTCGAGATCCGACATCGCGTCCGTCACGTCGGGTACGGTGCGGGCCAACGCGGCGGGGACAGCGACACTGACCGCCCGGCTGGGCACCCTGTCCGCCTCGGCGACGGTCGTGGTCACGGGGCCGCCGCCGCCGTCGCCCGGGAGGTCGCTCCCGCCGCCCGCCCCGACGGTGGCCGCCTCCCATAGCCAGCCGAGCCCAACCGCGCCTGCCTCGCCGAGCCCATCCGCGCAGCCGAGCGTGAGCTCGCCGCCCGTCGCCCCCTCGCCCGGCCCCACCCCGGCGCCGCCTCCGCCACCGCCCAACCGGACCGCGATCGTGAGCTACGACCGGATGGCTCCCGGCGCACCGTACTGGGGACGGTCGCCCTACGGCTACCAGTCGTTCATCGCCCGGTCCAACACGTTGACCCACGTGGCCGTCACGTGGGGGAGTGGGAACTACACGGCCGGGGCGCCGGTGCCAGGGGCGACGACGCGCATCCGGGTCTGCGGGGGGATCGGGGCGGCCGGCCCTTCGGACATCCCCTGCACCACGCCGCTCGCGGATGTGGCGGCCCCCGTGACCAACTACGGCGAGAGCGGTGCCGACATCGGCGACGTCGCCGAAGAGCTGCCACAGGCTGTCGACGATCTCCGGTCCGTCGGCGTTGGCCAGGAAGCCATGATGGGCGGCACCAAACGTGCCGATGCTGCCTGCCGCCACTGCCTTTTCGATCAGCTTCTTCACCGTGGCGACATGCGTCTCGTCGAGGCCGGCGAAGCTCGCCAGCACCGTGGTGACGTTGGCCAGCGTGAAGCCGGAGAAGCCGACGAGCGCGTGGGTCACCAGGGGGCCGCGAGCGCTTGCGACAAAGATCGGGTAGGCCGTACAGAAGGTGCCGATGTCGCCTGCCGCCACTGCCTTTTCGATCAGCGTCTTCACCGTGGGGACGTACGTCCTGACCAGCCCTGGGCAGGTGACAAGCAACGCGCCGAGCTGCACCGACGTGAAAGCAGGCGCCTCCACAAGCTGGTTGACGATGCCGGGGGCGTCAGCGTGCGCGACGAACACCGGGTGGGCCGTGCAGAGGGTGGCGATGGCAGCCGGGGTCGTGACCTTGGCGTGGAGGACCTTGACCGTGGCCACGTTGGCGGGGCTCAAGCCGGGGAACGCCGTGAGCAGGGTGCCGAGACTGGGGAGCGTGAAGTCGGGGGGCGCGAGCAGCGTGCCGGCCACCCGGGGTGCCCCAGGGCTCGCCAGGAACGCGGCGTGGACCGGGCAGAAGGCCGTGATCTCCGCTGGCGTGGAAGCCTTGCTGATGAGCGTCTTCAGCGTCGGCACATGCACCGGGCCGAGAGCTGGGAAGGGGCTGAGGAGGGTGCTCAGGTCGGTGTGCGTGAACGCGGGCGGAGCCACGACCTCCCGCACGATGCCCGGGCCGGCTGCGCTCGCCAGGAATGCAGCATGGGCATTGCAGAATGCGATGACCTCGGTGAGGGGAGCCGTCCTGGCAAGGAGTTCCTTCACGCCCGGGACGTGGGCCAGCGCGAGACCGACGAAACCGGTGAGCAGCTGGCCGAGGTGTGGCAGCGTGAATGCGGGCCCGAGGAGCTGGTTGGCGATGCCCCGGGCCGTGGCGTTGTTCATGAACACGGCGTGGGCCGGGCAGAACGTGGTGATGGCAGCCGCCGTTGCCCCCTTCCCCCTGAAGACTTTGAGGACGCCCGCATGCGCCAAGTTGAGGGCGGGGAACGCCGTGAGCAGGGTGCTGAACTCGTCCAGCGTGAAGCCCGGAGCCGATGCAACGAGCACCCTGAGGATCGTGGGGGCGCCGCCGTGTGCCACGAAGGCGGTGTGGGTCGTGCAGAAGGCAGCGACGGGCACGGGTCGGGCCTTCACGTGGTCGAGCAGCACTTTCACGCTCGGCACGTGGGCGGTGGCCAGGAGGCGGAAGCCGGTCACGAGGCTGCTCAGGTCCTCGAGGCTGAACCCGGGGGAGAGGAGGCTGGTGACGACCTGCGCCGCTCCGGCGCGGGCCACGAAGGCGGCGTGGGTGCTGCAGAACGCCGCGATGACGGGGATCGCTTTCTTCGCGCCGATCAGCACCTTGACCACGGCGACATTGCCAAGCGCGAGGCCCGGGAAGGCGTGCAGCAGGTCGCCGAGGTCACCGAGGCCGAAGCCGCGCTGCGCAAGGAGCTGGCCGGCGATCTGGTGGCCATGGGCGCTGGCCGCGAAGGCCCCGTGTCCCACGCAGAACGCGCCGATGTCGTCGGGGGCGACGTTGCGCGCCCTCAGCGCCCGCACGAGGGGGACGTGCACTCGAGCGAGGCCCGGGAAGAGCCCCACGATGCCGGTGAGGTGCACGAGGGTGAACTGCGGGGGGGCGAGGAGGTCGCTCATCACCTGCGCGCCCTCGGCGCGGGCGGAGAAGCCCCGGTTCCTCCGCAGGAAGACGGCGGCCGCAGAAGGATCCACGCCCGTGCCGAGGAGCACCCCGGCGGCGGGCACGAGGGAGGCACTCAGGGTGGGCATGGCCTGGAGGAGTTGCCGCGCGACGTCGAGCCTGACGCCCGGTGTCCCGAGCAGCGCGGCGAGGCGTGGGTCCGTGCGCTGCAGTCCCCGCTCGCGCTCCACGATCTCCGGGGCGTGCGTGATGGTCAAGGTGGGGCCCCCACCGGGCGCCCCGGTGGTGAGCAGGCCGTAGGCTTCCTGGAGGGCCTGGAACTTCACGACCACCCCTCCCTTGTCGGGGTGATACTGCAGGGCCAACCTCTTGTAGAGGTCCCGCCACTGGTCCCGCGGCTCGCTCCGGAACAGCTCCTCGAACCTCTTGACCTCGGGACTCTCCGACGCGGCCGGGCCCCCGCCGTGGGTGGCCACCCTGCGCTCGGCGATCTGCCGCTCGTGCGCCTCGGCCTCCTCCGCAGTTGCGAAGCGCGCCTGCGGGTCCTGGTCGGAGTAGTAGGGCTTCGGGGAGGGCTCCGGCGCCTTCAACACGAGGCGCTGGACCGGAGCGTTGAGCGGGTCGCGCGGGGGCACCCGGAGCCGGGTGGCCGCGGGCTCCTGCGGGGGTGGGCCCAGCACGCGGCTGGCAGCGGCGCGTGCGGCGTGTTCGAACGGGTCGTCGGGGCGGCTGAGCCGCACGCCGCCGGGGCCGGGGCTCACCGCTCCCTCGACCGTGCCCGCCGCCTGCTGCACCACGTGGGTGAGCTCGTGGGCCAGCGCCGCCCTTCCCTGCGGGGATCCGGGCGCGTACTGGTTTGCCCCGAAAACGATGTCCCGCCCGACCGTGAAGGCCCTGGCGTTGAGGGCCGCGGCGGACCTGGCGGCGGTGGCGTCGACGTGCACCCGGACCTTGCCGAAGTCGTGGCCCAGCCTCGGCTCGAGGAATGCCCGTGCCCCGGGGTCGACCGGGTGGCCGGGTGAGCTCACGGCGTCACGAACCCTGGTGGCGACCGGGCTGGCGTACTTCAGCATGCCCGTCATCATGAGGGCCGGGCGTCATCCCCGCGTCATCGCCGCGTCCTGGGGACGCGGTGTGGGAGGCGGCGTGGGGACGCGGCGTGGGGCGCCGCAGGCCCCGTGGGAACATGGGGCCATGCCCGCACCCGGCACCGGCCCCGACCAAGCGTTCATGCAGCAGGCCCTCCGGCTTGCCCGTAAGGGCATTGGGCGGACCAGCCCCAACCCCGCGGTGGGGGCGGTCGTCGTCGCCGGGGGCCGCGTGGTCGGCACCGGGTGGCACCGCCGGGCCGGCACCGAGCACGCCGAGGTCCTGGCCCTTCGGGAGGCGGGGGAGGCGGCCCGGGGGGCCACGCTCTACGTGACCCTCGAGCCGTGCTCGCACCACGGCCGGACGCCTCCCTGCGTCGAGGCTGTCCTGGCCTCGGGCGTCTCCCGGGTGGTCGCCGCCATGGAAGACCCCGACCCACTCGTCTCCGGCAGAGGCTTCGAGGCCCTCCGGGAGGCCGGGGTCGACGTCGAGGCCGGCCCGGGGGAGGCGCAGGCGGCCGAGCTCAACGAGGCCTACGTCACCCACCGGCGCCGCGGGCGCCCGTTCGTGACCTACAAGGCGGCGGTCTCGCTCGACGGCCGCACCGCGGCGGCCGACCGGACGTCGCAGTGGATCACCGGGCCGGATGCCCGCCGCGACGTCCAGCGCCTGCGGGCCGCGTCGGACGCCATCTGCGTCGGGATCGGCACCATCCTGGCGGACGACCCGTCCCTCACAGTCCGCGACGTGAAGGCCCCCCGCCCGCCGCTCCGGGTGGTCGTGGACTCGCTGGCCCGGACCCCGCTGGGGGCCAAGGTGCTGGACGGGGCAGCGCCCACGCTCGTGGTGGTGACGGAGCGGGCCCCCGACGTTGGCGTCCGTCGCCTGCGGGAGGCCGGGGCGGAGGTGGTGGCGATGCCCGGCGAAGGGGGGTGGGTCTCACTTGGCCCCATGCTCGGCTGCCTCGCCGCCCGCGGGGTCGTGAACCTGCTGCTGGAGGGCGGGGCGACCCTTGCCGGCTCGTTCGTGGCGGCGGGCCTGGTCGATCGCTACCTGCTCTACGTCGCCCCCAAGCTCCTCGGCGGGGGGTCCGCTCCGGGGGTCGTCGAGGGCTGGACGGCGGCGACGATCGGGGAGGCCCGGCCGCTGGTCCTGCGCAGTCCCCGCCTGATGGGGGAGGATCTGCGCCTCGAAGCCCGGCCCAAACCAGGGTGGGCGGGATTTGCTACATCCACGGTACAAAATCCCGACCACCCTGGCGGGAGCGCCTGATGTTCACCGGCATCGTGGAGGAGGTCGGGCGGGTCGCCGCCCTCGATGGCCTGCGCATCGACGTCGCCTGCGGCTTCGACGACCTCGCCATCGGCGACTCGGTCGCGGTCAACGGCGTCTGCCTCACTGTGGTGGAGCTTTCCGCTCTTGACGACGGGTGGGGCTTCGCCGCGGAGCTGTCCGAGGAGACCCTGGCCCGGACCTCCCTCGGGCAGCTGGGCTCCGGATCGGCCGTCAACCTGGAGCGGCCGGTCCCCGCCGGCGGCCGCCTCGGGGGCCACGTCGTGCAAGGGCATGTCGACGGGACCGGGATGGTCAGGCGACTCGACCCCCAGGAGGGCTCCGTGGTCATCTGGATCGAGGCTCCGCAGGCACTCCGGCGATATCTTGTGGAGAAAGGATCGGTGGCGGTGGACGGAGTGAGTCTGACCGTGGCGGGGCTGAAGGGGGAAGCGTTTTCCATTGCACTCATCCCCCACACGCTCACGGCGACGACCCTGTCGGACAAGGCGCCGGGCGACGTCGTGAACCTCGAGGTCGACATCCTCGCAAAGTACGTGGAGTCGCTGCTCGGGGCCCAGAGAGGAGACAGATGAGTTTCGCCACCATCGAGGACGCCCTGGCGGACATCGCCGCCGGCAGGATGATCATCGTCGTCGACGACGAGGAGCGGGAGAACGAGGGCGACTTCATCACCGCCGCGGAGACCGTCACCCCCGAGCAGGTGAACTTCATCGCCCGCGAGGCCGGCATCCAGCTCTGTGTCGGACTCACCCGGGAACGCTTCGAGCAGCTCGGCATCCCGATGATGGTCGCCGACAACACCGCCCCGCACCAGACCGCCTTCGGCGTGACCGTCGACCTGAAGGTGCCCTTGCACAGCGGCTCGAGCGCCTTCGACCGGGCGGCGACGATCCAGGCCCTGGCCAACCCCGCCACCCGGCCGTCCGACCTGGTCCGGCCCGGCCACGTCTTCCCCCTGCGGGCGGTCGAGGGCGGCGTGCTGCGCCGCTCCGGCCACACCGAGGCCTCGGTGGACCTGGCCCGCCTGGCGGGCCTGCAGCCGGCGGGTGTCCTCGCCGAGATCGTCCACCCCGACGGCACGATGGCCCGGGTCCCGTACCTCCAGGAGGTGGCCATCCGCCACGCGCTGAAGATGGTGACGATCAAGGACCTCATCGCCTACCGCCACCAGCGCGAGCGCCTGGTCGAGCCGGTCTCGATGGCGAAGATGCCCACGGCGTTCGGCACCTTCGAGTGCCACGTCTACCGCTGCCTGACCGACGGCCAGGAGTACGTGGCCTTCGTGAAGGGCGAGGTGGCCGGCAGGCCCGACGTGCTCGTCCGGGTCCACTCGCAGTGCCTCACCGGCGACGTGTTCCAGTCGTCGCGGTGCGACTGCGGCGCCCAGCTGCGCGAGGCCATGCTGCGGATCGAGGCCGAGGGGGCCGGGGTCCTGCTCTACATCATGGCCCACGAGGGCCGCGGCATCGGGCTCATGCACAAGATCCGGGCCTACAGCCTCCAGGAGCAGGGCCGAGACACCGTCGAAGCCAACACCGAGCTCGGCTTCAAGCCCGACCTGCGGGACTACGGGCTGGGGGCACAGGTGCTCGCCGACCTCGGCATCACGTCGATGCGGCTCATGACGAACAACCCCGCCAAGTACGCGGGCCTGGAGGGCTACGGCCTGTCGATCTCGGAGCGCGTCGCCCTGGAGACCCACCCGACCCCCGAGAACATCGCCTACCTCCGCACCAAGCGGGACCGCCTGGGCCACCTGCTCGAGGGCCTCGACCGGTGAGGAACCTCCAGGGCGACCACGAGGGCGCCGCTCTGCGCATCGGCGTCGTCGTCAGCCGCTTCAACGAGTCGGTGACCGGCGCCCTCCTCAAGGGGGCGCTCGAGGGGCTGGAGGAGGCGAAGGTCCCGTCGGAGGCCGTCACCGTCGTGTCCGTCCCGGGGGCCTTCGAGCTGGCCGGGACCGCCGGGCGCCTGGCCTCCTCGGGCACGGTCGACGCCGTCGTGTGCCTCGGCGCGGTCATCCGGGGCCAGACCGAGCACTTCACGTTCGTCGCCGCCGCCGCCCAGGAGGGCATCCTCCGCGTCAGCCTCGACACGGGCATCCCGATCACCTTCGGCGTGCTCACGACCGACGATTTCGAGCAGGCGGAAGCCCGGGCGGGGGGTCAAGCCGGCAACAAGGGCTACGAGGCCGCCCTCGATGCCGTCGAGATGGCGAACCTCTACCGGAGTTTGGCCGCGGGCACGGGAGCGGGATAGGGTCGGCACCATGGACGCGTCGCTCCCGAACGTCATCCTCGGCTGGCTGCTCAACTGGGCGAGCTGCCCCGAGGCCAAGCTGAGCTCGACCCGCAAGGCCGAGGCCGCGGCAGCCCGCCTTGCCGCGACCGAGGGCATCGTGGTGCTGTCGGGCGCCACGAAGGAGGACCTTGCGGCCGCCCTGGACCAGGCACTCCAGCAGTTCCCCCGCCTGTGCCCGGACGTCCCCGAGGAGCGCCGCCTCCGGATGGCGGCCCGGCTCGCCCGGATCCTGCAGAGCGACCGCATCGACTGGGCGCTGCAGGAGGGCGTCGCCGGCGGCGCCCCCGCTCCTACCGAGTGACTCCCCGCTAAACTCGCTCACGTCATGCTCAAGCTCGTCATCCCCAAGGGAAGCCTCGAGGCCCAGACGCTGGCCCTGTTCGAGGCTGCCGACATCCGCCTGGTGCGCGGCAGCGACCGCGACTACCACGGCAGCGTCGACGACCCCCGCATCCAGCAGTTCTCGCTGCTCAGGCCCCAGGAGATCCCCCGCTACGTCGAGGACGGCTTCTTCGACCTCGGCCTGACCGGGCTCGACTGGGTGCTGGAGACGGGCGCCACCGTCGCGACGGTCGCCGAGCTGCCGTACTCGAAGGCCTACGTCGGCGGGAGGGTCCGCATCGTCGTGGCGGTCTCCGAGGCGTCGGGCATCGACGAGCCGCACCAGATCAAGCCGGACTCCCGCATCTCGACGGAGTACGTCGAGCTCACCCGCCGGTACTTCCAGGAGCTCGGGATCCCGGTCAAGATCTTCCTCTCCTACGGTGCCACCGAGGCCAAAGTGCCCACCATCGTCGACGCCGTCGTCGAGGTGACCGACACCGGCAGCACGCTCAGGCGCCATGGCCTGAAGATCGTCCACACCATCCTGGAGTCACCCACCCTGCTGATCGCCAACCCGGCAGCGTACGCGGATCCCCGCAAGCGCCAGGCCATCGAGGAGCTGAAGATCCTCATCCTCGGGGCTATCAACGCCCGGGGGAAGGTGCTCATGAAGCTGAACGTGCCGGGCCAGTACCTGCAGGCCGTCCTCGACGCGTTGCCGTCCATGCGGGCGCCCACCGTCTCCAAGCTTGCCGACCAGTCGTACTACGCCCTCGAGACGGTCGTGGAGAGGCGGGTCGTCAACATCCTCATCCCCCGGCTCAAGAGCATCGGGGCCAGGGACATCCTGGAGCTGCCGATCACCAAGATCGTCGAATAGGCCGCTTCGCTGACACGTGGCCATCAGCCCAGGTACGATGCTTGCATCGCGCGCGGCTGTTGTGCGGGGCGTTCACAGGTGCTACTTTCATTTGGTGCTGACTATCGGCGTTAGGGAGGTCTATGGCAGGAATTGAGTTCTCCCGCGGGGGGAGTGGTCTTCGATCGTAGCTGAGTACCGGATCAACGACCGTATCCGGTCCCCCCAAGTGCGAGTAGTTGGGCACGACGGCCAGCAGGTTGGGATCATGCCGACCGCGACGGCCCTGGCTCGGGCGAAAGAATTGGATCTCGACCTGGTGGAGGTTGCGCCCCAGGCCGATCCTCCCGTTTGCCGGATCATGGACTTCGGCAAGTGGAAATACGAGCAGGACGTACGGGCCAAAGAGTCGCGCAAGAAGCAGTCCCAGGTGATCGTCAAGGAGATGAAGTTCCGCCCCAAGATCTCCGACCACGACTTCAGCATCAAGAAGGGCCACGTCGAGCGGTTCCTCGAGGAGGGCGACAAGGTCAAGGTCACGATCATGTTCCGGGGCCGGGAGATGGCCCACACGGAACTCGGGGCCAAGCTGCTCGACCGCCTCGCCAGGGATCTGGGCGAGATCTCGCAGGTCGAGGCAGCGCCGAAGCAGGATGGACGCAACATGACGATGGTCCTCTCACCGGTGAAGCGGGTCACGAAGCCGCCGCCAAAGGAGTCGAGGGAGCCCCACAAGGGGCGCCCGGCGACCCCGGCTGCCAACGGTCCCTTCGGCTCCATTGGGCCCGGGGCGAGCATTGCAGGCGGCCCGGCGACGAACGGTCCGGTGGCGGACACCACCGCCGGCGAGGTAGAGAAGGCAGGAGCGTAGAGAAGACATGCCCAAGATGAAGACGCACAGTGGTGCCAAGAAGCGGATCAAGCGGACGGGATCGGGAAAGTTCCTACGCGCGCAGGCTGGGGTGCGGCACCTCCTCGAGCACAAGTCGGGGCAGCGCCGCCGTGCTCTCCAGCGGGAAGCCCCCCTGTCGCCCGGCGATGCACGCCGGGTCCGGAAGCTGTTGGGGGACTAGGCCATGGCACGAGTCAAGCGGGGGGTTCACAAGCGCAAGCACCGGCGCAAGGTGCTGGAGGCGGCGTCGGGCTACCGCGGCGTGCGCAGCCGCCACTTCCGGGCAGCCAAGGAGCAGATGCTCCACTCGCTCACCTATGCCTACCGGGACCGCCGGGACAAAAAGGGCCAGTTCCGCCGCCTCTGGATCGCCAAGATCAACGCAGGGGCACGCTCGCACGGCATGTCCTACAGCCGCTTCATGGAGGGCCTGCACGCCGCCGGTGTCGAGGTGGACCGCAAGGTGCTCGCCGACATGGCCGTCGTCGACCCCCAGGGCTTCGCCGCCCTCGTCGAGCTGGCCCGCCTCCACGCCCACAACCCGGCGGCAACCCCGGACATGGAACCCGCGACGGAACCCGGCTTGGCACCAGCGCAGGAGTCTGCGTAGCATCTTCGCCGGCTCCCCGGTGATCACCAGCGTTCGCAACCAGCTGGTACAACGAGCACGCAAACTTCGCAAGCGAGGGATGCGCGACCGCTCGCGGGAGTTCCTGGTCGAGGGGATCAACGGCATCGACGCCGCGCTGGACGCCGGGATCGGACTCGACCTGCTCTTCGTCTCGGATCCGGCCTCGGGCCCTGGTTCGGGCTCTTGTTCGGGCTCTTGTTCGGGCGGTGTGCGGCCCGGGTTCGCCGGCCCCCTGGGCGACCTGGTGGAGAAAGCGAAGTCCGCCAGGGTGCCGGTCCTCGATGTCTCGCCGCCGGTCATGCACGCCATCTCGGATGCGGACACGCCGCCCGGCGCGATCGCCATCGCACCCTTCGTGGACGTCGATCCGGCCGAGTTGCTCGACCGGGGCTCCGACCTCACGGTCGTCCTGGCTGAGGTGCGGGACCCGGGCAACCTCGGCACGATCCTCCGCACGTCCGGGGCCGCCGGGGTGGGCGCGGTGTTCCTCACGACCGGCACGGTCGACGTCTACAACCCCAAGGTCGTCCGGGCCTCCGCGGGGGCGATGTTCCACGTTTCCGTTGCGCGGGAGGTTGCTGTACCCTGGATTTTGGCGGAGTTGGGGGACAGGAATGTCCTGCGCGTGGCTGCGGATCCGACGGCAACGGTGACGTACGATGAGGTCGACATGCGGGGCCCCAGTGCGCTCGTCTTGGGCAACGAGGCGTGGGGCCTGGCCGAGGAGGTAGCCGCAGCAGTGGACGAGAGGGCGTCGATCCCGATGCGCGCATCGACGGAATCCCTGAACGTCGGCATCGCGGCGGGGGTCTTCCTCTTCGAGGCCGTCCGCCAGCGGAGATCCCTGTGAGTGTCCTGGAGGAGATCGTTGCCCGGCTGCGGGACGCGGTGATCGTCCTCGACGCCCAACGCCGGATCACCGGCTGGCACGGCGCGGCCGCCCGGATGCTCGGGTGGCCGGACGAGGACGTGATGGGCAAGCCCATCGACGAGCTCCTCCAGCCCCGCGATGCCAACGGCAACCCGGCGTGCATCGGCCCCTGCGACCCCACGTGCGTGCTCGGCATCACCACGGGGACGCCCGAGCAGGAGTTCCTCGTCGAGACCAACGGGCGCCCCGAACTCTGGCTCGGTGCCTGCTGCAGCTACGAGCGCGACGACGCCGGCCGCATCGACCGGATCACCGTCGTCGCCAGGGACATCACCCGCCGCAAGCGCGTGGACATGGCCAAGTCCGAGGTGATCTCGGCGGTCGCCCACGAGCTGCGCTCCCCGCTGACGTCGGTGAAGGGCTTCACGTCCACGCTGCTGCACCGCTGGGACCGCTTCGACGACGAAACGAAGAAGCACCTCCTCGTCACCATCGAGAGCGACGCTGACCGCGTCACCCGGCTGATCGGTGAGCTGCTCGACGTGAGCCGCATCGAGGCGGGCCGCCTGGAGCTGCGCCGGTACCCGATCGACATCATCGAGATCTCCCAGAAGGTCACGAGCCGGCTGGCCCCCACCACCGCCAACCACACCTTGTCGATGTCCTTCCCCCCCGACTTCCCGCTCGTGTACGGCGACCCGGACAAGCTCGAGCAGGTCCTGACGAACCTCGTGGAGAACGCCACGAAGCACACCGACGCCGGCGAGATCCACGTGACCGGCGTCGTCGAGGACGGCAGGGTCCGCATCAGCGTCGCCGACCAGGGGGAAGGCATCCCCAAGGACCACCGCCTGGCGGTGTTCGGCAAGTTCTTCCGCCGCAACAGCGGCCGGGCGGGGTCGCCGTCGGGCACGGGTCTGGGGCTGTTCATCTCGAAGGGGCTCGTCGAGGCCCACGGGGGCCGGATCTGGGTCGAGTCGGGGGACGGGGGCGGCGGTGCCGTCTTCGCCTTCACCCTGCCGGTGGCGGCGCCTGCCGAACCCGGCGTCCCAACCGTGAGCAATGACGGGCCCGACCTGGAGAAGCGTTTCGAGCGTGGTACATAACGACGACCTCCCCGAGGACGCACCGACGGGATCCCAGGAGGCACTGGCCCGTAACGAGGTTCTTTGTGTGTTTAGCCGCCATCTTGACGGTCAATCACACAAAGATCAGCATGAGTCCCGTCCGGGGACTTGCCACCTGCGACCATCGGGTGGATAGTTACTACCGGGGATCATGGGCGAGAAGTCGGAACAGACTCGCACGAGGGTCGACGGGGTAAAAGCGCTCTTCGGAGCGTTCTTCTTCGCCAGTGGCGGCGCGCTCGTCTTCTACATCCTGTCCGGTGTCTCCCTCGGCGGAACGTTTGCCCTCGCGGTCGCCGGCGCCGTGGCCGGGGCGGTCGCCGTCCGCAAGCGGATTGCGCCCGACCGCCGGGCCGACCTGGACCGGCGGCTCCGGGCCGGGCTTGCCGCCGGGCTCGCCGGGCTCGCCGCCTATGACGGCACCCGCTGGGCGTTCGTCCACGTCGCCCACTACCGCTTCAAGCCCTTCGATGTCTTCTCCATCTTCGGGCAGGCCCTCGCGGGACGCGCCCTCGTGGGGGCGCACCACGCCACGTGGTGGATCGACGTCGCCGGGGTGGCTTTCCACGTGACCAACGGGCTCGGGTTCGCCACCGCCTACACAGTGTGGATGGGCCGTAGGGGCGTGGTGGCGGGCGTCGTGTTCGCGCTCGCGCTCAACGTCGCGATGATCCTGCTCTATCCCGGGTGGCTCAAGATCCGGCTCCTCGTTGAGTTCGTCCAGGTGGCCATGCTGGGCCACATCGCCTACGGGGCGGCCGTCGGCGCAACTGCCAGGGCGTTGCTCCGCCGGAGCGAGAAGGTGGCCGGGCTTGTCGCTGCCTGACCTGGCCCCCTGGTGGTGGGGGCGAACCCCGGCGGCCCTCAGCCGCATCTCGCCGAGCCTCGCCCTATCGCTCTCTGACGGCATCCATGTCGCGGCGTGGCCCTCCGTCGCGGAGTTGGGGCCGCCCGCATGCTTGGCTCTCGGGCTCCTCGCCGGTTGGACGCATCCCGGGTTCGACGTGCTGTGGAGCCAGAGCCTGCTGTTCATGGCGCTGGTCGCCGCGGTGGGGACGCTGTCCGCGGCGCTCGGTGCCTACCTGGTGGCGGGATTCGCGGTGGGCGACTGGGTCTTCGCCCGCCATCAACCCGCCTTCATGCCGGACCCGGCCCCGCACGTGTTTGCGATCCACAACGCCACGCTCCAGTTCCGTCTCCCGCTGATCGTGGGCTACGCCCTGCTGGCGCTGCTGGCGGTACGGATCCCGATGACGGCCAAGGCCCTCACGGCGCAGCTGCCGCTCCGCCAGGCGTGGTCCCGGCGGGCCCGCCTGGCCGTGGCCCTCCTCGGCCACGCGGTGGCAACGCTGGCGATGGTCGCCTTCTGGGTCCAGGCAACCCCGGTGCTGATCCGGCCGATCTTCACGTGGGCGGGGGACCTGGCGCCACCGACCGACGTGATCACGCCGTTGCAGCAGCACGGGAGTGTCGTCGTGCTGGCTGCGGTGGTCGCCTCGGCGGTCCGGATGATCCACCAGTTCCCCCTCGCCTTCGACCCGGCCATCCAGTCGCGCTTCGACCGGCTGCAGGCGCCGCTGCTCAGCGATGACCGGCTGCGGGTGCCTCCGTCACCGCGCCGCCGGTGGGGAGGCGGTCGTGATGTTCGTGGCCAGCACCCTGCTCTACCTCGCGCTCGCCGGCGTCGTCCACATCCCCCTCGGTGGGTGGGCCCGGCTGGTGGGGCGCGTCCCCATCCTCATCCGGCTGGTCGTCGGGGTCGTCGTCATCCGCGGGGTCGCCACCCTGGTCCTCAACCACGCCGCGGCGCTGGGCGGGCCGAGCGACCTGTTCCGTCCCTTCGTGCTCGGGACGCTGTTCACCCTCGTGGTGCTCTACCTGCTCGCGGCGCCCGGCCGCCAGCCGACCCCGGCGAAGGCGTCGCCGTGAGCCGCGGCCTGCGCCGCCTGCTGTTCGTCGCCGCGGCCGCCGGCGTGCTCGCGGTGATCGCCGCCACGGCGGCCGGGGCGCTGGACTGCACCGAGATCACGGACTGCCTCGGCAACTCCGTCCGGGGATCGATCTCCGCGCTCGTCGGGGTGGGGCTGTTGGCCGGCCTGATCTTCGCCCCCGAGATCTTCGGCCCGATCCTGATCGCCAAGGGCCTGACCGAAGCGATCACCGGCCACGACGTGGTCAGCGGGGAGCCGCTGGACTGGAAACAGCGCGCCCTCGGCGTGCTGCCGGTGCTGGGCGAGGTCGGCCAGGAGCTGCGTGTCGGCGAGTCCGTGCTCCAGGAGGGCACCGCCCTCGCCAGGGAGGAGCAGGCCCTCACCGAGGCGGAACAGGCAGCGAACCAGCAATGGCTGGACTCGCTGCCCAGCAAGGCCACCCCCGTCGAGGGCGCCGCCAACCAGTACGAGATCCATACGACCGGGCCGGACAACTTCCTGATGGAGGGCGGCGGCGAGCAGGTCTGGGCCGACGGCTTCCGGGTCGGCGACGCCAACGTCCTGGACGCCAAGTACGTCGGCCTCCCGGAACGGAGCCCATTCATCCCGGACTCCGCCATGCCGCCGGTGGTGCGGGACGTGATCGTGGGCAAGCTCAACAACGAGTTCGCCCGGTACGCCGCAGTGATCGGGGACTCCTCGAACCCGGCGAGGGCCCTCGAGGTGATCACCAACGACCCCCGTGCCGTACCCTTCTTCGAAGGGCTGCTGACGAAGTACGGGATCCCCGGGAGGGTCGTCGTCGTCCCCTGACCCGCGAGCCGCCCACGAGACCACTACGAGACCCCGTGAGATCAAGAGGAGGAACCCCGAGTGCAGAGCTACTTCGTGTCCCCCCCGGCCGAGACCGACTGGCACATCGACCCTGAGGACTAGCGCGTCGACGGGCACCTGGACGAGCACAGCAGGGCGGTCGTCCTGGAGGGCAGCCCCCGGGCGGCGGCGGAGGTGGCCGCCTGGTTCCGCACCCAGGTCCCCCCCAGCCAGCCGCTGATCTTCTTCGACGAGGGCTACACCGCCAGCGTCGACCTGACACAGGGGCTCGATCCGTCGGAGCTGGTCGCCCCGTTCGTGTAGGAGCCACTGCTATCCTCGGGCTCCATGACCACCGCGGACGCCATCGCCCACCAACTCGAGGCCCTCAGGGTCGAGGCCCTCTTGGCCGTCGTGGCCGCGCCGGACGCGGCGGGCCTGCGCGACACCGAGATCCGGTACCTCGGCCGCAAGGGTCCGCTGTCGGCGATCCTCTCCACCCTCGGAAAGATGGAGCCCGACGAGCGCCGGGAGGTCGGCAAGGTCGCCAACGACGTCCGGACGGCCTTGGAGGCCGCCGTCGCCGGTCGGCGGTCCGCCCTCGACGCCCAGGAGGCCGCGCGGCGCAGCGGGGCGGAGCGGGTCGACGTCACCCTGCCCGGCCGCAAGCCCCCCCTCGGCCACCTGCACCCGATCACCCAGGTCATCGACGAGATCGTCGACGTCTTCGTCGGCCTGGGGTTCAAGGTCGCCGACGGCCCGGAGGTCGAGAGCGACTACTACAACTTCGAGGCGCTCAACATGCCCAAGGACCACCCCGCCCGGTCGATGTTCGACACGCTCTACGTCGAGCCCAACGACTACGGCCAGCCGCTGCTGCGCACCCACACCTCGCCGATGTGGGTGCGGGCCATGGAGGCCAACGAGCCGCCCCTCTATGTCACGATGCCGGGCAGGGCCTTCCGCCGCGACGTCGCGGACCCGACGCACCTCGCCGGCTTCCACCAGATCGACGGCCTGGCCGTCGACAAGGGGATCTCGTTCGCCGACCTGAAGGGGAGCGTCGAGGTCTTCGCCAAGGCGCTCTTCGGCCCGCACCAGCGCATCCGGATGATCCCGCACTATTTCCCCTTCACCGAGCCGTCGGCCGAGGTTTACGTCTCCTGCTTCAACTGCGACGGCAGCGGGTGCCGGGTATGCGGCAGGGAGGGCTGGATCGAGATCATGGGGGCCGGGATGGTCCACCCCGAGGTCTTCAAGGCCGTCGGCTACGACCCAGACGTCACGGGTTTCGCCTTCGGGATGGGCATCGAGCGGATCGCCCTGCTGCGGTGGTCGATCGGCGACATCCGCTGGCTCGTCGAGAACGACATCCGGCTCCTGGAGGGGTTTTAAGGAATGAGGGGTTCTAGAACATGAGGGGGCTCTAGATGCTGGTGCCGCTGTCGTGGCTGGCCGACTACGTCACCATCGATCGTGACGCCGACTCCGTCGCTGAGGCCCTCACGTCCGCGGGCTTGAAGGTCGAGGCGATCCACCGCCCCGGGGCCGACATCGAGGGCGTCGTCGTGGGGGAGGTGCAGGCCATCCTGCCCCACCCGAACGCCGACAAGCTCCTCGCGGTCGAGGTGACCACCGGGGTCTCGGTCCGTCGCATCGTGTGCGGCGCCCACAACTTCTCGGTCGGCGACAAGGTCCCAGTGGCGCTGCCCGGCGCCCGCCTGCCCGGGGACGTCACCATCAGCCGGGCCACGATCCGGGGGGAGGTCTCCGAGGGGATGCTCTGCTCGGCCCGGGAGCTCGGCGTCGGCGACGACCACGACGGCATCCTGGTGCTCCCACCCGACGCGGAGTTGGGGGGCGAGGTCACCAAGGTGCTCGGCCTCGACGACGTCATCCTCGACATCGAGGTCACGACGAACCGCCCGGACGCCATGAGCCTGCTTGGGATCGCCCGGGAGGTCGCCGCCATCACCGGGGGGCACGTCACCTTCCCAGCGCTGCGGATGAACCGGGCGACCGCCGGCAGGCCGCCGGTCGATGAGCTGGCCCAGGTCACCGTCGAGGACCCGGCAGGCTCCCCCCGCTACCTGGCCCGCGTGATCACCGGCGTGACGCCCGGCCCCTCCCCCGAGTGGGTGGGGAAGCGCCTGGCGGCGGCGGGGGTGCGGCCCATCTCCAACATCGTCGACGCCACGAACTACGCCCTCATCGTCACCGGCCACCCGATGCACGCGTTCGACCTCGACAAGCTCTCGGGCTCGCGCATCGTCGTGCGGCGGGCCGCCGAGGGCGAGCAGCTCGTCACGATCGACGGCGACAGGCGGGACCTCGTCCCCGACGACCTCGTCATCGCCGATGCGCAGGCGCCGGTTGCCCTCGCCGGCATCATGGGTGGGAAGGACACGGAGGTGTCGGCCGGCACGACCCGGGTGCTGCTGGAGTCGGCGTATTTCGACCCCGCCTCGGTACTCCGGAGCTCCAAGCGGCACGGGCTGCGGTCGGAGGCGTCCGCCCGCTTCGAGCGGGGCGCCGACCCGAACAACGTCCCCTATGCCGCCGAGCTGGCCGCCGCGCTCATCCAGGAGTGGGCAGGGGGGGAGTCGGCGCCGGGTGCCATCGACGTCTACGCCGAGCCGGTGGAGCCGTGGACCCTGACCCTGCGCCCCGAGCGGGCCAACCTGGTGCTCGGGACCGACCTCGGCGTCGAGGAGATGGTGGACGACCTCCGGCGCCTCGGCCTCAACCCCGTGGTCGACGACGGCAGGATCCGCGTGACGGTGCCCACCCGCCGGCCCGACCTTCGGGCGGAATGGGACCTCATCGAAGAGATCGCTCGCCTGACCGGCTACGACCGGATCCCGTCCCGGATCCCCACCGGGGCCCGGGTCGGGGGGCTGAGCCGTCCCCAGCGGATGGCGCGGCGCGTCCGCAACGTGCTCACCGGCGCCGGCCTCTTCGAGGCCGTGACCACGGCCATGATCGGCCCGGCGGACCTCGACCGGATGGGGTACCCGCCCGGGCACCCGGCCCGGGCGGCGCTCCGCCTGGCGAACCCCCTGACGGTGGACGAGTCGATCCTGCGGCCCTCGCTGCTGCCCGGGCTCGTCGCCTCGGCGGCCCGCAACGTCGCCCGGCGCAACACGTGCGTGCGGCTGTTCGAGGTGGGGCGCTGCTTCGTCCCCCGGGAGACCAACCTCCTCCCCGAGGAGCCGTTGCGTCTCGGCATGGTGATCCACGGGCCCACCCCCCAGGAATGGCACACGCCGTCGCGGGAGCTGGACTTCTTCGACCTGAAGGGCGTCGTCGAGGTACTCATGGAGGCCCTGCGCATCGACTACACCTTCGGGCCCACCACCCGGGACCCCTTCACCCCCGGGCGAGCCGCCGCCCTCGTCGCTCCCGCCGGCGCCTACGGGACGATCGCCGAGCTGTCGCCGGCCAGCGCCGAGCGGTACGGGTTCACCAACCGCGTCGTCGTTGCCGAGCTCGAGCTCGGCAAGCTGCTGGAGCTCGCCCAGGACCCTGCCGAGGCGAAGGAACCGCCGAAGTTCCCGCCGGTCCTGCTCGACCTGGCGGTGGTCGTGCCCGACCCCGTGGAGGCCACGGAGGTCGTCGAGCTCGCCCGGTCCACCGGGGGCCATGCCCTCGTGGAGGTCCGGATCTTCGACGTCTACCGGGGGGAGCAGGTCGGCGCGGGCCGCAAGAGCCTGGCGCTCTCGCTCACCTTCCTGCGACCCGACCGCACCCTGACCCAGGACGAGGCGGTTGCTGCCCGGGACGCCATCGCGGCAGCCCTCAAGGCGCGCCTGGGGGCGGAGGTCCGCAGCTAGCCGCAATACCAGCAGGCGGCACGTCCGTCATGGCGTTGCTCCCACGAGGTTGCTGTACTGCTCGTGGAACTCTCGGGCGGCGGGCAGTCGGGGGTAGCGGACGGCGAGCACCCTGTCCAGGTCTGCGGATCGGGACCGCACCGAGCCGACCACCCGCGCCCGGTATCGGCGTGTGGCACCGGGGGCCTCTTGGTGGTCCGAGCCCCACCTTCCAGGAGGGGTGGTAGCCCCCCTTCAGAACACGGGTGCTACCCCCCATTTCCCGCGCTTAGTGAATATGGGACGATTCGTCCCACTGCCGCCACGTACCGCGTGGCTGCCAGGAGGACAAGGAGGCGCGTGGAGAGTGGGGCTCACCTAGAGGCCCGTCAATTCACCGGTAATCAACCTTTGCGGGGTTTGCTACCCGCACCAGACGAGGAGGAGCAAGTGCGACGGGCGGCGGTAGTCGGATCTTCGGTTGTGGCGACCATGGCGGTGGCGGTCGCGGTGGTGGTCATCGAACAGCCGGGGCGGCAGCGGGTCGTGAAATCCGGCGCATCGCAAGCCAGCACCGTAGCTCCGCCGCCCACGGCGACCGTCTCCACGGCTGCACCGACGGTGACGGCCGCTTCCCCCGCAGCGTGGTCCGGCCCTCCGATCGCGTGCGGGACCCTGAGCCTCCCCTGGAACGCCCCCGCGGGCAGGCAGGTCAGCACCTCGGCGACCCTCGGTGGCGTCAGCGCCACCTTCAGCGGGACGTCGGTGGCCAGGGCCTACAGCGACCCGACCATCTCGGGTGCGCACCTCACCATCACGGCCGGCGGCGCGGCACCGCACTCCGAGCAGGTCTTCGGTTCCAACGACCGGCACGGGGGCCCGGCCACCAACCCCGAGGTGGTGCCGTGGAGCCTCAGCGCCTCACCGCCCGATCCCGCAAAGGTCGATTCCCAGGACGCGTCGCCGGGGTGGACGGCGCTCTGCCTGGCCCGGTTCGCGGGCGACAGCCAGCCGACGGTCCTGCTCGGCCTGGACCTCGGCGGCGCCCACTGCTGCGCGCTCGTCCGGGCCTACACGGTGTCGCCGAATAGCACCGCGTTGTCCTACGTCGAGGAGGGCTTCGGCAACTCGGCCGGCAGGCTGCAAACGGACGGCGACCACGCCATCCTCGTGACCGCCGACGACACCTTCAACTACGCCTTCACCTCCTACGCCGCGTCCGCAACGCCGGTCAAGGTCCTCGACTTCCAGCACGGGGCCTTCGTCAACGTCACCCGGCAGCACCTCGACCTCGTGCGGGCCGAGGTCCCCAGTCTATGGACACTCGTCCAGCAACGCCCCGACAATCCGCTCGGGATCCTCGCGGCCTGGGTGGCGGACCGGTGCCTCCTGGGCGAGAGCACCCAGGCCTGGGCGCAAGTGGATCAGCTGCTCCAGCAGGGCCGGCTGCATGTTGCAGGCAGCATTCCCGGGGTGCCGGACGGAGCCGCCTATGTCCAGAAGCTCCACGCGTTCCTCACACAGGGCGGCTACTGCTGAGGTCGGACGGCTGGGCCCAGTTCTGCGTAGGGTCGGCCATGGCAGAGCGGATCGACCCCTCACGAATTGGGGAGGAGCCGTAGTTCCTGGATGCCTCGCGCATCGGAGTTGGCGCATCGGAGTTGGCGCATCCCAATGACCGGCGAGCCGGTCCGAGTTGCCCATTCTGCGTCCACGAACGAGAATTTGATGTAGAAATTTCCGCCGTTACTTCCGGAGAGCCCCCCTCAGATGGACGTTCCGAGCGGCCATTTCTCCGCTCCTCCAGGGACGTTCCTCTCCCCCTACTTGCGGAAGTACATCATCGGGGCGTGGGGACGACCCACGAAGCACTGATGCGTGAAGCCGTACTTCTTGATGATCCACACTGCCCTGCGGGCGTTGGCCTCGCTGATGCCGAAGTTGAGCATGATCGAAGATGTGTCTGTGACGATCCAGCTACCCCCGGACTGTTGGGCGACGACCTTGGATAGATCAACGGAAATGGCATCCTCGCCTGCAAAAGCTCCTGCCGGGGAGGTACCGTTCACGGTGAGATACATCATGAGCTGGTGGTTCGTCGGATCGGGCCGGCCGACGTAGCAGATCCGGTTCATCCCGTAGTGCGCGATGACATCCTTCGCCCGCTGCGCGTTGCCTTGGTTGGTCCCGAAATCGAGGATCCAGTGACTTCCCTCGACCACCTTCCAGCGGCTGCCGAACTGCTTGGCCTGCACGGCCTGGGGTTTGATCCCGATGCAGTCCTCCGGAAAGCAGGGAGGGGGAATCGTCTTGACGGTATTGCCCGCAATGTGGACTCCCGCCCACACGAAGTTGTTGCCGTAGTGATCTTCGTGCACGACACCGCTGCGGTTGGTCTCGGCCTCCAGCACGTAGTCACCGTCGGGCAGGCCGGTGATGTCGATCCACTGGCAGTCCAGCCCGGCTTCGTAGACGTCCGCCCAGCCTGGGGAGACGCCCTGATCGCTGCAGGTGAAATGCTGATTCGCCGGGCCTCCGGCGATGTGGCGGAAATCCTCGAGGCAGAAAGCCTGTTTTCTTCCGACCCGGACATGGCCCTGGCAGTCCAGCAGCTGGTAGTTGTTGAAGTCCTTGAGGTGCCAGTGGCCGTGGCAGGGAGACCATACGAACCACTGCGGGTTGGCGGCCGGGCTTCCGAGATGAGCGGCGGTGTCCCCGGGGTTCCAGCACAAGAAGTCGAAGCGAAGCAGCTTACGGGTGCCAACCACGGCGCAGCCCTCCACCACGGCGCAATCGCCGGCGGCGAAGGACTTGTTCTCGATCAAGAAGTTCTCTACCAGGGGAACCAGGTCAGCACCCATCAGGCCTCCTTTTCTCGAGCCAACTGGATATATCGGGACGCGCAGCTACACGTACTCGTAGTGGAAGTTCGTCTTGATGTTGCGGGTCTGTGGCTCGTGAATCAGCCACGGATCCATGATGTCGTGGGGTGCGGCCAGGGTCGGATTCTTGCCCTGTCCCTGGGGGCTCTGCTGCCACTTCCACCAGAGGCGGTCAATGTTGGCATGATGCATCCAGAACATTGGGTCGGCGGGTGCCCGGTCGAGGAAGGACATCGTCCCCGTGGCCCCTCCTACCCAGACGTGCACCCTGTCGTGGATGGTCTCGAGCCCGGTCGCGAAGGTGCTGTACGTCGTCGCAGCCTCGACCCCACCAATCCCGGCCACGTCGCTTGCAAGCTGGGCCTGCGTCCCTGGATGCCGCGTGACGGTCACGGTGCCCGGACCCGGAGCGGGGATGAGCACGGTCGGCGTGAGCCCGACGAGCCACCCAGGCACGTGCTGCTCTTGGGGCTGGGTCCAATCCCAGTACGGGATGGTCACCGTGGGGTGGATCTGGCGCAGCCGCTGCTCGAGCACGTAGAGATACACGCGGTGCCACGGAAGGAACCTCTGCTGGCCAATGGCTCCTGTGGGGTCCATGGGGGGCATCGGCATATTGTGCATGTCATGGCTCATGTCGCTGTGAATGGCCACGAGCTGTCCAAAGATGCTCGGGGCCTGAGGATTCGGCTGGTGGTTGAGCTTCGTGATCGCATCCACGAGCTTCAGGCGCTCGGCCGATGTCAACGCCGCCTGGTCCTTGCGTTGGCGCAAGACCGGGGGAGCCACCGGCGTGACACGGGCTTCGATCAGGTCGTGAAACGTCAGCGGTATGCCGTCGCTGTGAACCCAGGTGTGGAAGCCAACAGCTTCCTGCACGTCAGTCATCCTTTTCTCCTTCTGTTCCCCTTCGGCGGTATGGAGCCACTTTCGTTGATTCGACCATCTGTCAGGAAGGAGTTAAAGGGTGCTGGCCTCCGTATTTCGCGATGGTGCTAGCACCCCCTGGGACTGCCCTCCCGCTGAGCCCGAGCTTCTCGAAGATGCCCGCCGCCCGCTTCTCAACGCAATGTGAGCAGGTACGTGGGCCAACGGCCGACCGTCGTGGTTGGAATCCCTACGCGACATGATGAGGATGGCCACGTCGTTGACCCGGCCCCGGAGGATGGTTTGCTCTGCCGTCGTCGGGCCCTGGCAGCCCTGTCCCCAGTTATACTGATCCGCGCTCATTCGCGCGTCGAGAGGGGCCTGCTTTCGCTTGAAGGGAGCAATGGGTGACGGATTACCCCAGCGGCCAAGACCTGAGCGGCCACGATCTCAGCGGGGCGGACCTTAGGCATGCGAACCTCACCGGCCACAATCTCACCGGGGCGAACCTGACTGGGGCGGACCTCAGGGACGCGAACCTTACGGGCGTGAACCTCAGCGGCGCGGACCTCAGCGGGGCGGACCTCAGGGACGCGAACCTTACGGGCGTGAACCTCAGCGGGGCGGACCTCAGCGGGGCGGACCTCAGCGGGGCAACCACCCGTGACACCGTCTGGCCTGAGGGATTCAGCCCGGAGAAGACGAGCGGTGCGGCCGAATGAGCCCTACCTTCGCCGTCATGAACGAAGGGCAGGTTGACGCCTGGGACAAGAAGCGAAATTCCACGTAAAGAACCTCCGAAGAAAGGCCAAACGATGAGCGGCGGGGATCAGGAAGCCCCGAAGTTCTCAGTCATGATCGAAGGGAAGGTTCACCCCTGGGACAGAAAGACCATCTCGGTCCCCGAGATTCGCTCCCTCGGCGGCCTCCCGAACGACCGTCCGGTCCTCGAGATGGAAATGGCCGGCGGGGAAGACTACGGCCCGATTACGGAGCGCGAGCTCAAGGAAGACGAGATCCACGAGCTCGTCCCGCTGGAACCGGGAAAGGCCCATGCAAAACACATCGCGTTCATGGGGGGCTGATTCGGCCACCACCGCGACCAGGGCGGCAGAACAGGCGGACGCTGCGAGAAAGTAACGGTCGAGAAACCGGGGAGCTCCAGCGAGGCCTTCACCAAGCATCTTCATCTCCAAGGCGACGTTGATGAGATCTGGTGGGTTGTTCAGCCAACCTGAAAGGGCACCTCCTCCCATTGGGGAACAACAGCGACTGTCAGTGTTGGAGTGGATCGCTGACTGGGCCGCGTCTACCGCCTGCGGACGATGTACCTCGCGAACATGCCATCCCGCGAGTAGTCGGCTTCGTCGATCTGGAAGCCCCAACCTCGACCATCGGCTCGAGAAGCCATGTGAACGTTGAGGGCCAGCGGGTGGCCCTGGCGAGGGCGACGCTGCACGATCCCGACCTGCTGCTCGTAGACGAGCCGTTTTCGGGCCTGGACGAGGCGTCCGCAGCGGCCCTGCCGGCCATCCTGCGGCGGGAGGGCCGGACGCTGG